>Ga0247610_10000766_pt1 | contig 43703 bp, 34 predicted proteins | sample 174DNAGHGhighgp2_FD_193483 | JGI IMG/M metagenome (GOLD analysis project Ga0247610, IMG submission 193483) | Sheep rumen microbial communities from Palmerston North, Manawatu-Wanganui, New Zealand - 1742 DNA GHGhigh gp2 | ecosystem: Host-associated > Mammals > Digestive system > Stomach > Rumen...
GAAATTCAACAATTCCGCCATGCGGACCTCAATATCGCGCATAATCTCTGTGCGTTCCTCAGCCGGAAAACGCTTTTCCAAATCGGAGAGATATTGACTCAACCGATCACATGCATCGTCATCGATGTTGAACACGATGCCACCTAAATTGATTGTTACGGTTTTTTTCATATTTTTTGATTTTTTATTCGTTTTTACATCCTTGATGCTCCCCCTTGCAGGCTACCGAGCTTTATCCCCTTCGAGGCTGCTCAAGGAAGATGTTTTATATATCTGTTTACGTTCACTATTCATCACTATTCATCGCTATTCATCGCTATTCATCGCTTCAAATGCTCCACCGCCTCCCTCAATTCCTCCCAGCCAGTCTCAAGTTCGGCGAGGAAGGCCTGGCCTGATTCAGTGAGCTCATAGTATTTGCGGGGCGGACCAGAAGCCGACTCCTGCCATTTGTAGCTTAGGATGCCGTTATTCTTCAGGCGAGAGAGTAGCGGGTAAAGGGTGCCCTCAACCACAATCATCCGAGCCTCCTTCAGCTCATTGATAATATCAGACACGTATGCGGGTTTCCTGTTGATAATCAACAATATGCAATATTCAAGATACCCTTTGCGCATCTGTGATTTTACATTTTCGACTTTGATATCCATTTTTTTTATAATTACAAATTTGCGGCAAAAATACAAAATATTTCAATACCTTGTATTGCAAAGTACTATTATTTTTAAAATTTTATTGAGGGTTGCACAATTTTAAAATTTGTGTACATTTGCCGGTGCATTTATATAATAGGATTTAAATAAATAAAGATGAAAAAAACAATACTTTTATCTAGTCTTCTTATAGCTTTTATCATACTGTTAACCAGCAATATAGCAGCACAAAGCAGCAACAAAAAAGGGAAAATTCCTTTGTACAAGACCATCAACCCGTCCTCTTTTTTCACGATAAATGCTGAATATTTAGGCGGCTATCGTCCTGATCAGACTTTCAATCCGCAGACACCGGCGTTCGGCTTCAAGGCAGGCACGATGCGCAATGTGGGATGGTTCTTGAGCGCGATGACGAACTTCCAGTTTAAAGGGACCTTCACGACCTGCGAAACGAGTGAGGTTCTGGAGGGAAACACCAGCACCTCCTATTTTGAAGTGTTAGGCGGTATCACGTTGCGTTACTGGAAGCCGCTGTCGTTTCATCTTGGGCTCGGTTACAGCTACCGCTCTTTCAACAACGAAACTATTTATGGTCAATGGGCGCATGTCGCCAATCATACCGCCCAAGGTCCCGCCACCACCATCGGCTTCATGCTGCACCTTGGTGGATTTGTCGTATCTGCCGAAGTATTAGGCTCATACAATCTCCAAGGATTCAACACCTCCAATTACACTGTCGATAAAACGCGACTCTCATTTGGTGCAAAAGCGGGTTTGGGCGTTTGTATTCCCTATAACAACCGCAATTTGATGACCGACCAAGCCACTACGCCCCCTGTAAGACCGACTGAACCAATATACTATAATCCTCCGGCTGCAAAAGCAGAAGTTGTAGAAAAGGTCGCGACACCTGCACCAACACCAGCTCCTCAACCCACTCCAGAACCTGCCGTCAAAAATGATGTTCTGACTGTAGTCACCCTGCCGGTTACCCAACTGAATCAGGGCGGCAGTGTCACCATCTGCGGAGAGGTGGCGATCGAAGGTGAGGAGCCTGTTTTAGAGCGCGGAATCTGCTGGGGCACAACCTATTATCCATCCGTCACTGGTTCACACACCTCCGACGGTAGTGGCAAGGGCTACTTCACCACCGTCATCAGCGACCTTCAACCCGGGACCATCTATTACTTCCGAGCATACGCCGGCACCCAATCTGGCATCCGCTACGGCAACACCGTCTCCGTTTCGATCCCCGACGCTCCCAAAGCTCCCGTTGCACCGACTCAACCGAAATTAGGCTCGACCCAGCCAGCCATACCTCAAACACCAGAAATGCCCACACCACCTGCTACACCTCTAACACCCATGGTTCCGCAACAATCAACTTCTCAACAACAAGCCATTCCGCAGCCACCAGCAGCTCCGCAACAACAAGCCATTCCCCAACAACAAGCCATTCCGCAGCCACCAGCAACTCCCCAACAACAAGCAATTCCCCAACAACAAACGGCACCGCAAGACTCAACTGCAACGCATCAAACAACAATGCCGCAAGAGGAAACTCCTTTGCAACCTACTGATAAAGAAGAAAATCCTAATACTACAAATGATTAATTGACGAGATCTTTGATGGTCTTGCCAACGTTGATCAAGTGGTCGGCGACACGTTCGGAATTTTGGGCCAACGAGAGATATTCGGAGCCGACGGCCGGGCTACAGGAGCCTTCCGTCAGGCGCTGAATATGGTTGCGCTCCATCTCTACAGTCAGGTCATCTATCTGTTCCTCGATGACATTCGCGCGTTTGAGTGCTTCTAAATCCTTACTGTGGTATGCCTTTCTCACTTCAGCATACAAATTATTGACATAAGACTCCATTTGGAGAATCTCCTTCACTGCATCTTTGGAGAAGGAAGCATCTTGTTCGCGCAACGAGTCGGCGTATTCGACAATATTCTCCGCATAGTCGCCCACGCGCTCAAGGTCACTAACCGTACGAATAGTGGAGCTAATATAACGTTGGTCGTAGTTGCTCAAATTACTTTCAGACAACAACACTGCATACTTCAAAAGTTCCTGGTTCAAGAAGTTAAGACGCAATTCGGTCTGCCGGAACTCTTCGATTTCGGAGTAGTCCATTTTGGTAATCACCTTGACAGCACGACGGAAATTGGTGATGGCTAGCTCCGCCATATTTTCGATTTCAGTTTTCAGCTGACGTGCGGCAACGGCCGGCGTACTCAACATTGAAGGGTCGAGGTATTGCAGACGCGGTCCTGTATCCTTCTCCTCTTTCTCCGGAATCATGCGGCAGGCAACATTCACCAGTCCTTTTGTCATAGGGAGAGCGACAAACATTGTGCAGACATTGAAGAAGGTATGGAACATGGCGAGTTGAAGTTGTGGGGCGTTTGGGAACCATCTCACGAACAATGTTCCGAAGCTCCATGCGCCACCCGAAGAGATTCGTAGTATCAGAGCTAACATCATAAAGAGAACGACACCCATCACATTGAATATCAAATGGATAAGCGCTGTTCGTTTCGCATTTACACCGCTGGTCATACCGGCTATCAATGCCACCACGCAGGAACCGATGTTGGAACCCATCGTAAGATAGATGCCTTGGTCGAGATTCACCAACCCTGTGACGACCATCGTGATGGCGATGGAGGTCATCACAGACGATGACTGGATAATAGCGGTAAGCAAAGCGCCAATAATAACTAACAGCAAGGGATTGCTAATACTCGCAAGTAAGGTTTTTATTTCAGGAAGTGCTGCAAAATCCTCCATGGCCGAAGCCATCATGCTCAAACCAACGAACAGCATACCGAAACCAGTGAGGATACCGCCCGTCTGTTTCCCTTTGTCGGTTTTGGAAAAGAGCGAGATGAAGGCGCCGATGCCCGCAAAAGCTGCAAAGATAAGGGTTGTGGAGATGCTGTTTCGCCCGAACATACCGAGGGCGACTAACTGTGCTGTGACTGTAGTACCGATGTTTGAACCGTATATGATAGTGGCCGCTTGTGCGAGACTCATAATGCCCACGTTCACGAAACCGATGACCATCACCGTGACCGCACCACTGCTTTGAATGGCAGCGGTGCCCACAAGACCAATGCCGACACCGACCCATTTGTTGTTACCCGTCCTCGCAAACAGCTTTCTCAGTCGCCGACTGCTCGCGGATTCCAAATTATGACTCATCATCTGGCAAGCCACCAGAAAAACGCCGATGCCCGCCGTGAGGGTTAAAATAGCGATTAGAACGCTGGTTATATCCATTATTATAGGTTAGATGGTTACTGGGTTAAGATGAGGTTTTTAAGGTTAGGAGGTTAAAAGGTTAACGATTAGGGGTTAAGATTGAAGGTGAACATTGCAAGAGATTTAGAACACAAATAGTTGTAAAACAAAGACTTATAATATCAACATTCTTCACAATTCTATCGCGGAAAAAAATACGGCAATTTAATATTCGGCGGCAAAGATAGTAAAATTCCGTTTTGCTTGGAAACAAAAAAACAGCCTCGCCATCTTTCGATAGCGAGGCTGTTTTAGATTCCTTCCATGCCTTTGCCTGTCACCTTTTGCCTATTCTACGATCTTCTGAATTTGTGGAAGTCGCTCGCATCCCACGACTGATATAGCAATATATGATGGATTTCGTTGATAATCATGATAAAAAGCCGCAAGTCGTTATCAGCAAACCACTTGATGGCGGCAGTTTCCTTTCGACAAGCCGCAGCAAAAGTCGCTAAAAACGTACAATGGTACTTGTCGAGCCATGCGATGGCGGCATCTTCGTTGTCGATGGCGTTGCTCAGCACCGCAAATTCTGGATAGCCGTTGTTCAACAGCCATTGCAGTGCTGCCTCGTTGGAGTGTATCGCCGACGACAATGCTTCCAACTCAGGATATCCGTTATTCATCAGGAAATCACTGAACTTCCTATCGCCCTCCAGACTTTTGAGGAAGGCCATCAGGATTTTGGGGTCGTAATCGAGTAAGCTATGCATATCCTTTTTTACTGTTCCCACACGGTGCTTCTCTTGTGTGGCTTCTTTACCCTCCACACTGCGCTTCGCTTGTGTGGGGTTAATTGCGCTTCGCGCGTCTTGCCTCTCCGAGGCTGCTTAAGGAACGCTTTAATTTATATTATTGCTTGAGGCTGACTGTTTTGTTGAAGACCAGTTTCTCTTCGGTGGAGTCGGGGTCGCAGTAGAAGTAGCCGATGCGCTCGAACTGGAAGTGCTTAATGGCGGAAGCCTTCTCGAAGGCAAGATCCTCCTCCACCCACGCCTGCGTGGTGACTAAAGAGTTGGGATTCAGGTTATCGAGGAAGGTTTTGCCCTCTTCGCAATCGTCGGGAGCGGGCACGTTGAAGAGGCGGTCGAAGAGTCGCACCTCAGCTGCTTTGGCGTGTTTCACAGGCACCCAGTGGATGGTGGCCTTCACCTTGCGGTTGCTGTCAGGCATACCGCTCTTAGTCTGCGGATCGTAGGTGCAGTGGATTTCGGTGATCTCTCCGTTTTCATCCTTCACAATGTGCGTACACTTGATGATATAGGCGTATTTCAGACGCACCTCACGGTCGATAGAGAGGCGGTAGAATTTCTTGTCGGCATTCTCGCGGAAATCGGCACGTTCAATCCACAACTCCTTGGCAAACGGTATTTTACGGATACCAGCATTCTCGTCTTCGGGATTGTTCACAGCATCCATCATCTCCACTTGGTCGTCAGGATAGTTATCGATGACGAGTTTCACGGGATCGAGGACGGCCATCGTACGGATGGCAGTCTTGTTGAGGTCCTCGCGGGCACAGAACTCGAGCAGGGAGACGTCGATGATATTGTCGCGCTTCGCCACCCCCACAGTTTCGGCGAAAGTGCGAATAGCCGCGGGCGTGTAACCACGACGGCGCAGGCCGCAGATGGTAGGCATACGCGGGTCATCCCATCCATTAACATAGTGTTCCTTAACGAGTTGCAGCAGCTTACGCTTACTCATAATCGTATAATTCAAGTTCAGGCGAGCAAATTCGATCTGTTGCGGATGGTGGATACGAAGTGCCTCACAGAACCAGTCGTAGAGGGGACGGTGGACCTCAAATTCGAGAGTGCAGATGGAGTGCGTGATGCCCTCGATGGAGTCGCTCTGTCCATGCGCAAAGTCGTACATCGGGTAGATGCACCATTTACTGCCTGTACGGTGATGGTCGGCATGAAGGATACGGTACATGATGGGGTCGCGGAAATGCATGTTGGGAGAAGCCATGTCGATTTTGGCGCGAAGCACGCGACTGCCATCCGGGAACTCTCCGGCGCGCATCCGGCGAAAGAGGTCGAGGTTCTCTTCCAAGGTGCGGTTGCGGTAAGGGCTCTCGGTGCCGGGTTGCGTGGGTACGCCTCGTCCCTTACTGATTTCCTCCTGTGTCTGATCATCCACATACGCCAAACCTTCCTGGATGAGCTGTTCTGCCCACAGGTAGAGCTGGTCGAAATAGTCGGAGGCGTAATGCTCCTCCGCCCATTGGAAGCCGAGCCATTTGATGTCTTCTTTGATGGAATCCACGTATTCGGTGTCCTCCTTCACGGGATTGGTGTCGTCGAAGCGCAGGTTGGTCTTGCCACCGTATTTCTGAGCGATACCGAAATTCAGACAGATGGATTTGGCGTGGCCGATATGCAGGTAGCCGTTCGGCTCTGGAGGGAAACGAGTATGTACTTTCGCATCGTTCTTCCGGTTCTGGATGTCTTCCTCGATAATTTGCTCAATGAAATTCATAATCTATTATATTTTATGTGGTAAAAAACAAGCTGCAAAAATACAAAATAATTGATAAATAGGAATGGATAAATAATTCTGCCAGCCGCCAGCCGCAAATCGTAAACGCAACTCGCGAACATATCGGATAATTTTGTATTTTTGCCGTCCTTAGTTTAAAAAGTAAGTACATTAATATAAAAGGTAAATTTATGACAGAAAAATCAAAACTCGGACTGGATTTCTCCCAAGTGGCAGTGGCAAAGCAGTTGGCAAAGCAAATTGCGGATCAGGTTCAGGAGTTTGTAGATGGTTACACCACCGTGACGGTAGAGCGTACACTTTGCCGCCTGATTGGCATTGACGGCGTGGATGAGAACGGTGTTCCGCTCCCCAACCGCGTGGTCGATGCGCTCTTGGAAGCTGGCGTACTCAGTCAGGGTGTGCTCTATTTCATGGGCAATGCCATCTTGGAGACCGGTGCAACTCCGCAGGAGATTGCCGAGCGCATCTCCAACAACGAGCTGAACGTCATCTCGTTGCCGCTCCATCCGCTGGCAGACATCCAAAAAGCCGTACAACCCTACATCGAGCAGTGCCTCACCCGCATCAAGGGCAATGTGGCCAAGCGTAACGAATACCTCAGCACCATCGGCGAAGGCCCGAAACCCTACCTCTACATCATCGTGGCAACAGGCAACATTTACGAAGACGTGGTGCAAGCACAGGCCGGTGCCCGTCAAGGTGCCGATGTCATTGCTGTGATTCGTACCACAGGGCAGAGCCTCTTGGACTACGTGCCCTACGGCGCGACCACCGAAGGTTTCGGCGGCACATTCGCCACGCAGGAGAACTTCCGCATCATGCGCAAGGCTTTGGACGAAGTGGGCGAAGAGCAAGGTCGTTACATCCGCTTATGCAACTACTGCTCCGGACTTTGTATGCCTGAAATCGCGGCCATGGGCGCATTGGAGCGTCTCGACGTGATGCTGAACGACGCTTTGTACGGCATCCTCTTCCGCGACATCAACCCGCAGCGCACCCTCATCGACCAGTACTTCTCCCGTATCATCAACGGCTATGCCGGCGTCATCATCAACACCGGCGAGGACAACTACCTCACCACCGCCGATGCCGTGGAGGCTGCCCACACCGTGCTCGCTTCCGACCTTATCAACGAGCAATTGGCATTGCTGGCCGGTCTGCCCGAGGAGCAGATGGGCTTAGGTCACGCATTCGAGATGGATCCAGACTTGGAAAACGGCTTCCTGTTGGAGCTCGCGCAGGCTCAGATGACCCGAGAGATCTTCCCGAAGGCCACGCTAAAGTACATGCCGCCCACCAAATTCATGACTGGCAATATCTTCCGCGGACACATTCAGGACGCTTTGTTCAACATCATCGGTATCTGGACGCACCAGGGCATCCAGCTGTTAGGTATGCCCACCGAAGCCATCCACACGCCGTTCATGAGCGACCGTTACCTCTCCATCGAGAACGCCCGCTACATCTTCAACGACATGCGCAGCATTGGTGAGGAGATGGAATTCCGCGAAGGCGGCATCTGCCGTGAACGCGCGAAGACCGTCCTGAACAACGCTATCGAGCTGTTGCAGGAGATTGTCCGCGAAGGACTTTTCACCGCCCTTGAAAAAGGAATCTTCGGCGACGTGAAACGTCCCAAGGACGGCGGCAAAGGCCTCGCCGGCGTGGTCACCAAGGGCGACAACTACTTCAACCCGTTTATCAAGATGATGAAGGAACGCTGGTAGTTCAATATTATTTATAAAGAAATTAATTCCTTGAGCAGCCTCGGAGAGGCAAAACGCACGAAGTGCAAATAACCCCACCCAAGCGAAGCGCAGTGTGGGGAACCCAAGCAAGCGAAGCACAGTGCGGGGAAAAAAAACGACAGTGATATGGATACAAACTACGATATCGACAATCTCCCCGTGGGAACGCGGGTCAATCACGAAAAGTACGGCGAAGGCATTATCAGTCAAAACAACGCACTGACCTACAAGATCATCTTCGTGCGCGGTGGCGAGTTAGAGTTCTCCAAGGCGGCCGTGGCGTTGGATGTGATTGAGCCGAACGATGCCGACGACGACACCCCGAAGCTCAACATCCGCGAGTTCAAACAGGTGCTGACCCAGATTCTGGCCCAATACAACGGCATTGAACACAAAGCCGAGTTGGGCAAGAAGTGGCAAGGCGGCACGATGACGCTGCAACCCGCCAACAAAGACTTAGCACCCAAGGAGATACCGGTGGAGACCTTCTTCCACAAAATCGTCATGATGCGCGACCGCCTGCGCGTGCTCGAACAGAACATCAACAGCAGCAACTCGCTTACCGACGAGGAAAAGGTCAACCTCCAGCAGTACATCTCCCGCATCTACGGCAGCATGACCTCCTTCAACGTGCTTTTCGAGAACAAGGAAGACTACTTTGTGGGGATGAAAGGTTAACATGCTAACCTCCTAACCTTCATAACGAAAGCCCTTTAAAAGAACAATTTGTAAACAGTAAAAACAACCAAATTAAAACCCGAATACTATGAGTGGTGGATTATATTCAATGGATCAAAAGGACTTTGATCAGACATTAGATTTAACCAAAGTGAAGCCTTACGGCGACACCATGAACGACGGCAAGACGCAGCTGAGTTTCACCTTGCCCGTTCCGTGTGGTGAAGAGGCCGTGGAGGCTGCCAAACAACTGATGAAAAAGATGGGTTTCGACAACCCGCAAGTCGTTTATTTCAAAGAGCTTACAGACGGCTTTACTTTCGTAAACTGCTACGGCGCCTGCACACACACGGTCGATTACACGACCATCCATGTGCCGAAAGTGGAATCGACGGTATGGTCGATGCCAGAGACAGACGACTTCATTCGCGAGCACATCGGCCGCAAAATCGTGGTGGTGGGTGCCAGTACAGGCACGGACGCGCACACGGTGGGCATCGATGCCATCATGAACATGAAGGGCTACGCAGGCCATTATGGCATTGAACGTTACGACATGTTCGATGCATTGAACATGGGCAGCCAAGTGCCAAATGAGGAGTTCATTGCCAAGGCTGTCGAGTTGCACGCCGACGCATTATTAGTGTCGCAGACGGTGACCCAGAAAGACGTTCACATCCAGAATCTTACGGAGTTGATCGAGATGTTGGAAGCCGAAGGCCTGCGCGACAAGATGATTGTGGTGTGCGGTGGCCCTCGTATCACCCACGAGTTGGCCAAGGAGTTGGGATACGATGCCGGATTCGGTGCCAACACTTATGCCGACGATGTGGCCTCCTACATCGCGCAAGAGCTTGACAAACGGATGAACGGTTAGCGCGAACAATTTCCCTTTTTTAGACATTTTCAGAGACGCGACTGGTCGCGTCTCTTCTTTTTTTAAACAATTATCACCCCTTATAAATGGTCAATTTTCCTTTTTCATATTTTGAAAAATTGGAACCTTAGCGCTCTTTTCAGCAATTTCCAACCCCTCAATATACTATGAACGGAACAGCAGAACGAATTATTTGCTGTTCCCTTTTCTATTTTCACATCTTTTCGCTTCTTTTAAAATTAAGAGTTAATTGTTAAGAAACTAATCATAAAATTATTTTAAAACTAATCGGCATTTTATTTGAAAAATTTATATTTTTGCTGCGATATAAATCATTCAAAATATCATGAATAAATTTACTATTTATCAAAAATAAAAAACAAATAAACAAGAGTAAATAAAAAGAATTCATACGCTCAAACACCATCTATATAATATATCAGATATAAAATTATTAATAAAATATCAAACTAATCTATTTCAACAAACTACATATTCAAAAAAACAGCAAATTATGAAAAAGAGAGCACCTATTTATTTGATGATGATGTTTTGTATTTTAGCAACATCACTTCAGGCACAGCAGGAAGTTTTCCGCGTAAAGTTCTCGGTGACAGATGCTAACTGTTACAACAACGGAAAAATCTCGTATGCCTTGACGGATGCAAACGGAGAAGTGTTGGACACCTTGCCCAATGGTTTATCCTTGGTTCGTGCCTATTATCAGACAGGGCCAGAAGATTCCTTACATTATTCAGGGTGGTATTATTCAGGAGGTTACGACACCATCACGTTGAATAACGGAACCTATATTGTCGGGGTGGAAGGTTTGTTAGACGACGGTGCGGGAGGTTATATCAGGGTTGACACGCATAGCGTACTCACTATCAACACCTCCTACCAGAAGCTCGAAGCCTATAGCTTGGGAGAGGGTTACAACTACCATTCGTCAACCTCAGCAGGCAAGCGTCCGACATTAAGTTGTATCAACACTGGGCGTATTCAAATGCGCATTGAAAAAGGGCGATTCCCGTACAAAGTCACGGTACTGGAGCACAACACTGGCGATACACTGAGGACAGAGATTTTCCATGAGCGTCAATACAGTGGAACGAACACCGAAGACTACGACTACCAAGATTTCTACACCATTGACAGTCTGGGTGCTGGGCTTTGGGATTTATACGTGGAAGACGGATGCGGCTACGGTTTGCCCCGTATAGAAGAGTCAGTGACTGTCTCCACTATGCCCATCCCAACCGACATCAGATTATACTCTTCTTCCGGAAATCTCGCAGACAGCAATGTCGTGAAGGTGGAAGTCAACTTCGACCAAATTATCAACAGATACAAACCGTATTTGGAACAACATGCCCGCTATCGTTTTGTTTATGAGGGATTAGGGGCGAGTGAATGGAAGCCTTTCGACCGTTTTTCCGAAAGGAAATACACCACATTTTTCGACACAATGTTCAATGCGGAAAGATACTGTGAGCTTTGGAATCGGAATATCACCTTTGAATACAACAGCACCTGCTGCGAAAACATCTCCCGCTCTTTCACCTTCCAAATCCTCAAGCCTAACGATATTTTCTTCGAGAAAGAGAGTGTCAACAAAACCGATAAGGAGACGATATCCAATGACGACTCGTCTTGCGTCAAACTCGTGCCATGGTATCGTCATTACCACAGCATTCGTTACTTCAGCAACAAATACACGCCGCTATATCATTTACATAAGACAACGGATTGGACTGACCACTCGTATTACCGTTATCATTATTCAGAGCCTATCACATGGATTTACACTGACATGCGAAACGGGAATATCATCAAGCTGGATACGGTAGCGCAAATCATCGACCCCAGTTATCTTTACCGCAGAGAAGTAGAAAGTCTGTACGACGGAAACTCTGACAGCATCTCCATACCCGTAGAGCGCAAGTTGGTAGATCGGAAAGGCTGCGTACTCTATACCACCCTTGACACTCTCACATATCCTCGACGTATCAGACCACTGCAGCTTTCTTGGAGAATTTCTCACACAATCCATGAGGACCACTGCTGCAAAGAGTTACAAGAAGTCGTATTGTCCTGCGCAGGGTTTGAAGATTTCGATTTAGACAGCACCGTAGTCAGACTGATTGAAAGTCCTTACAATGGCCGATACAATTTCGAGGCAGTTTACCATGCGGGCACCGAAAGTTGGGAGATTCACAAAAACAATTACGAAAATGGAGCGGAAATCATCGGTCACTACGACGGCCGTTCTATCTCTTTAAAAGATTATTGTTTGGTCTCCGGGCCATACACTTTCGAGGTGACCACATCCTGTGGGACAGAAATAATCAGCAAAAACATCGCATTTCCGGATATTTATGGCGAACGCACTTTGGAAAAACCCGCATATACAGTCACCCAAACATGCTCCAACATCACCGTCTCTTATACAGGTGGGAGTTTTTGCAGTACACGCTTCAACACTTCGCTTGAAACCGGGCTTCCTTTGGACACTGTTTACGCCTCTATTCCTACGAAAATGACAGTAGTGGCGGCTCCTTCTGAGGAAGTTCTCAACACTAACGGATACGTTTCTCGCCCCTTCTACCTCTCTCAACCAGGAAAATATGTGATTCAGATAGAGCCTCACTCGATTCCTTCTTTAACATGCAAGCAGATAAAACTATACGACACCTTGGATCTGGGAACGGGATTCGTGGAATTTGAATATGCCAAAGCCATACTCTGCGATTCGTCGTCCAGCTTTGGCGATGTCTATGTGAAGGGCATTAATGGGTTCAAGCCTTATACATATACACTATATAGTCAACCTGACAAACAGGGAGAGGTTCTGGGAGCCAACAACACTGGAATTTTTTTGAATGTGCCGATGCGGAGCGACCAAATGCTGTCGTGCCTCATTCAAGATTCCTGCACGGCTTATTTTCATGTAAACTTCTATCCCTACACCATAGCGGAGATGCAAAAAGTTTGGTTCGACGGAGGTTTGAAGGTCAGCACGAGCTGCGAAGGAGACACTATACAAGTGCACGCGATCAGTATCGGAGACATTCTACAATATGAGTGGTCGGGACCCAACGGTTTCAACGACACCACTTCCGACCCGAAGGTGTTCATTCCGAGGCGTAACAGGAACGGTTGGTTCAAGGTTGCGATTCGGAACACAGGATGCTCCGACGTGATTACAGACAGCATTTACCTGACCGTACAAGAGGCACCGCAAATCACCATGGCACCGGACACCATTGTCTGTCCTGGGGAGACCGTAGAGGTGCGCTTCACGGCTCAGAGTCCAGCGAACTCGGACTCAGTGTCTTTCGCTATTGCATTCGACAACAAAGAAAGCAAGGAAATCCGGCAATATCTTGTCCCCAATGGTGGAACTGTCACCGACTTCTACAGCACCAAAATCCCTGCCAAAATCTACCCCGTAAGCATTGACGACAGACAATGCGACTACCTTCTTGCCGACCCTGATGACACGATATACATCTCCATGAGGAGTGATATTAGTGCAGCGTGCCAACTGCTAACCTCGCACGACACTGTTTGTTACGGCAGCAACGCCCATTTAACGGCAAAAGCATCCGTCCAAACGCCTTACCTCATCCGGTGGTATGGAGATTACCATCAGACCCAGTGGCTCAAAACAGACACCATTGCCGACAGCAGCAGCTATTCTCATTACGACACCACTGGAATTGTGAGTCGGACCATGCTTTTTGCAAGTGTAGAAGAGAATGGGCATTGTCCCAGTATTACAGGGGTAGCCACCGATACGATGCTCATCCACGGAGGTAACACCACGATGTCATGCGGCCAAGTTATCCGACTATTTGATTCGGGTGGAGAGAAACGCAAATATGGCATGTATGAGCGCTTTACTCACCGCTTCCAAAGCACCGACAATACTCGTATTAGCATCACTTTCAACAAGTTGAATCTCACCAACTCGACCCATTTGGTCATTTTCTCTGGTGACACACCTTGCTCAGATTCTGTACTTTACGACCTTACTTCGGGCAGTTTAAACCCCGGAACCGTGATTTCGAAAGGGAACTCCTTGACCTTATTTTTCATCAGTAACCTTTCCACAGCAGAAGGTTGGGACGCTTGGGTGGAATGCGAGCCTGGCATTGCCATCGCCGATGTATGGCGCAAGAACGGGGTCACAATCCGCGACGAGGTTTGCCAGCGACAGAACGGGACTTACGATGATCCTTACGGCGTTTGCCCTGAGGTGGTCTCGCTTGAGGAACTAAGCCAAGCCATGAGAAAAGCGGGTAACTATTATTACACTAAAACATTGAGCAACAGCAATGTACATAATTGCGATTCCATTGTACATTTTGAATTTATCGTGAATCCACCACCTCAACGTGACACCAACGTATTCATCACATCTTCTTTTGGGGAGGGTTTTCGATGGTATGACAGCACCTATACAGAAGGGGGGCATTACGCATATCTGTCCGCTCAATCCGACGGCTGCGACAGTCTGGACATTCTGCATCTCACCGTGATGGAAGTGAATATTCACGACCATGACATCTGCGAAGGAGACACGGCAAGGCTCACTGTAACGGTCACCACACCAGAGCGACCAACTCTGGGACTGCAAAGGGCGAATGTGGGGGATGTGGTCTGCACCGACGGATCCATTCTCCCCCCCGACTCTTTCCTATTGAGTGGCAAAACGGCCAAGGGGGTGGTCTTTGATGTTGACGCATCCGGCTTTCATGGTTTAATCGTCTCTCTCTCCGAAATGACGCAAGCTTTCTCTGAGATTTCTTTTGACACTCTATTTATCGATATGTATGGTAGTTTGTCGGAAGCTATATTTGACATGGAGGGGCGGAAGAACACCAAACGATTGGTGAATATGGATGAATCATACAACATCCACAATCATGCATCCAAAATCCCGGCGGTATTATATTGTCACTACTACAACCATCTCACACGCAACATGGACGTGATTTCTCATGGTTGGTATATGCCTTCATTAGGGGAATTTAATATATTGATTAGCAGATGCTTAGAAGTAAACACCACTATAAGAAAGTTAAGCAGTCTTGATTCGAATGCCAAGCTTATTTCTTTGACAAATCACTGGACTTCCAGTATCAACGACGACAACAATGTTTGGATGATACAGAGAAACAATGGCATTTTAGCTTTTTTTAACAGTTTCAAATTTACCGTCAGACCCATCAGTACTTTTTAATAACAAAACTCAATCTTTAAGAATTATGAAAAGAAAAACAAAACCAGAGCCTTTGCTGATCTTCATTCTCCTCATGGCCGCCTGCATGGGAGCTATTTTCGGGCAATCCTACCGAATAGGAGACCTTTACACATTCCGAGATGGGTCCAAGGGAATCGTCATATACATCGATCCTGCGGATGCTAGACGCGGCACTGTCGCTGCTCTCAATGATTTGAAGGAGCCATACGCTTTATGGGTTGATGACAATTCCGCATCTATCCGCGCCCTTCCCAAACCATATTTCCGATATGGAATGACCCCTTCTTGGTCCAAAATCGGTTCCACCATCACCCAATCACTATATGCCTCCGGTGAATCTCCCGCAGCAGAGGCCACAGATGTTGCCAACGGATGGTATATTCCTGATATATTTCAACTTAGACGACTTTATGGATTAATCACCACCATAAACGAAAACTTCATAAATGCGGGTGGAGACCTTTTAGTCATGACGCGACGCCAGTATTGGAGTTCCACTCCGTCGATGCCAAATGCCTACTACATGTCGCCTTATGGATCTATCAACTACACTTCGGGGACGACTGCCTGCTACATTCGCCCGGTTAGAGATTTCGACAACGACACTGCCCGAGCTTTCTGGGCAGACATTCCTCCGAAATCAGACACGGTGGTCAGCCCTTCGACGACCACATCCTACGATGCGCTCGTCATCTACGACACTGATACATTAGTTTATACAAGCACTGTGACGGTGCATTCGACTCACAGCGGTGACACTCTCTACGAAACAGCTTTCATCTCTCCGCTCCCCTACACCTCCTCTGTGAACCCCCTTTTCGACCAGTTGGACATTTCGGAACCTGGGGAGCATGTTTTTCGAAAGACCCTTCAGTCGGTGCACGGTTGCGATAGTGCCACCACGCTCATCTTGTCCGTCAACAACCAAAAACACTATTCCGAAACGCTCTGTTCGCTGAGCGAGAATTACTATTTCGAACCTTTCGACACGATTTTTCAACCCGGAACAGTATCTGGTGTTTATATCCATCATGGGACCAAAACAGTGGGTGAGGTCTCTGTTGATACAACCGCATACCTCAACCTCACCATTCTAACTACATACAAGAATTACGACACGCTGTCATGGTGTTTGCCATCACCTGAAGAATCGATGGTTTATACTCATAACGAGCATGTTAGCATTTCCGTCCATGACAATGAAGTGTCCGTAGTTTCCTCCTCTGAAGAGGTTGTGATTCAAGAAGCGATGGCCAACAGTGATTATATTTTGAAGATGAAAACCAAAGAAGGCTGCGACAGTCTGCTTTTCCTGCATTTGGATATTCACGAAATGATACGAGACACAATATTATACGATGTAGCAATCACACATATTGTAGATAATCAAATATATGTTGTGTGTCATTTGTTTGAAAACATAACTGAACCTGGAACATATACTGCTCAAGAATATTTTTCCGACATCTATGGTTGTGACAGTATCATAACGGTAATACTTACCGTAACTCCTTGTACAATAGATTTTTCTATCAGTTGTCCTCCTGATATTTTTGACACTTTGTCCTACGGCGACTGTGTGAAGGCCATTCATCCTGAACGATTCGGGACACCCATGATTATCTGCGATCAAGAGTGGCCGTTTCTCGTGAGCAATATCATTCCCGAAAGCATTGGTTTCTCAGAAGGCGAACACATTGTCACGTGGGTGGTGACCGATTCCGTGTGCGGTTACATCGACTCTTGTCAGCAGCGTGTGGTGATAGCCTACCCGAAATGTCCTGACGCTGTCGATTGCGAAGGCAACACCTATCGTAGCGTACGTATCGGTTGTGACTGTTGGACGCAACGCAATCTTGAGTCCACGAAATACAGCGACTGCACTGACATTCCAGATGTATATGAATACGTCAGCAAGCTCCACCCCGACATGGCGGCAAACGTGGCCATCTACGGACGTCTCTACACTTTCGAGGCGGCGGTACGTGACAGTGCCGACAACGGTTATGGACACATCCAAGGCATCTGTCCCGATGGATGGTACTTGCCCACTCCCGAAAAATATGCTGAATTAAACACTTACGGTGCCGAAGCGTTAAAGTCGCCACATTATTGGATTGACGGGGGTGGTAACAATATCACAGGATTCACGGCATTGCCCGGTGGCTATTTCAACGGTGAGAAAAACCGATTTGAAGGTATGCTTTCCGAGGCCTATTTTTGGTCCTCGCGGAAGGTGAACAGTGCCACAGGCGAGTCGGTATTTCTCTTCCGTCATCATTGTGAAGACATTCTGGAAGTGTTGAGTTATTCGGGGCTCGGCTACAGCATTCGCTGCATCAAAGAGAAGTAGAGACTGCCTTAGTGTTTCCGCAACCGAAATTTGCAACTCGGTTGCGGAAATTATTCTATACTTTTGCCACCGAATTTCACCGCATAAAGGAAGCGGTGGCCTGGAATGGATAAAACGTTAAAGTATGGAATATATAGAACAAGGCAAAAGACAACAAGCAGAAGGCAATGGCTGTTGTCATGGGCATTGTCATGATGAGGAACATCACCATGAGCATGGTCACCACGAACACGAGCATTCGCTGAAGGAGCAGTTAGTGAAGATTGCGGTCACAGTGGTGATGTTGGTGGCGGCGGTGCTGATTGAGAAGCACACCCTCCTCTCCACTTGGCAGCTGCTGCTGGTCTATCTGGTGCCTTATCTCTTCATCGGGTTCGACACCCTGAAGGAGGCAATTGAAGGGTTAGTCCACGGTGACGCCTTCAACGAGCACTTCCTTATGAGCGTGGCGACCATCGGGGCTCTGTGCATCGGTTTTCTCCCCGGGGCCGAAACACAATTCCCTGAAGCGGTTTTCGTGATGCTCTTCTTCCAGATCGGCGAACTCTTCGAAAGCTACGCCGAAGGGAAAAGCCGTGACAGCATTGCCCATCTGATGGACATCCGTCCTGACATCGCTAATGTGGAGCGCGATGGCAATCTCCTGACTGTCAATCCCGAAGAGGTGAATATCGGGGAGATTATCATCATCCGTCCGGGCGAGAAGGTGCCACTCGACGGCGTGATCACGGAAGGTGCTACCGCGCTCAACACCGTAGCATTGACGGGTGAGAGTGCACCGCGCGACGCAGGCGAGGGCGACGAGGTGATTTCGGGCTGTGTCAACATCTCAGGAGTCATCAAGGTGCGCACCACCAAAACATTCGGGGAGAGCACAGTATCGAAAATCCTCGGATTGGTGGAAAGTGCCAACGAACATAAATCGAAAAGTGAAACATTTATCACGCGTTTCGCACGCGTTTATACTCCAGTGGTGGTTTTCGCGGCCATCGCACTGGCGCTGCTGCCACCGCTCTTCTCGGGTCAGTTTTCCTCCGCTTTTCCGACATGGCTCTACCGCGCCCTGTTGTTCCTGGTGGTCTCCTGTCCGTGCGCCCTGGTCATCAGCGTGCCCCTCTCCTTCTTCGGCGGCATTGGCGGAGCTTCGCGCAAAGGCATCCTTATCAAGGGAGCCAACTACATGGACGTGTTGGCCAAGGTGGGCACCATGGTATTCGACAAAACGGGCACCCTCACCCACGGACAATTCGCAGTGGAGGCCGTGCATCCAGAGAAACTCGACGAACGGCAGTTGCTGCATCTGGCCGCCCACGTGGAGCACTTCTCTACCCATCCGGTGGGTGCCGCACTCAGGGATGCCTTTCCCGATGAGGCGACCGATGGCTGCGAAATATCTGACGTAGAGGAAATTGCAGGACACGGAGTGCAAGCTCGCGTAGGGGGCGACCTCGTATGTGTGGGCAACGCGAAAATGATGGAAAAGGTGGGTGCAGCATGGCACGATTGCCACCTCACCGGCACCATCATCCATGTGGCGGTGAACGGCGAATATGCCGGACACATCGTCATCAACGACCGCATGAAGGAGGAGAGTGCCGAAGCCATCGCGCAACTGAAACATATTGGCGTGCGCCGCACCGTTATGCTCACCGGCGACCGTCAGGAGGTGGCCGCCGCCGTAGCCAAACAACTGAGCCTGAACGAATTCCATGCAGAGTTAATGCCCACCGACAAGGTAAAATATGTGGAACGATTTTTGCATGAGAAGCCCGATGGGGAGAGTCTGGCCTTTGTGGGCGACGGCATCAACGATGCGCCCGTGCTCGCTCGTGCCGACGTAGGCATCGCCATGGGCGGATTAGGCAGTGATGCCGCCATTGAGGCCGCCGACGTGGTACTTATGGACGACAAGCCCACCAAAATCGCCCTCGCTATCCAGACAGCACGCCGCACGTTGCGCATCGCCCGCCAAAACGTCTGGTTCGCCATCGGTGTGAAGCTGGCCGTGCTCCTCCTCGCCACCCTCGGCCTCGCCACACTATGGATGGCCGTTTTCGCTGACGTCGGCGTCACCGTGCTCGCCGTGCTGAACGCCATGCGTACACTAAGAGGATGAGAGGTTTCATAAAGAACTGAAAGTCAATCATGTGTCAACTTAGGGTGAGCGAAGCGAGCTCTATGATCATAAACCAAAAAAATATGAGCACTATAACAGAAGAACAAACACTACGGGAGGCCGGCATCAGAGTGACGGCGGTGCGGCTACTGGTGTGGCGCACCATCGTCCGCAACTACACCGGCATCTTCAACCTGGCCGACCTTGAGGAGGCGCTGCCCACGGTAGATAAGTCCACCCTCTTCCGCTCCCTCACCCTGCTGAGCGACCACCACCTGCTCGACACCATCGACGACGGGTCTGGCTCACAGAAATACTGTCTGCGCAACGCTGACGACCCGCTCTCCGAAGTGCGCCATATCCACTTCAGCTGCCGCATCTGTCACCACACTGTCTGCCTCACCAACATTCCCCTGCCCGAGGTCTCATTGCCAGAGGGTTTCGAGGTGGACAACGTTGAGTACGTAGTGAAAGGCATTTGCCCGAAATGCAAAGGAGCAATAGTTTAGAGTTAAATGGTTAGAAGGTTAAAGTTAAAGTTAAAGTTAAAGTTAAAGTTAAAGTTATAGTCATAGTCAACTAAACCTATCCATATCTCGCCAGCGAAAGCTAACAGGCAATAGGATTAGGAGCTTACAGGATTAGAAGCTTACCGTACCACCGTCACGCTCCCCGTCACCTTCGTCGCCTTCTCGCCGCGACTCTTGTAATGGATTACCACCGCATAGACCCCGTTCATCGCGTTGGCACCGTCCCAGCCGAAGGTCTTCTCCTCCGTGCGGAACACCAGCGTGCCCCAGCGGTTGTAGATCTCCATCCGGTACTCCTCGATCTCGTCGGGATAGCTGAAAATGGGCAGGAAGACAGGGTTCTTTCCGTCATTGTTCGGGGTGAAGGCGTTGGGGAGGTAGATCTCCTGCGCACAATGCTCGTAATCCACGTTCACCGCATCCCAATGGCTGAAGCATTTGTTGCTCACCTCCACGCTGTACATTCCCGGACCGCGCACGAGGTACGTGGGCTGCGTGCTCCCGTCCTGCCACAGGTAGTCGCAGTAGGGCACTTCCGCGCTGAGTTTCAATGTTTTGCCTTCGCACAGAACGGTGTCGGGACCAAGGTTGATGGTGAAGTCGTTCAGGTAGCCGATGTTGATCGTGTCGCTCGCCCCGAGGCAGTTGTCCGTGATCACCACCCAGTAGTCGCCGTCCTGATAGACCTGGTAGGTGGTGTTGGTGCTGTTGTCCTGCCAGATGTACTGCGCCGGATGCGGCTGCGTGGCGTCTAACAGCAGCGTGGCCAATTCGCACAGGATGCTGTCGCTGCCGAAATCCACCGCCGACTGACCGTAGAGACTCACGTGGAAGCTGTCGCTCTCGGCGCGGCACCCGATGTTGGTGACGGAGACCTGGAATGTCCCCGCCGAATCCACCGTGATGGAGGGCGTGGTCGAACCGTTGCTCCAGAGGTAGGAAATCGCGTCGGGCTGTTCCACCGTGAGGGTCGCGCCGGCGCAGACAATGGTGTCGTGCGCGACGGTGATGAGCGGAGGCGGCACCACGGCCACGAACGTTGTGGTGGTGTCGGGACACTCGTAATGGAGGATGCACTGCATAGTGTGGGTGGTGAGCTCGTCAAGGATGAACGCCAGCCCCGGGGTGATGTAGGACTCCCCGTCGTAAATCCACTCCACCGGCACCGAGTCGGGGTTGTGCTCCACGAGGAGGGCGAGAGTGTCGCCGAGACAGCGATAAACGGTGTCAAAATCATGTTCGGCGATGTTGATGCTGCCGTTCGGATAGTCCGTGTAGAAACATCCTGAAGCTCCGGCATGATAATAGTAAACCTTGGTGATGTCGTCTATTTCGGGGTGGCCGGCCGGCGCGGGAAGGACGTTGTATCCGAACTCATCCACGTAGGCCGAGAAGCCGTTCACGTTGGTGATGCGGATGATCTCGGGGATGTCCTCGTTGTAGAACGCCATCTGCGTGACATAGTAATCCCCGTTGGTCATCGGGAACGAGTCGAAGACCTCCGCCGGCAGCAGCTGCCCGTTGAAATAGGTGGTGTGCAGCCCGTCCGCATGCACGTAGATCTGCACGTCCGCGTAAAGGGTGTCTATTTCCAAGGTTCCAGTATCCTCGAAGTGTATCTTGCGTTTGACATTGTTGCGTGTAGTGGGATAGACCCAATCCTTGACCATGCGGTCAGTGGGTTGTGCAGAAATGAAAGGATTCGTTTTTAAATTTGTACTATATCCAATTGAATCCTGTTGAATACCATAAACGGGATAACTTGGGCCACCTTCCTTGCAGATGAAAAAATAGGGTCCATTGGCACTGTGATAAGGAATAAGGGAGGAAGATCTTAAAAAAGTATAGGGAACACTTACGTATGATGAAACACCGCCCCATAAACCTCTATGAGTCCCTGTAATCAGATCATCTTTTCGTACGTCACCTATTATTCCCAGAAATGAAGGCGCCGAAAAAAGATTTGCTTGTAAATCCCAATCTGTCCATGCGACTAACTCGTTATACATGTATCTGTCCACCGTATCTCTCCAAGTCGGGGATATAGGGTTGTTGCATTCGGCTCTTTTCAAATAATGGATACCTTTGTCAAATCTATTGTTTGTCAATTTTGTGCATAAGTAATCGTACCCTTGATAAGCTTTTGATTGACTATATGAAAAAAACGCACTCTGTAGTTCCACCGTCCAATCATTCAACGCAGCACCAACGTCACCATTCATCAATGAAATAGGTTTACAATTTGTACGGAACGAAGGAAAAACAATATGGGATGAGACAACACCTATCGTTGGTATAACAATTGTGGATTCATTTTTTTGAAGAATTATGATGTCCGTATCTGGAATAAAAGCTGATGTTGAGTTGTCATAATCGGAATGGAACATTGTAATAACCGTACTGTCTTCAAATGCCGTTATATAATAGGAATGCCAAAATCCTGTTCCTGTATTGACTTCTGTGATGTCGGAGCAACGATAAAACCACCAATCTTCACCAATGTCAGGAAAACGGTTCCTTTTTTGAAACGACACTGGAAGTATTGGGATTTTTTCTGACGAGAATCTGGTAACCATTAATGGTGACATGTAATAATAGTTCAATTCAAATCCTGTATTACGCCAAATAACACAAGAGCTTGAGGCGGTAGGCATCGAAGTGTCCGGTACAGTTAATAAATTTTGAGCATAAAGAAAAATATTGTGAGATGAATGTACCCATACTCCACGGAAAGACGTGTTTCCATTTTGAACCGTATTGTCAAACATTATCATGTAGGAGGGTATTTTCAACAAGGTTACTTGACCGGGAATCACCTGGAAACTGTTGTGGTAATCATAATGTTCATTGTCAACCGTCCCTTCAGACAATGTGTCCCCTAAAATGTACAAGACGATGGTGTCTGAAGCCGCAAAACAAGATTGTCGTTCAGCCATCATCACCCAGAAGTCCCGCCCGGAGATGCTTTGGCTCTGAACAGAAAGGAATCCGAGCAATTCTATGCTCAAAAAGACAACTATTTTTTTAGTATATGACAAAAATTTGAATTTTTAGTCTAACATATTTATATTTAGCAAGTTATCAACAAATTTTGTTGGTGACTTTTTTGTTTTATTCTTGATAAAGTGATTGATATTCAGTGTTTTAGAAGCAAAAAACCACCACATTTTAGGCTCTATGAAAATCAATCACGGCAGCAAAAATAACGAATTATCCGACACGTTGGTCACTTTCTTAGGAAAAAACATCAACCTTGCCCATATCAAGCTCATATCGCTGTTTGTCGTGGCCCTGTGCAAGGCAAAAACAGTGTGCTTCAGCCTCTTGTCAACCGTTTTTGACTCGCCCGCGAAGTCATCGTCGTGTTTGCGGAGAATCCAACGTTTTTTCGCCGAATTCGACCTTGACCGTGACTTCATCGCGCGCGTCATTTTCCGCCTGTTGCCCATAAAAGGCCCGTTTTGCCTGGCCATAGACAGGACCAACTGGCAGTTCGGCAGCACCGACATCAACATCTTTATGCTGGCCGTGGTGCACGACGGGGTGGCCTACCCGCTGCTGTTCAGCATATTGCCTAAGAAGGGCACCTCCAACACGAAGGAGCGGATAGAGCTGGTACAACGCTATGTCCGGCTCTTCGACGCGGAGAGCATCGACTGCCTGCTGGCAGATCGAGACAATGTTCAAGGCGATGAAGAGCACGGGTTTCAATATTGAGGATACACATCTTACTGATTTGCACAGGATTGGAAAACTGCTCCTGCTGGTGATGATTGCATTCGTGTGGTGCTACAACATAGGCGAGCTTGTGCGGCTGAAGTACAACCCCATCCGCATCCTCAAACACGGCAGAAAGGCCAAGAGCATATTCCGCTACGGCCTCGACATTGTGACGGAGTTCCTGTTGAGAGGCAGAAATGAATACAAAACACCGATTTTCAACTTCTCAGCCATTGTTAATCAAATACTTACACCAGACTGAAATTTTTGTCATGTACTAAGGTCGGTTTGGTCTCTTTCATTATACATTCAAATTTGCGGCAAAAACACAAATAATTCTTTGAATGACAATGTGTTGCAAGAAATTTTTACCATAAAAAGTTCATCTGTCGCAAGTTGACCGAAACGGGGATTTTGGGTGTCGTTTTCAGCGGACTTTAGCTCCTAAGAAGCTGTTATTCAGGAAGAAATAATTAGAAGTCCCCTTATAGTTATAGTTAAAGTTAAAGTTATAGTCATAGTCATAGTCATAGTCATAGTCAAAGTTAAAGTTATAGTCATAGTCAACCAAACCTATCCATATCTCGCCAGTGAAATCCAACATCCAAAAGCCAAAGTTTAAAACAATTTGTATCCAAAAATTTTGTACTTTCGCGAATTCGTTATAGTGTGAAATTTGGATAATTATAAATTTATAACAAACTAAATATCAATAAAATATGGCAATGCAAGACAAAATCAACGAGTTGCTTGCACTTCGCGAGAAGGCTCGTTTGTGCGGTGGTCAGGACAAGATTGACAAACAGCACGCCAAAGGCAAATATTCCGCGCGCGAGCGCATCCTCATGTTCCTCGACGAGGGCAGCTTCGAGGAGTTCGACATGTTCGTGACTCACCGTTGCGTGAACTTCGGCATCGAGAAAGACAAATTCCTCTCCGACGGTGTGGTGACCGGCTACGGTACCGTGAACGGCCGTCTGGTTTATGTCTTCTCACAGGATTTCACTGTGTTCGGCGGCTCACTTTCCGAGACTTTCGCTGCGAAGATCTGCAAGGTGATGGATCAGGCCATGAAGGTTGGCGCCCCCGTTATCGGTTTCAACGATTCCGGTGGAGCACGTATCCAAGAGGGTGTGAACAGCTTGGCAGGTTACGCTGAGATTTTCCAACGCAACATCCTCGCTTCCGGCGTGGTGCCGCAAATCTCCGCCATCTTCGGTCCCTGTGCCGGCGGCGCGGTCTATTCCCCTGCATTGACCGACTTCATCATGATGGCCCAGAACTCCAGCTATATGTTCGTGACGGGTCCCAAGGTGGTGAAAACCGTGACGGGCGAGGACGTGACCACGGAGCAACTCGGCGGCGCCACCATTCACTCCACCAAATCCGGTGTGGCGCAATTCACCGTTCCCGATGAAGAAACCGGTATCACTCTCTTGCGCGACCTCATCAGCTACCTGCCTTCCAACAACATGGAAGAGCCCCCGTATGAGCCCACCGAAGACCCCATCAACCGCTTGGAGGACAGCCTCAACTCCATCATCCCCGACAACCCGAACCAGCCTTACGATGTGAAGGACGTGATTGCCGGCATTGTCGATGATGGCAAGTTCCTCGAAGTGCACGCCACATACGCACAGAACATCGTGGTCGGTTTCGCCCGATTCAACGGCATGAGCGTGGGTATTGTCGCCAACCAGCCCAAGTGCATGGCCGGCGTGTTGGACATCAACGCTTCCCGCAAGGGTGCCCGTTTCATCCGTTTCTGCGACGCTTTCAACATCCCGTTGGTGACGTTGGTTGACGTTCCCGGCTTCCTGCCCGGCACCGGTCAAGAGTACGGCGGCATCATCCTTCACGGCGCAAAACTGCTTTACGCTTACGGCGAGTGCACAGTGCCGAAGGTTACCGTCATCTTGCGTAAGAACTACGGCGGTGCTTACTGCGTGATGAGCTCCAAGCATCTGCGCGGTGACGTGAACTATGCATGGCCGACCGCTGAAATCGCCGTGATGGGCGGTAGCGGCGCCGCTGAAATCCTTTATGGTTCTCAGATGAAGAAGATTGAAGACGCGGAAGAGCGCCAGAAATTCCTCAACGAAAAAGTCGAAGAATATCGCGAGAAATTCTCCAACCCTTACGTGGCCGCCCAATACGGCTACATCGACGATGTCATCGAGCCGCGCAACACCCGTTTCCGCGTGATTCGCGCCCTCGAATCGTTGCGTAACAAACGTTTAGAGAACCCGGCCAAGAAACACGACAATCTGCCCTTGTAATATGTCACCCGTAGAGACGTGCCATGGCGCGTCTCTACAATATAAAAACCAATAAATTAGAGATTTATGAAGTCAATTTACAAATATATCTTCACCATTGTCGCGCTGTTTGCCGTCACCATCTCCTTCGGGCAGTCGGTGTACGACCTTCGCCTCAACGAGATGATGATCAAGAATGAAGATAACTATGCCGACGAGTATGGCCGCCATGTGCCGTGGGTGGAGATTTTCAACACCGCCTACAACACGGTCAACATCACCGGCTGTTATCTCACCGATGACACTACGGGACTGGCCGCCGCCGGCAAGAAAGGCGGCGTGGTTCCGTCCAAGTGGTACAAAATCCCCACAGACCAGAAAATGTACATGCCCCAGCGCAGCTTCCTGATTTTCTTCCTGGACAACTCGCCGCTGTACGGTCCGTTCCACACCAACTTCACCCCTGCGGAGTCCCGCACGCGCTACATCGCACTCATCAATGCCAACGGCAAGGATCTGCTTGACATTGTGGAGTATCCTGTTTCCTTGCGTGACACCTCGCTGACCTTCGGGTATGTAATGGACGGGCAGCGCGACGCTGCCGCCTTTAAGAAAGGCACCCGCGCATCCGGCGAACTGGCTTTCCTCAACGAGTTCACCCCCAACTCCTCCAACGAGACACAAGCTAAAATCTCCAAACAGGACAAGCTGAAACGCGACGATCCTTACGGCATCGGTATGGCTTTGATCTCCATGGCTGTGGTGTTCACCGCGTTGATTATGATCTACATCATGCTGAAGATCTTCAACTACGTGACCCGCCGTTCCACCCAGAAGTCGAAAGCGCAAGCCTCTGCAACGCCTGCTGCCGCCATGACTTCCACAAAGGGCAATGCGGAAGACGACACCGTTGACGGTCCCACCTGCGCTGCCATCGGCGTGGCACTGCATCTGCATTTCAACAGCATGCACGACGAAGAGAGTGAGGTCATCACCATCAACATGCCTTCCAAGCATTATTCACCATGGGCTCAAAAAGAGCTGACCATGAAGAGAAATCCAAGATTAAGATAATCACCAAAATTTAGAAAAAAAGAGTATGAAAACCTATAATTTTAAGATTTACGGAAATAAATACGCCGTTGAAGTCGGTGAATTGGACGACAACATGATTGAAGTGAATGTCAACGGTACGCCCTACAAGGTGGAGTTGGACATGGAACTGAAGCCCAAAACGATCACGCCCGTGGTGAAGGTGGCTGCCCCGCCGAAAGCAGAGGGCGGAGCTCCCGCTCAGAAGGTGACCCCTGCCGCTCCCACAGGTGGTGGTGGCACACTCACCTCCCCGCTGCCCGGCACTGTGCTCGACGTGTTCGTGAGACCCGGCGACGCTGTGAAGGTCGGTCAACGCCTCCTCCTCCTCGAAGCTATGAAGATGGAGAACAACATCGACGCCGACCGCGACGGTGTGGTCAAGGAGGTCAAAGTCAGCAAGAGCGATGCGGTCATGGAAGGCCAGGTGCTCGTTGTGTTTGAATAATAAATTTCATCATTAAAAGATTGAGATTATGTTAGAATTTTTCAAAGAAGGATTAATGCAATTCCTGAGCTATTCCGGTTTCGGAAACTGCACCTGGGGACATATCATCATGATATGCATCGGCTTGGTGTTCATAGCTTTGGGAATTATCAAAGAATATGAGCCGCTGTTGCTCGTGCCCATCGGTTTCGGTATCATCATCGGTAACATCCCGTTCACCGACGGTCTGCAGGTGGGTGTGTATGAGAACGGTGCCGTGCTCAACTACCTCTATTTCGGTGTGGTGAAGGGTTTCTATCCGCCGTTGATTTTCCTCGGCATCGGGGCCATGACGGACTTCTCGGCCCTGATTTCCAACCCGAAGCTGATTCTCATCGGTGCTGCCGCCCAGTTCGGTATCTTCGCCGCCTACATCACCGCGCTGCTGTTGGGATTCACCCCCATGGAAGCCGGTGCTATCGGCATCATCGGTGGCGCTGACGGTCCTACCGCCATCTTCATCTCGTCCAAGCTGGCTCCGAGCATGATGGGTGCTATCGCCGTGTCGGCCTACTCCTACATGGCGTTGGTGCCGGTGATCCAACCGCCTATCATGCGCGCGCTGACCACCCCGCAAGAGCGCCTCATCCGCATGCGCCCGCCTCGCGCCGTCAGCCATCGCGAAAAAGTGCTCTTCCCGATGATGTGTATTCTCCTCACCGCATTCCTCGTGCCTACGGGTCTGCCGTTGTTGGGTATGCTCTTCTTCGGTAACCTGTTGAAAGAAAGCGGCGTCACGAAACGTTTGGCCAACACCGCTTCCGGTCCGCTGGTCGATATCGTGACCATCCTCATCGGTCTCACCGTTGGTTGCTCCACACAAGCCACCAACTTCCTGCGTCCTGCTTCCGTGCTCATTTTCGTGTTAGGTGCCTTCTCCTTCGTGATTGCCACCGCTTCCGGTGTGCTGTTCGTGAAGTTCTTCAACCTCTTCCTGAAGGGCGACAACAAGATCAACCCGCTCATCGGTAACGCCGGCGTCTCCGCAGTGCCCGACGCCGCCCGCGTCTCCTTAGTCGAAGGTCAGAAGTACGACCGCACCAACTTCCTGCTCATGCACGCTATGGGCCCGAACGTGGCCGGCGTCATCGGCAGCGCGGTGGCCGCAGGTATTTTGTTGAGCTTCTTGTACTAAAACGTGTGACGTTGGAATAATCCAACGTTATACATCAGAAATCATCATAAGACGTTAACATTAAAAAAGGTGTCAGAAACGACACCTTTTTTTGTTGATATATGTTTTGCCTATACGATTACATTTCTCGAATCGAAACCGCGAACCCGCCGCAGGGTGCCATCCGTAACTTCAGGACGCTTTTACTTGTCACCGTTTTCTTCGTGATGGTGTAGGCGTATGGGTTGTATTTCAATTCAGAATTATGAATTAAGAATTCAGAATTTTCTGGTAAGCCGGATGCATCTTTAGCATCAGCATAAATAGTGGCCTCATATTTCAAACCGGGTTTCAGGAAATCTAATTTTACGGTGACTTCGCGACCACTCTCGTCAGTGATGCCGCCCACGTACCACACGTCACGGGGTTGCTGTAGAGACATTGCGAGCAACGTCTCTACAGTGTCGGGTATAGCATACACAAATCGTGTCGCATTGGCAATCACGCCTTTTTTGCCGTCAGCCAATGCGCCGACACCGTCGGCGGCCTTGTTCAACGTGGCGATTTTTGGATGGCGGGCCGTCACCATGTAGTCGCCGGGTTCTGCCATTATGTATATAGATGTATCCCAATCGACCGCCACATCCTTGATGAACTGGAAGGCGTCCATATAGGGCTCATAGTGCTCGGGAAAGTCGGCAGCCATCTGCAGCGGCGAATAGAAGGTGACATAGAGACCGAGTTGGTTGCAGATAGTGTGGCTCATCTTCTTTCCCCATGGCACGATTTTGCCCATATCGGGTTCGAAGATGCCAGGGGTGTAGTCCATCGGACCGCCCTGCAGACGCGTGAACGGCAGGATGGCGGTGTGCCCGGGATGGATGCGCTCGCGGAACTCGGTACCCATCGCACTCTCGTTGCCGATCATGTTGGGCCAAGTGCGGCACAGCCCGGTGGGACGTACCGCTTCGTGCGAATTGACCATGATATGGTGCTTGGCAGCCTCCACGACAGCGTAGTGGTAGTGGTTGTTGATGGGCTGGCTGTAGTGACCCTCGCCAAAGGGGATGATAGTGCCCACATAGCCGCCCTTCACTGCGTTGTAGCCGTACTGGTTCATCAGCGTGTAGGCCTGTTCCATCCAACGCTCGTAATTGACGGTGGAAGCGGAACTCTCGTGGTGCATGATCAAACGGATGCCCTTCTCGTGGGCGTATTGGTTCAGTGCGGGCAGGTCGAAATCGGGATACGGCGTGAGGAAGTCGAAAACGAACTCCTTCTGCTTACCGTACCAGTCTTCCCAACCGATGTTCCATCCTTCGATGAGCAGCCCGTCGAAACCGTGGGCAGCGGCAAAGTCGATATAGCGGCGCACGTTGGAGTTGTTGGCACCGTGCGTGCCGTTGGGGGTGGCGTGAACGTAGTCGGTCTGGCCAAGTTTCACTGACGGGAAATCGTCGGTGTAGTTCCAGGTGCTCTTGCCGGAAATCATCTCCCACCACACGCCCATATACTTCACGGGGTGAATCCAGGAGACATCCTCGATAGCGCAAGGCTCGTTGAGGTTGAGGATGAGGCGCGAGGCGAGCACATCGGTGGCCTTTTCGCACACCATGATGGTACGCCACGGGGTGGTGCAAGGTGCCTGGATGCGGCCTTTGTAGCCGGTTGCATCCGGACACAACCACGCGCGGAAGGTATGCGACTTTTGACTTTTACTGGTTAGATTCAGGCGAGGAACAGAAGACATCGTGTCCCATGGGTTGGTGGACAACTCGTCCATATATTCGAGATGTAAGGTCGGGAAATCGAGGGTGGCCGCCTCGTGGATGTTGATATAGAGGCCGTCGTCGGTCTTCATCTGGATAGCCGTCTGCACGCCCGTTTTCGAGAACGCGGTCCACGGCCAGCCGCCGTTTTTGTGGCTGACATCCCACAAAGTGCGGATTTCCGACAGCCGCGATTGCGTGTAGTTGTACTCCTGCGTGTCGTAGTCTCCGGGAATCCACCAGGCGGTGTGGTCGCCAGTCATCGCGAACTCGGTCAGTTCCTCCTTGAACCAGAAGCAAACAAGCGCATTGTATATGTTTCCCGGGTAAAGGTTGGCGGGCAACAGGTCTGGAAACTCGTAGCGGAATCCCAAACCGTCGTTGTAGAGACGGAAGCGGATCTGCATCACGGTAGGACGTTTCTCCGTCGAGTGGTCCATGCTTGCCACGCTGCCGATGGGCTGCTCCAGCGTCACGAGCATCTCGTTGTAGTGGTTGCGGATGCGGGCCTCCTCTCCCCAAACGGGCTCCCATGTCTCGTCGAAACTGCTGTACTGTTTGTCCTTCAGCACGAAAGCGTGTGCGAGGTCGTCGCGCCACTCGAGGGTGAAGCCCATCCTGGAAGGCCGCACCACGGGGTTGCCGTTGCGGAACAACGAATAGGTGGGCACGCCGTCAACGACTTCGAAAGCCAGTCCTAATTTTCCGTCCGGACTGGACAAAACGATGTCGGTAACTTCAAGAGGGGACTTGGCCGTTTCCGAAAATCCGAATAACGGGGCAACAAACACCGCCATCCATATAAAAAATGCAACGTATTTGTTTTTCATAATAACATTAATTGATTAATCGGCAAAGTTACAAAAAAATGATATAACACGAGGAAATGAAAGCAGCACTTCGTGAGCGCATTGACAAAATCGAGGCTGATAAAGCCACATTCTATTCCCTATTCCCTATTCCCTAAATCACAGCGTCTTCACCGGGAACGTGAAATAGGTGTTCGGGAAGGGCTCGTCCTTCAGGGTGAAGTGCCACCATTCGCTGCCGAGGGGTTTGAAACCGTGGCGCAACATGGCGTCGCGAAGAATCATGCGGTTGTCGAACTGTTCCTTGGTGATACTGCGGCCGGCGGGACTGGAGCTGTTGTCGCCCGTGTATTGGCCTGTATTCGGATTCCCGCAGAAGTCGGGATGGCTCTCGGAGCCGAACCAGTCGAAGGTGCCGCCCATATCGACCTCTTTTTCGGTGCGCATGTCGAAGAGGGTCAGATCGACCGTGGATCCGCGGGTGTGGCCGCTCTTTTCCATGATGTATTCCAGTTCGAAGAGTTTGTCGCGGGGCACGTCGGGATAGAAGTAGGGTTTCATCAGCGTGTCGGTGATATCGGTGGCCCAACGCACGAAGTGGTCAACGGCGCACTGCGGGCGGTAAGCGTCGTAAATCTTGAGCCGGTAGCCCATCTTCAGCAGGTCTTCGCTCACGGCGCGGAGACTGTCGGCGGCACGGCGGGTCATCAGCGCGACAGGCTCTTGGTAACCGTCGATGCGTGTCCCCACGAAGTTGTAGGTGCTGTGGTAGCGGATTTCCAAAATGGCAAGCGGAACGGCGTCCGCGAGGTTCACGAATTGGGAAGCGTCGGCGGCGGGCGACATCTTTCCTGTCAAGCGTTTGAACTCGTCCTGCGCCTTTGCGAGCTGTGCGAGGAATTCCGGACTGGTGTGCAAGCGGGCAAGGCCAATGGATCCACCGAGACGGCTGGCATCCACATCGCTCTGCCAGTGGGCGCCCACGATGACGCGGCTTTCGCCGTACATGTAGCCGCGAGCCATGATGGCGTTGGCGTTGTCGGGATTGACCTCGGAAAGCAGAAGGGCCCCCGCATAGCCGCGCTGGCTATGTCCCGACGGATAGGAGCCTTCGTTTCTCAGATCGGCTTCCTCATACACGGTGTACATGTGCTCCTGGAAGCGCACGAACGGGCGTTTGCGCATGTAATAGGCCTTCGGCTCCACGCGCATCTGGTCGATGGTGGAAAGGCTGTTGACCACCAGCTTGTAAATTTCGGGGGTGCCTTCTTTCGAGATCTTCAATCCGAAAGGCACGCTGAGTTCGTCCATGAGGGCGTCAAATGACCAAACGGCATCGCGCACGGCAATGGCGGTGCGGGCCGCGTCGTTCCGTTGCGTTTTGCCCCACATGTAGCGCATGATGTCGTGGGCGAAATCCTCCCCGATGGTGTCGGGCGGCGCGGGCAGACAATAGATGAGGTTCGGTAGCTCCTTCGTGTCGAAATAGAGCGTGACGCTATCGTTTTGCGCCAGGCCATGAAGGCTGCCGCAAACCATCACGACAGCGATAAGCTTTGTGAGAATCCGTTTCATATTTTTGCGAGATTTTTTCGACAATTAATTCTCCGCCACGTGCGAAGCGCCGACGAGCGAGCGGCCAGCCTGCGTCAGGAAGGGCTCGATGAGATCGTAGGAAATCACACATGCGGGAAGGCCCGCGGCGTAACAGGAGATTTCGTACTGTTGATAGACGAACTCCACACCGTCCTCACGGAAAATGGGCGCACTCACAGGCAGCGGGAAAATGTCATTGTTCTCCATTGTCAATGAGTTTTCGAACTGCTCCCTGTCGGCCTCGAAATATTGTGTGAAGATGTTATCTTTAATCAAATCCGCCAACTCATCCATCGATTCCGAACGGAAAATGTCATAATCAATGCGACGTCCATCTGATTTGCGGAACGTCTGCCCTTCCATCGTATACCAGCCGTGAGCGCCACCAGAGTAACCCTCCTGTGTATATACAAAAGTAACAAAGCGGTCGGTCTCTTGCAACTTCTTGATTTTAATATCTTTATAGCAAGCAATATCGGGAACTGGAGGCATATCAGGGATTATATTCTCCTGAAAATCCGTCAAGGTTGAGTTCTTGTAGTGATTCAACATCCGATTGCCATCTTCGGCACGCCCTTCATAGGTGCCGCCCATCTGCTCCGACATCCATTCTCTTATATTATTGAGTACAAAAAAATTACCAGATTCAGGAAAGTCGATATCCATCTTGACGGTGCCGTTCACACCTTTCACTGTAATGGAGTCGGCCAAGGTCAAATTCTGGGTTTGGATCTCGGACGGGGTGATCTGCGACAGCGATGTGATGGTGTTGAACGCATGAGGGTCCATTTTGGTTCTGCATCCCGCGAGGAGAAGCACGATGCCGCAAAGCGCGACGACAACTTTGGTGATGTTTTTCATTTTTTACAATATTTATATTATGGCGGCAAAGATACACATAATATCATTAACGATATACGTCATAATTATTTCGATTGAAAAAAATTGTATTTTTGTTTTGAAAAAAAATATCCTATTTTTTAATATAAAATTCTGATAATCAACAAAGAAAGAATGTTCAAATCAGATTGCGTATATGAAACACCCTTCTCCGTCTTGGTTGGCAATCATTTTTCTGACCCTATTTCTCGATTTTTTTTCTCCTTGTATGGCGCAAATTTCACCGTTTGATTTCGGGCTTCGCGAAGCTACGGACGGTATCGACCGTTATTGGGCTCTTTACAAAGCCCATGTGGAGGCGCGTAACTATGGTTTGGAGGTGAATTACGACGGAATCGACACGTTAGACATTGTTCTCCCTCCTGATTATCAAAGCATTCCGATAGGACCACGCACCGATTTTGGCGGCTTGACCCTTTATGTCACGAATCGAGAGCGACATGGAGCACTCTTCGCCATGTACAACTCAACAAACGACCTTTCACTGCCGAAAGAGATGGTGGACAACGGCGATTTCCACACGGTCCCTGAGCTCAGTACTGGCGATATATTGCTGATTCTCAGAGATCAAAAGCCTTGGACCGAACGCATTGGCTACGGCTATCGCGTCTATCGACAGGATATTCTTTGGATACATGATGGATATGCAGTGAATACTCCTATCGCACCGTGGAACACTGACTCCACCGACCTCAGCGCCACGTATGCCGTGGTCGATACTGCGCAGAAAGTCTTCCGCGGACTGACCCTACACCGCACGGAAATATCTGACTACAAGACCTATTGTCTCCATATCAGTGGACAACACAACGTGCTGGTGGAGAACGTGCATGTGACCACCCCAAAGAGCAAGATGATTGCCGACGCAGTATTCGGAATAAGCAATTCTGTGAGGGTATTTTTCCGCGACGTGACGGTTGACGGTACCTATTCCGGTTACGGCCGTTGGCGCGATTGGGGCTACGCTTTCTCGCTGAACAACCTTTGGGACACCCACTTCGAGCGGGTAACTGCCGACGGAAATTGGGGCGTATTTGGCACTAACAACCTCTCTAACACAACGTTGGCAGATTGCGACCTCAACCGTTTCGACATACACTGCTATGGCCGCGACGCGCTTCTGCAACGCTGCACGTTGCGTCAACGGCAAACCCAATTTTCCTCCATGTACGGCACCTTGACCTTCGACTCGTGCCAATTCATCGACTGCATTCCCGTACGCATTCGCTCCAGCTACAATGCCTATACACCTTTCGACATCGAAATGAACAACTGCACATTCGAACTTACACCACGATACCACTCGTTAGTTAACGTGATGCTGCTCGACACCGCCGACAATGCGCGCCCCGAGTTGAGTGTTAAATGCTGGCCAAACCTGACAATCAACAACTTAACAGTAATTGCGCCCGCGATGGTGCGCACTCTGAACCTCTATGAACCTACTGGCACATTGAGCGAACTCAAAAAGCCTGTAGGATATATTAACAACATATCAGTCAATGGGTTAACCGCATTCCGCCCGAATGGAAAGCCCGCAAAAGTTAACGTAAGACTTTCCAACAAAGAGTTCAAAACGGTTAAAGAGTTAGAATACATCTTCAAACCATTGATGTAGTCGGTTTATTTCCGCGGTTTTCCCGGACGATTTCCACGCAATTGATTGATTCTCTGGCGATTTTCAGGTTTGTAGGCAAAGAAAAAGAGGTGCTGGTCCTGCCGTTCCTGCTTGCTCTTGGGGATATATACCTTCTTGCCCGTATAGGGGTCATAACCAAGGTAATACATGGCTGTGGCGTAGGTCATGGGGGTGGGTGTGAAGTCCTGCACCTGATCGGTCATGAGGTGGAATTTGTGGGTGATGTCGCACAGGTTGCTCATTTTCTCTATGGTGCAACCGGGGTGAGAGGCGATAAAATAGGGGATCAGCTGTTGGTTTTTGCCGCATTTGTGGTTTTCGGCGTTGAAATCCTTCAGGAAATCGAGGAAATGCTCGAAAGAGGGTTTCCGCATCAAGGCCAAAACCTCCGCATCCGTGTGTTCGGGAGCCACCTTCAGGCGTCCCGAGACGTGGTGGCGCACCACCTGCCGCAGATAATCTCGCAGGCCTAATCGCTCCTTCTCTTTCTCGTTGTCGGTCAGCAACATATCATAGCGAATGCCGCTTCCAATGGTGATGTGCTTCACGCCATTGGTGTTCATCACCTTCTGGTAGAGGGCGGTGATTTCGTGGTGGTCGGGCTGCATGTTGGGACACTTATTCGGAACCAGGCAGGAGGGACGCGGACATCTCTCACACTTCGACAAATCCTGACCGTGCATGCGGTACATGTTTGCCGACGGACCGCCCAAGTCGCTGATATGTCCCTTGAAGTAGGGACGTTGCACCAAGTCTTCCACCTCGTGCATGATGGACTCTTCCGATCGGGAGGCAATGGACTTGCCCTGGTGCGCTGCAATGGCACAGAAGCTGCAACCACCGAAACAACCACGATGAATCGTAATCGAATTCTTGATCATCTCGAAGGCGGGGATATCTCCGCGTTTCAAGTACTTAGGGTGCGGCGCGTTCATCATGCGGTCGAAGAGTGCGAAACTGTCCATCTCCGCCTCCGTGGCCACGGGAAACGGCGGACGAACCACCACGAACTTGTCTGTATAAGGCTGGATCAGCGTGCGTTGCATGCGTTTGTTCGACTCCTTCTCCATCGCCACGAAATTTTCCCCATACTTGTGTTTGTCTTTCTGCTCCTCGGCGAAATCGTGCAACAGAATCGGATTTTCGGCTTGATATTTGCCGATACTATTATCTATATAAGCGATTTGGGAACATTCGTGCAGATGGCTGCGCCAATCGGGCTGTTGCATCAGCCAGGCTAATTGTAAAATAGGACGTTCACCCATACCATAGACCAATACATCTGCTTGACTATCAATGAGAATAGAGGGTTTGAGTGAATCGCTCCAGTAGTCGTAGTGGGAGAGGCGACGCATGGAGGCTTCCACCCCGCCGAGCACGATCGGTGTGTCGGGGAAAAGCTGCCGGAGGATGCGGGAATAGACGGTAGTGGCGTAGTCGGGACGGAATCCCGCCTTGCCGCCAGCGGTGTAGGCATCGTCGCTGCGCAACCGTTTGTTGGCAGTGTAGTGGTTCACCATCGAGTCCATATTCCCAGAGGTAACTCCGAAAAAGAGCCTCGGGGTACCGAGTTTGCGGAAATCCCGCAAATCGTCCTGCCAGTTAGGCTGCGGTAGGATGGCCACGCGCAGACCTTCGCGTTCGAGTACGCGCCCAATGACCGCCGCCCCAAACGAAGGATGGTCAACGTATGCATCCCCGTTCACGAGGATGACGTCCACGTAATCCCAGCCCAAGTAGTCGAGCTCTTTTCTGGTAATCGGCAGAAAATGTTTTGCAGCACTTGCCATTGTATTTGCTTATTTCAATCGGCAAAGATACATTTTTTTGACTTTGAATTTTGCCTATAACCAAACCGTTGACCAAAAGCAAAAGTCACATTTGGACGTTTTGAAAAAAAGTGTATCTTTGCCGCCTGAAATTTTGGCAGTACGACTGTCGGGTCCCATAGCTCAGTTGGTTAGAGCAGCTGACTCATAATCAGCGGGTCCAAGGTTCGAGCCCTTGTGGGACCACTTTCTTGAAGAGACGGGATTCACCCCGTCTCTTCTGTTAACAGCTCCGCTTTTTTCTGTTGAAAAATATTTTTCGCAACGGGTTGATTATGTGCAAAAAAATTCTATTTTTGCCGCTCGAAAATTCAGAACGTAAAAAATTAAAAATAGTTAGAAAATAATGGCAAACCACAAGTCATCTTTAAAGAGAATTAGAGCAAACGAAAGAAAGAGATTAGCCAACCGTTACTACTCCAAAACCATGCGTAACGCGTTGAGAGACATTCGCGCTATCAGCGACAAGAGCGAAGCTTCCGCAAAGCTGTCCAACATGACCGCTATGATCGACAAGCTCGCCAAGAGAGGCATGATCCACAAAAACAAAGCCGCCAACCTGAAGTCAGGTTTGATGAAGAAGATCAATGCCCTCTAAACCACTCATCAACGAAACGCCTTTCCGCGTGTCCGTTCCCATACAGGTACGGATGAGTGATTTAGACCCCTTCGTCCACGTCAATAACGGTGTTCAATGCCATTATTTTGATTTCGGACGGAGTTTTTATTTGGAAAAAGTGCTACAAAACCAGGTTGATTGGAAAACCATCGACCTGGTTTTGGTGCATATAGAACTTGACTTCGCTGCGCCCATCGAATTCCACGACCTGCTCGTCTGCGAATCCAAAATCGTGGAAATCGGTCATAAAAGTCTGAAAATGATTCAACAGCTCCGCGAAACCAAGACCAATACCGTGAAAACCACCTGCTACAGCGTCCTCTCCGGCTTCGACCGCACCACCCACCTGTCCATCCCAATCCAGGAGGAATACAAACGGAGAATTCAAGAATTCGAGGGGGATGGCGTAAAACGCTCGATGTAGAGGCGTAAAATTTTGCGCCTCTAACACCTGCATCAATAACCTATAGCCATTACATGATCAGCAAGAACCGTATTTCCCAAATCCGCAAGTTGCACGTGAAAAAGTTCCGTGACGAAAGCCAACTGTTTATCGTCGAGGGATATAAGAGTGTTGAGATGCTGTGTTCTTCCGACTTTGAGGTGGAGGAGGTTTTTGCCACGGAGGCGGCACTCCATGACAACAATTGGTTGCAACGCCACTCCCCCACCCTAATCACCGCTGAGGAGATGTCGCGCATCAGCACCATGCAGACCCCGCCGGAACTCTTGGCCATCGCGCAGCAACGCACAAAACTTCCCGCCATTCCCGCCGAAGAGCGCGTGCTCGCCCTCGACCACATCTCCGACCCCGGCAACCTCGGCACCATCATCCGCACCGCTGACTGGTTCGGAATCCAGCACATCGTCTGTTCCCCCGACTGCGTCGAAATTTACAATCCCAAGACCATCCAGGCCACCATGGGATCCTTCGCGCACGTGTATATGCATAAGAGGCCGTTGGCCACTTTTTTGCGTGAAGAGAGTGCCCGCCGACGTATTCTCGGCACCTTCCTTAACGGTGAGGACATCCGCGGCCTCGATTTCCGTCCGTCCGACATCGTGGTCATCGGAAACGAATCGAACGGCATCTCCGACGAGGTGGCTCAGACTGTTACACAGCGCATCACCATCTCAGCAGCCGTGCAAGACCGTCCCACCGCCGAGTCGCTCAATGCCGCCATCGCCACTGCTTTGGTGATGTACCAATGGCTCGGTTTCTAACCCCCAAAAAAAGGATGTCCCTCTGCATTTTCTTGCCGTAGATTTATTCTACCCATACCACATTTTTTGTATCTTTGCACGCTTTTAGAAAGACTGTTTTGTATGTTCGCAAAGATAAAGAATTATTTCTTACAGAAGCGCCTCAAGGCGAAAAAACCCGACCTTATTCGGGAAGTATGCGCTTTGGAGCATGCGAATACCATCGGCGTGCTGTGCGAAATCACCGACGAAGACTCCTACAAAGCCATCTTTAAAATCTTCACCCAACTGCAACAAAACAACACCGTTGTGCATCTTATCGGCTACATCAACGAGAAATTTGTGCCTTTCTATTGCCTGCAACAACTCTCGGCCGACTATTTTTGTCAAAAGCAGCTCAGCTGGTACGGCGAACCAGACATGATCCAAGTCACTGACTTCATCCATCGCGATTTTGACATCCTTCTGGATTTCAACTACCGCTACCACGCGCCCATCGAGGCCATCCTGCGCACTTCACACGCCAAATTCGTCATCGGCAGCTGCCCAGACTACCAAGATATTTACGACCTGACCATCCAAACCGAAAGCGGCAACTACACCAAGTTCCTCGCCTCGGTATTTACATACACCCAAAAACTCGCTGGAAAATGAAAAAAGATACCAACACCAGATTCAAAGGATTGGGTGTCGCGCTGATCACCCCTTTTCATCAAGACGGAAGCATCGATTTCGCTCGTTTGGAACAGTTAGTGAACCGCATGGTTGACAACGGAGTAGATTACCTTCTTGCGTTAGGTACCACCAGCGAATATCCTACACTCGCGCCGCCCGAAAAAGACGATGTACTACGCTGTATATTAGACACTAACGCCAACCGTCTCCCCGTGATGGTCGGACTGGGCGGACCCAACACGCAGTTCATGATTCGCAAACTGGAGCACCTGGCCGAGTTTGATGTGGATGCCATCCTGACGGTTACCCCTTACTACAACAAACCGTCACAAGCGGGATTAATTGCTCACTACAAGGCGTTTACCTCTGCCACGGATATGCCTGTGTTTCTCTACAATGTGCCGGGTCGCACCTCCTGTAACTTGGAGGCGGCCACCACACTGCGCATCATCGAGGAGTGTCCGAATGTGGTGGGCATCAAGGAGGCTTCCGGCATGATGAAGCAGATTCTGCAGCTGCTTGCCAAACGTCCCGATGGATTCTTGGTGATTTCCGGTGACGACCTGCTTACGCTGCCGCTCATGGCCGCCGGTGCCGACGGACTTATCTCCGTGATGGCCAATGCGTTCCCCGCAAAAGTGGCCGACATGGTGCACCATATCATGGATCAGGAATTGGACGAAGCGCGTAAAATCCACCAGCAGTTGGTGCCGCTCACCGTCAATTGCTTCAAGGAGGGCAGTCCCGCCGGCGTGAAAGCCATTATGTCTGCTATGGATTTGATTGACAATGCATTACGTTTACCGTTAGTGCCGGTGTCAGAGAAGCTGCAAGAAGAAATAGAAAAATTGGTAGCGCAGTAGGGAAGTAGTACACTATCTCTCTATCAGAAACGATGTGCCATGTTGTTTTTCGAGAAATACGGTAATGCATTTGTTAGAATAGCTACTCTCCTCGGGGCGCTGGTTTTCGCTTATGTACCGTTTCTTTTCATTAAAGAAAAACTGTCTGCGCCTTCTTGGTCGCCCGGTTTCTTTGCTTATCTCTGCATATTGATGATGGTTGGAGGTTCGCTGTACATGCTCTACTTCACCCTGTTTTACCATCGGATAAGACGCAAAAGGGAATTACAAGACCGACTTCTCAAACGGGAGCAGCTCAAAGAGTTGGCTGACATACAAGAGGAGCGGTTCCGTAACCCCAGAGACACCACCACCGTTATCCTGTTAGATAACGTAACCGATTACGGGCAGCTGGAGAAACTGATTTTGGACAGTATGACAGGTTACGAGGGTACTCTTGAAAATGTGCCGTTACTTTGGAAACGTGGTGAAGGCAGATATGCCATCACATTTCCATGCGGTGTGTCAGCATTAATGGGTCACCACCACCTTCGCCACTGCGCCGCTCTGTTCGTACACAAAGTAAACGCCGCTGGGGTGGCATGACAGGTCGATTGGCACGGTTTGCAGGGATGAAGTACACATTGTCTTTACAACATTCACCAATTTTCCATACATGTCATACACTCGAATATCGATAGTGGGGGAATCGCATTCAAATAACTGGACGTTGAAGATGCCCGTGGTTGGATTCGTATAGATCACGATATGTGCTTTCTCACGAGTAGGGGTTCTTGACGGGGCATTGTGTCCCGTGAAAAACTCGTAAATAATATCTTCGTAGGCAACATCATACAGGTCGGCATTGTGGTACCATTTGTGTGTGCCGCCCACCACTTTCAAATGCTGCAAATCAGTGTCGCAATTGTAGGTGTAGCGGATGAAACGCAGTCCGTCGATCTTGAGGTTGGGCAGTGTGTCAATGGCAAATTCGCCGTTGCAATCGTTGGCATTCTGCCAATAATCGAGGATGGCATCGACCCCGAGGCCGAGTGTCGAGCCGTAAGAAACCCCGTTGTAGCCTACAATGTTGTCGTTGGTGCCATGGATGTGCAGAATACGGACAGGCGTGACGGGTGTTTTGGCGGCATCCGCAGTGGAGACCAGTCCACTGACAGGTGCACAGGCCGTGATACGGTCACCATGCTCAATAGCCATGCGATAGGTCATGAAACCGCCCATGGAGAAGCCTGTGAAGAACACGCTGTCGGGGTCGAGTTGATACTCCACCGTCAGCGAATCGAGAAGCGCCAGCAGGAAGCCGGCGTCGTCGATAGAGCTGCTCAGCAGTCCCGCATTCCACATAGTGCCGAAAATGCCTTGGGTGAGAGCTTGTGGCACCACAATCGCCCAGCCGAAATCCTCGGCTAACTGCGCAAAGTTGAACTCTTGGTCACAAACGGTGATATTGTCACCCAGTCCGTGAAGGAAAAAGGAATAGTGAGATATTGAAACAATGCCTGCCTTTAGAATTGTTGTATAAAATTCACTAAAAGAGTGAATTTTGAAAGATATTTTGTATTTTTGCCGCGAAGAAGTTATGGAAATTCAATTTGACAAAGATTATCTATCAGAGCTCTATTACGAAGGAAAATGCTCAGAAAAAAAACATCGTTTTCAATCAAAAGTGATACGAAATTATGTGAAACGAATCATCACTTTGGCAGAAGCACCTAATATAGAGTCGCTTTTTGTTATGAACTCGCTGAATTACGAAGTTTTGTCTGGTGATAAAGCTGGCATTTCATCTATCCGCATTGATCATAAGTACAGATTAGAATTCAAGGTGGAACAGAAGGAGGGGACGATAATAACAATATGTAATATTTTGGATATAACAAACCATTATAAATAAGGAATTTATGAGCAACTTAGGTTTTTCATACATAGCCATTCATCCGGGAGAGATGTTAAAGGAGGAATTGGAGTCAAGAGGTATTACGCAAAAGGAATTTGCGAAAGCCATTTCTGTGTCATACACTATGCTGAACGAGATTTTGAACGGTAAAAGATCCATAACTGCGGATTTTGCTGTTTTGATAGAGGCCGCATTAGGAACCCCTGCGGAGCATTGGCTGAACATGCAGGCTCGTTACAACTTGCAAACTGCGAAGACAAAAGAATCTGTCATGTCTCGTTTCAATTCCATACGTAATATGTCCCCATGGCTTTCTCCGCATAAGAAAGCGAAGATGGCAACAGTATGATTTGACGCCATACATCAGGGAACACCGGCGCGTTGTCCGTGTCCTCGTGCGTGAGACCGTGTACCTTCTGGCAGAACCAAGCATAGTAGTCGGGCTCGGGTTTGATGAGACTATAGAACGTGTTGGTGATGAGACCGTTGCGTACGACCACCACGCCCACGCTGCACACGCTGCTGCGCTGCCCGTTGGCGGTCTCGAAATCTATGGTGGCGAAATCGGTCATGGGATGGCAACCCTACACCGTCTTGTCCGTCACCTCCTCGGCATTGAGCACGAAGGCGCGGAGGCCCTGCTGCTCGGCGGAAAGGTCCAGCGCGTGGATATCGTGAAGCAATGGTTTCACCTTCTCGTCCGGCATGAAAGCCAGGATGGCAGAGTTCAGGGTCGGCCAAGCGTGAGTGCCGTAGTGCGGCTCACCGTCGTCGCTGCCACGGCCCTGCACTTCGTTCCAGTAGGTGAACCCGCGGATTTCGTTCTTGTCCAAGATTTCCATTACCTCCTCGTAGAAGGCTTGATATAGGGATATGAATACGGCTTTCATTTTAGTTTAAGGTTTAAGGTTTAGGGTTTATTGGTTATAAGGCAATAGGCAAAGGGCAATAGGGAAAAATCTGTCGCCTTTTGCCTATTGTCTTTTGCCTAAAATTATACTTCGTTCACGCCGAGGGCTTTGTTGCGTTCTCTGCGGGCGCGGCGGCGGGCTTTGCCTCGCAGGGACCATTCGGCAAATTTACTATAGATGATCGGGACCAATACCAAGGTCACCAGGGTGGAGAACGACAGACCCCATGCGACAACCATACCCATGGAGTTCCACATCTCGGCGCCTTCACCCTTGTCAATG
>Ga0247610_10000767_pt1 | contig 43664 bp, 48 predicted proteins | sample 174DNAGHGhighgp2_FD_193483 | JGI IMG/M metagenome (GOLD analysis project Ga0247610, IMG submission 193483) | Sheep rumen microbial communities from Palmerston North, Manawatu-Wanganui, New Zealand - 1742 DNA GHGhigh gp2 | ecosystem: Host-associated > Mammals > Digestive system > Stomach > Rumen...
TCCAATAATGTTAATTATGGATTTGCATATTCTATACCAGTAAGAATAGTAAAAGAATATATAGGAGAGTAAAATGAGAGGGTTAATAAAAAGATTAAGTATTTTAATAAGTGTGTGCATTATTGCATTATTTGCAATATGCTTAACAAGTAATAATGGTGGCAATAATAGCATCGATGCACCAGTAAGGGATGTTGAAGTAAAATCTAGTAATATTGATGCTGAATCAATCTTTAATTCGTATTATAATGCTGAGATTAAGGTTGAAGATAGTGTTGTTACATTCTCAGGAGATAAGAATTATAATAGTTCAAGGATAGATTTAGTTAGTCTTAGCGAAGATGATTATTCAACAATTCATTTTGATTATGAATATGATGGAAAAGAGAATGTTTTTGTATTGAAAGTAGAAGTTTCAGATGACAATAACGAGACTGAATCCGAAATAATTAAAGGAATTCCATTTTATGATGAGAATAATAAAATCGATATAGTATTTAAATATGAAGGTGAATTGTTATTATTAAGCGATTTTACACAAAGTGGAATAGAAAATTGTGGCTTGTTTAAAAAGGTTTTAAAGAAGGCATCATCAGCATGCAAGGGTGTTAAAAATGCTATAGAAGATGTAGCAGAAGCAACATTAGAAGTTGTTAAAGAAACAGCCCCTGTTATAGTAGCCGTTGGTGCAGTTGCTGTCATATATGGAGCATCTGTTGTCGCAAGTGGTGGCGCAACATTAGCCTTTGCTCCTGGTGTAGGTGCCGCTGTAGGTGCAGTTTTAGAGGGAACATTGATAGCAGGTACAGCAATTGCTGGTACATACCTAGCTGCTAGCATAGGAGCAGAGGCGCTTGATAATTTAGCTGAATCTAAGCTGGTTGAAAGACTTGAGGAAATTGTATCATTTGATTTAATCAAAAATATTAATAATTCGGCAAGAGTATATTATATTGCATATTTAAGAGATAATTCATTAGTTGTTAACGAGGCTTATCAATTGAATTATGTTGAGGCACTTAGTATATTATCTTATTGTGGTTATTTTAACGCGTTATCATTTGGAATAAATGTTATCTCATACACAAATATGAATGATATATTAAGAAGTATTGCTGATTTATTAAAAAATGAAAACGTCGGGAAAAATAAGATAGGCATATACACTAGATATAAAGTCGATGCTGCCAAATTAGCATATGTTTTAGGAGGAATTTTCAGTACAAAACCTGAAATTCATGGTGAACTTTCAGCAGGGTATTTTTATCATTTTCATGATATTAGACATTTAATCCATGTATGGTATTCAGAGGCATAATTATGAATAATAAAGAAGCATTTGAGTATTGGAATAGGAGAGTAAAGGATATTAATATATCCGAGTTATTAAATTGTTCTGTGAGTGTTGATACGAAACATGAACTAATAAGCGTATATACTTATCAAAAGAAAAACAATACCGCTTATCTTAAAATTGATTGCTATGGTGATTTTAAACCGACAATATGGATTTGGAAAATTGGTCTTGATGATTTTGTATGTGAATTGAATGAGGATGGATTTGTAAAAGCCTTAAATCTTTTAAAAGAATATATAACTAGGGTGTAAATTAGAAGTTATTATCAACTACAACCATCTAGTGAACCGCCATTAGTTGACGCAGTTGAACATACTACAGTCTTTGTAGGATATGGTTGTTTGATATTTTTTATCAAAAGTTGACCAAAGGGAAGTTCTATGTTATACTAGTCATGCTAGGATAAGCCGTGGAACCCAAAGATTAGTAATTTGGCTTGAGGTATAGCTTGTGTTGAATGCCTGCATATTATTGTAGGAATCCTAAGAGCTAACAAAAAGAGAGCCTGTTTTTGAAGATATTGTTCTTCACGTATCCTGGCACTATTTTTATAAATGATTATAAAAGTGATTTGGAATGATTAATATCATTCCTTTTTCATTATACTTGAAATATAGGCTCTATTTTGATATAATTTGTAAGATTTTGTGTAAAGGAATAATAATTAATGGAAAATAAATTTTTAGAATTAAATGTATCAGAAGAAATAATTAACGCATTAAATGATGTTAATATATATGAGCCATCAGAAATTCAAGCTAAGGCTATAGGACCAATGCTTGAAGGTCTTGATGTTATAGGAATGGCACAGACAGGAACAGGTAAAACATTTGCCTATGGAATTCCTCTTGTTATGAAGGCAGATCCTAAATCAGATAATGTTGAAGCCCTAGTTTTATGTCCAACTCGTGAGCTTGGTCTACAGGTATCTGGTGAGCTTACAAAGCTTATTAAATATAAGAAGAATGTAAGAATAGTAACTGTATATGGTGGAGAATCATATCAAATACAAATTAAGGCCTTAAAGAATAGGCCACAAATTGTAGTTGGTACACCAGGAAGAATTATTGATTTAATGGATAGAGGATTACTTAAGTTTAATCATATTAAGACTCTTGTTTTAGATGAAGCAGATGAAATGCTTAATATGGGATTTAAGGAGGACCTTGAAACTATTTTAAAGGAATGTCCTTTAGAAAGACAAACTGCCTTATTTAGCGCAACTATGCCAGATTTTATTAAGAAGGTTGCGAAGAATTATCAGCAAAACCCAGTACATATAGCAATTAAAAAGAAGACATTAACTGTTGAAAATATTGAACAGGTTGCCTATATGTGTAAAAGAGAATCTAAGAAGGATTTATTAATTCGTCTTTTAGATTTTTATGATTTTAAAAACTGTATAGTATTTGCGAATACTAAATCAATGGTTGATGAGCTAGCACTTGAGCTTAATAAGCTTGGATATAAGGTTGATGGTCTTCATGGAGATTTAAAGCAAAATGTTCGTGATAGAGTTATGTCACAATTTAAAAATGGTATGACTAAAATTCTTGTAGCTACAGACGTTGCTGCTCGTGGAATAGATGTAGAGGGTCTTGAAGGAATTATTAATTTTGACCTTCCACAGGAGCTTGAAATATATGTTCACAGAATTGGACGTACAGGAAGAGCAGGTCAAAGTGGTATTTCTATATCAATACTTACACCTTTTGAAAAGAGAAGATTAAAGGATATTGAGAATTATACTAAGGGTGAAATTGCTATTCGTGATATTCCTACTGTCGAGGAAATAAAAGAAAAAATGAGCCTAAGACAGCTTGATAAAATAGTTGAAGAGGTTAATCTTCATCGTCCTATCAAGGACAATCAAATGCTTCTTGGTAAGCTTGCAAAGCTTGACTTAGATCCAACCGAGCTTGTTAATGCCTTAATTAATATGTCAATGTCTAAGGCTAAGGTGTATAATAATATTCAGCAGGTATCTCTTAAGGTAAGAGATGATAAGCCAATAAGAGGTTCAAAACAAAAGAATAAGCCACAGGCTAAATCCTTTATTTATGCTCACCTTAATATTGGTAAAAAGGAATTATTACGTCCACAAGCATTATTACAGCTAATGGAAAAAACAGCTGGTGTAAGAAAGAGTAATGTTGGTGATATAGTAATAAGAAAGAGTGGTACTAATATAGAAATCACTCAAGAGGCTTATAGCTATTTAAAGAAGCTTAATGGATTTAAGTATCAAGGTACAAGAATTGCAGTATCAAAGACTAATTCATTAGATTAGGAGGATTATTGTGAGAATTAATGCAGGTAAGTTTAGAAATCATAATATTTTAATGACAAATCTTCCAACAACAAGAGAAACATCAGATAAGGTTAGACAAGCTATCTTTAACCTTATAGGACAGTTTTTTGATGGTGGAATTGCATTAGATTTATTTGCAGGATCTGGGGCAATGGGTCTAGAGGCCTATTCTAGAGGAATATCTCATGTATATCTTAATGATTTAAATAAAAAGGCGATAGATGTTTGTAGGGCAAATGCTATTAAGCTTAAATGTGAAAATGATATTACTTTTTTAAATCTAGATTATAAGGATTGTATAAAGAGGCTTTCTGATAAAGAAATAGATTTAATATTTCTAGATCCTCCATATGCAATGCAAAATATTGATGAAATAATATCTTTAATTGATGATAATAATCTTCAAAATAGTGGTGGTATCATTTCATTTGAAATGGAAAAAAATACTAAATGTAGTAATAATATTGGAAGCTATGTCCTACAAAAGGATAGAAGCTATGGAATAAAAAGAGTATGTATATTTAAAAAGGAGTGATGAAAATGAAAATATTATCATTAAATTATGATAGTTATATGATGATAAAGGATCTTATGAATCGTCTTAAAAAAAGAGGAGTCTATAATGATTTTAATTCATCAAATATAATGGTATTTGATAATGGTACAATTTCATTTGCGTTAGCCTTCACTTCTAAAAGCGAAGATACAAATTATGGAATAACACTATTTTTTGGCGAGGATGGATTATACTCACTTGAGGATATGCTAACTCTTCCTAAGGAAGAGATAAATGAAGGTGATTATAATTTATTTGTCCTTTCATATAAACCAAAAAGTGAATTATCTATGATGGAAACAAATTATTTTAATCAAAGAAATATGAAGCTAAATAGAAGAGATAATCTTACTATTACTACATATAAAAATGGGTATGCACCATACGTTGCGACAACAAAGGAAGCAAAGAATATAGAGAAAGCTTTATATTTATGCAATAAGATTATGGATGATTCTTATTTAGAAATTGTAGAGCAATTTAAAAATCCTAATATTCAATCAATGCTTGTAGATATTAATATGCACAAGCATATCTATAGCCTTCATTTTGGAGGACATCCAAAATTTGAAGGTCTTCCTCATAGAAGAATATCAACTCTTGAGGAATTAAATATGTTTAAGGATTTAAAACAAGAGGATTATGCCTTAGAGATAAGAGCTCGTAATGCGACTATTCCTGTTAAAATTAAAGGAATTAATAAGGCTATTGATCCATTACTTTTAGTATTTGGATGGCCTTTTAGTAAATTTAAGTTTAATTATCTTATATCAAATCCTGAGGAGCAAAGGGATCAAATGTTATTTTTATTAAAGGATTTCTTTACAGAAAATGGACTTCCTACAAAAATGACATTTAATAATAGATTGCTATTTGATTCATTAAAGGAATTATTTGGAAGGCTTAATATAGAAGTATTACTTGATAGAACTATGAGAACTGATGGATTCTTTGATGATATATCAATAACATTACATAAGATATATGATACTATATATTCAGATCAGGATTATTGTACTGTATCTGAGGAATCAATTAGATTAAGCCTTGATACTATTTCAAGGGTACTTGAAACTATAAATACAGGAGATCCTAATCTTGAATGTAGCGAAGAGGAGAAGGACATTATTACAGCCTTTATTGATACTATTGCCCAAACTACATCAAATGAGCTCAATAAGGATTTATTAGACCCTATTGATGAGACTGAGGATGAGGAAATAGAAAGATATACAGAAACTAAAAAGGATGACTTTGTATCATAAAAAAACCAACTCAAATGAGTTGGCTCTTTTTTTTAGATTAGGTTATAATTTCTATCTAGAACATCTACCTCAAGGCTTGCTAGATAGTTCTTTACAGAATCTGCTGTATATTTAGTAGGATTCTTTAAAGAATATTCAATAAGTCCGATGAAACCACCATAAACACAAGAAGCAATTAAATCAGCAGGATATTTTGAGCTTAGGTTTCCTTCCTTTAACTCAAATGCCTTAGTTAAGGCTGCCATACCAGTTTCAGCAATAGCTGCAGAAAGTACAGGTCCTGAGAACTTAGTGATTCCAGATATCATCTTTCTGTGCTCCATATAATATCTATAGATAGAATCAAGTACTGCCTTAGCATTTGCTAATGCTCCCTCCTTAGTGTTATCATCAACCATTTGAACATCAGCTAATATTTCTTGCTTTGAATATTGAATAGCATCATGGAATAACTCAAACTTATCTTGGTAATATTTATAGAAAGTCATTCTATTTACTAATGCAGTATCACAAATGTCAATAACTGATACCTTTTCTATAGATTTTTCAGCTGATAAATCTAATATTGCATTTCTTAAGCTCTTCTTAGTTTTGGTAACTCTTAAGTCTTCTTTTTCCCTAGTCATTGTTTATCACCCTTTCTTATTATATTTATACCAATAAAATGTAAAAATATCAAGATAACAATACAAAAAATTGATTCATTGTATGAAAAAGATGAAATTTTTATTGTTACAAATAGAAAATTGTAATGATTTTTTTATATATATTGTGATATAATCTTAATATATGTGTAAAGGAGATCTAATTATGCGTGATAAGATTTTAAAATTAATTGAAAAAAATAGTAGAATCGATTTAAAAGAGGCCGCGGTACTTTTAGGTATTAGTGAGGCGGAAGTCGCTAATGAGATTGCCCAAATGGAGAAGGAAAAGATTATTTGTGGTTATCACACTTTAATTAATTGGGAAAAGACAGATAATGAGAAGGTATCTGCGCTTATTGAGGTTAAGGTTACTCCACAACGTGGACTTGGTTTTGATAAGATTGCAGAAAGAATATATAAATTTGATGAGGTTGATGCTGTATATTTAATGTCAGGTGGATTTGATTTTACAGTATTAATTGAAGGAAGAACTATGAAGGAGGTTGCACTTTTTGTTGCAAATAAGCTTTCAACTATGGATTCTATCCAAAGCTGTGCAACTCACTTCGTATTAAAGAAGTACAAGTATAATGGTACAATTCTTGAGGAATCATCAAAGGATGAAAGGATGATCATTACAGCATGAGTAAATATGTAAATGAAAAGGTTGTTAATTTAAAGCCCTCTGGAATAAGAAAGTTCTTTGATATTGCATCTATGTATGATGATGTAATTTCATTAGGAGTTGGAGAGCCCGATTTTGAAACACCATGGCATATTCGTGAGGAGGGTATTTATGCCCTTGAAAGAGGAAAAACAGTTTATACCTCAAACTCTGGTTTAAAGGAGCTTAGAGAAGAGGTTTGTAAATATACTAAGAATCATATTGGTGTATCATATGATCCTATGAAGGAATGCTTAATTACTGTTGGTGGTAGTGAGGCCATTGATTTATCAATGAGAGCAATACTTGAGCCAGGTGATGAGGTTATAATTCCTGAACCATCTTATGTGGCTTATGTTCCTGCGGTTATTGTTGCAGGAGGAAAGCCTGTTATTATTAATCTAAAGGAAGAAAATGAGTTTAGATTAACTAAAGAGGAGCTTATATCTAAAATTACATCAAAGACTAAGATGCTTGTTCTTCCATATCCAAATAATCCTACTGGAGCTATTATGGAGATGAAGGATTTAATTGATATAGCAGAGGTTTGTATTAAGAATGATATAGTTGTTGTATCTGATGAAATATATGCAGCTCTTACATATAAAGGAGAGCATGTCTCTATTGCCTCTATAGAAGGTATGAAGGAAAGAACTATTATGATTAATGGTTTCTCTAAGGCATTCTCTATGACAGGATGGAGACTTGGATATGCTTGTGGTCCTGAAGAGATTTTAAAGCAAATGACTAAGATTCATCAATTCTGTATTATGTGTGCTCCAACTAATTCACAATATGCAGCTATTGAGGCCTTAAAGAATGGTGAAGACGATGTATTAAGAATGAAGGAAGCATATGATGAAAGAAGAAGGTTCTTAATTCATGAATTCCATGAAATGGGAATTGATTGCTTCGAGCCTTATGGTGCATTCTATGTATTCCCAAATATTAAGAAATTTGGATTATCATCAGAGGATTTTGCAACAAAGCTTTTAGAGACTGAGCATGTAGTTGTAGTACCTGGTACTGCATTTGGAGATTGTGGAGAAGGGTTCCTACGTATCTCATATGCTTATTCAATTGATTCTTTAAAGAAGGCTTTAGAGCGTATTAGAAAGTTTATTGAAACTCTTAAATAATTATTTACAATAATTAGTTATTTTGTTAAAATTAAAGAGTATAAAAAAACGAATGAAGGAATAGTATTAGAATAATATCTTTTTATAGCGAGGATTAGATGGTGAAAGAATCTATTAGATATTTCTATGAAGACACCTTCAAGTGTGTATTAATCTACATCGTACCAGGCGTTAACGGACCTAAGTGCTAGTTTTACTAGAATTAAGGTGGTATCGCGTTTAAACGTCCTTATATTTGGGGACGTTTTTATTTTAAAGAAGGAGATTTTATTATGACAATTGCAAAACCAAAGGGTACAGTTGATATCCTACCTGGAGAAAGTGAAAAATGGGCTTCTATTGAACAAAGAATTAGAAAGGTTTGTAAGCTTTATAATTTTAAGGAAATAAGAACTCCAATATTTGAATCTGGAGAGCTTTTCCATAGAGATCAAAATGATTCATCTGATATGGTTACAAAGGAAACATATGATTTCGTTGATAGAGGAGATAGAAACATGACTCTTCGTCCTGAGGGTACAGCTGGTGTTGTTCGTGCCTTCATTGAGAATAAGCTTTATGTAGAAAATCCTGTATCAAAGCTTTTCTATATGGGACCTATGTTTAGATATGAGCGTGCTCAAAGAGGAAGACAACGTCAATTCCATCAATTTGGAATTGAGGCCTTAGGTAGTCCTTCTCCATTAATGGATGCTGAGGTTATCGCAACTGCAGTTGCGGTTATTAAGGAATTTGGTCTTTCTGGAATTAAGGTTAAGATTAATTCTATTGGTGATGAGGAATCAAGAAAGGCATATAAGGATGTTTTAGTTAATTATTTTACAAAATATGAGGATGATTTATGTGAGGATTGCAAGAATAGACTTCATAAGAATCCTTTAAGAATCCTTGATTGTAAGGTTGATCATCATAAGGATTATTTCACACAAGCTCCTAAGATTTCAACATATCTTAATGAATCATCTAAAACTCACTTTAATGAGGTACTTGAGGCACTAAAGGCTATGAATATTGATTATGAGGTTGATGAGAATCTAGTTCGTGGACTTGATTATTATACTCATACAGTATTTGAGATAGAAGTTGATTGTGCTGAGCTTGGTGCACAAAATGTTATTTGTGCAGGTGGAAGATATAATAATCTTGTAGGACAGCTAGGAGGTCCTGATACTCCAGCATGTGGACTTGCGTTTGGTATGGAAAGATTATTATTCGCTCTTGAAAGCGAAGGTAAGAAGCTTGCGAAAGATTATCAGTCACATCTATTTATTATTGCCATGGGTGATAAGGCTATTAAGAGGTCATCTGAGCTTCTAAATAAGTGCAGAATGGGTGGACTTATTTCTGAGATGGATTATAATAATAAATCCTTAAAGGCTCAATTTAAGCTAGCTGATAAGAATAATGCATTATTTACAGTAATTATTGGAGATAATGAAATTGAAAATGGTACTGTTAATATAAAGAATAATGAGAATAAGATGCAGGAGAGTGTAGAAATTGATAAGGTATATGATTATATCTACAATTATTTAGTTTCTAATTCATCTTGCAGTCATTGTCATCATTAATTAAAAAGGAGTTAAAGAATATGAAAAGAGTAAATATTAAAAATATCAAGCTTTCTGAAGTTAATAAGGTAGCTGGATTTGTTGAAACAATTCGTAATAAGAAGGCAATGTGCTTTATTGTATTACGTGATATTTCAGGAAAGCTTCAGCTAACAGTTGAAAAAGCTAATCATCCTGAGCTTGAGGATGTATTAGCACAAATTACAGTTGACAGTGTAATTGAGGCTACTGGAAAGGTTATGGCATCTGAGTATGTTAAGCTTAATGGAATGGAAATGTATCCTGATACTGTTAAAATTTTAAGCCATGCTGAGCCATCACCAATTGTAGCCCCTAAGGGTGAGGAAACAAATATTGATTTAAGACTTGATTATAGATGGATTGATCTTAGAACAGATAAGAACACATTAATGTTTAAGACACAAAGCTTATTTGTTAATAAGTGCCGTGAGTATCTTGTAAATAATGATTTTATTGAGATTCATACACCAAAGCTTATTGGAGCTGAGTCTGAGTCTGGTGCTGGAGTATTTAAGGTTGATTATTTTGACCGTAATGCATTCCTAGCACAATCTCCACAATTCTATAAGCAAATGGCTATGGCAGCTGGATTTGAGCGTATATTTGAGACAGGACCAGTATTCCGTGCTGAGAAGTTTGCATCTCGTAAGCATGCGACTGAGTTTACAGGTTTAGATCTTGAATTCTCATATATAGAGTCTTATAAGGATGTTATGAAACTTGAGGAGGAAATGATTCAATATGGTCTTAAGGCTGTTAAGGAGGTATATGGAGACCAAATTAAGGCTTTATTTGATATTGATGTCGTTGTACCAACTCTTCCATTCCCAGTAATGGATCTTCATGATGTATATGATGAGCTTGAGAAGAGATATGGATATAAGGTAGATGAGAGTGAGAAGGGTGACCTTACAACTGAGGGAGAAAGAATGGTTGAAAAGCTTTCTAAGGATATGTTTGGTCATGAGTTTATGTTCATTACAGGATATTCTGTAGATGTTCGTCCTTTCTACCACATGCGTGATGAAAATGGTGTTCCTTGCGGATATGATTTAATTTGGAAGGGATGCGAAATAACAACAGGAGCTCAAAGAGAGCATAGATATGATATTTTAAAGAAGCAAGCAGAGGAGAAGGGACTTGATAAGGATGTTAAGTTCTACCTAGACTTCTTTAAGTATGGATGCCCTCCTCATGGAGGATTTGGTATTGGTGTTGATAGACTTACAATGCTAATATTCAATGAAGGAATTAAGGACGCAATGTTCATATTCCGTGGACCAGATAGATTAAATCCATAATATTTAAATGATTGGAGGAATATTTATGAAGGATAATGATTATATTTCATGGGATGAATATTTCATGGGAGTAGCTTTGCTTTCTGCAAAAAGAAGCAAGGATCCTAATACTAAAGTTGGAGCTTGTATTGTAAATCAGAAAAAAAGAATTGTTGGTATTGGATATAATGGATTCCCTATGGGATGTGATGATGAAATATTCCCTTGGGTAAATACAAAGGATATTAATATGCTTGATACTAAATATCCTTATGTAGTACATGCTGAGGCTAATGCTATCCTAAATTCAAATATTTCAACTCTTGAGGGAGCTACATTGTATGTATCTTTATTCCCTTGCAATGATTGTGCTAAGCTAATAATTCAATCAGGTATTAAGCATATTGTCTATATGGATGATAAATATAAAAATGATTCATCTAATATAGCATCACGTAGAATGTTTGATGCTGCTGGTGTTACATATACTAAGCTTGGTAAAACAATTAGTGTGGATTTAAATGAAGTATCTTCTAAATAAAAATAAAATCCTATTCATGATATGGATTCCAATCTTTACTTTTATTTTAATAATTACATTATATAGAACAAATTATAGTGTCATAACTACAGGGGATATTACAAATCTTTCTTCATTAATAAATGTAGAAGGAGAATATAATTCATCGGGTAGTATGAATAGTGTATTTGTATATTCAAATGATAGAATATCACTATTTCAAAAATGGGCTACATCACTAGACCCTAATGCTTATTTATATACTGAATCAGATTCTTATTTGGAATTTTCTGATGCAGAAATATATAAAATGGGTGTAATACAGAAGAATCAATCAATTGAAGCTTCTGTTATAGCAGCCTATAACAGTGCTAAAGAGGTTGATAATACAATTAATATCCCTTATACATTTAAGGGACTTATTGTATCATATTTGTATAAATCAGATGGTATGCAATTTAAGCTTGGAGATATTATTACATCAATTAATGGTGTAGATGCCCATTCAGGAAGGGATGCCTTAAAGAAAGCCTATAAGGGAATGCTTGTAGGAAGTAGTGTTAAAATAGTAAGAGATGGAGTAGAATATGATTTAGTATTAAATGAAAGCTCATCTCTATATTATAAGGATGATTCGCTATATACACACATTAATTATTATGAAAAATATGATGTTAAATATAGTGAAGGAAGTCCTAAAATAAGCATAGGTAGTAGTGGTACTACAGGACCTAGTGCAGGTCTTATGCAAACTCTTGCGATATATAATAAGCTTACTGAAACAGATTATACATATGGCATGAGGGTTGTAGGGACTGGTACGATTGATTTGGATGGTAATGTTGGAGAAATTGGTGGTATAGAGCAGAAGGTTGTAGCTGCATTTAAAAATAATGCAGATATCTTTTTATGCCCTCTTGCTAATTATTCTGATGGCTATAAGCAATATCAAAAGCTAGGAAGTAAAAGGGAAAGAATGGCTTTTGTATGTGTCCATACATTTAGTGATGCACTGGAGGCTTTAGCTAATGCTTAATAATTATTTTGAGTTTATTGAGGATATAGATAAAAATATTCCCTTTAAAAAAAGATTATTATATAAATTAATCTCATTATTGTTATCTATATTTTTTATATTACCAATAGTTTTAATTGATATTAACCTTCTAACATTATATTATGATTTAGAGCTTTTACTTGTTCTTATATTGCATTTATCTTTTATAGCTTTAGTTATGCTATATACTAAATTTTTACTTGATTGTTATAAGCCATTTGAGCTTTCACTATATCAAAATAGAACTTCAATGTATCTATTTAATTTAGGGTGGTCAGGTATAACTGCTTTAATAGTTTTTATTATTTATCTTATATCAAGGAGTTGAGAATATGTGGATTATCTTTATAATTGCATGCCTTATATGCTTAGTAGATCAAGCTACAAAGCTTTATGTTGAGCTTCATCTTAGTACAAAAACACAGGTAGATGTAATTGATGGCTTCCTATATTTTACAAAAAGCTACAATACAGGAGCAGGGTGGTCAATTATGGGTGATAGCACATTATTACTAGCTTTAATTTCATTATTTGCCGCAGTTATTTTAATTTATATTACAGTTAAAAAGCTTAAGCATTTTAAAGGTAATATAATGCCATCAATTTGTATGGCTTTAGCTATAGGTGGATGTGTTGGAAATATGGTTGATAGATTTATGACTGTATTTCATTTAAGAGAAGGCGTTATTGACTTCGTTGGAATGTATATTTTCAATTATGGATGGCCTATATATAATGTAGCTGATATCGCCCTTGTGCTTGGTATAGTATTATTTGCTATATGGGCATTATTCTTTGATAAGAATGATAAAATTAATAAATCTGTAGAGGATGGTGATGATAATGCTTAGAAAATATATTGTGGCTTCAAAGGATAAGGGAGTTCGCCTTGATAAATATCTTAAGAGCTATAATGATGATGTTTCTAGAGCCTTCATTACAAATCTTATTAATGATTCTAAAATTCTTGTGAACAATAATCCATCAAAGGCCTCATATCTTGTATGTGAGGGAGATGTTATAGATATTTTAGAAACAAAGCCTAAGGATATGGAATTAAAGGCTCAGGATTTAAATCTTAATATTGTTTATGAGGATGATACTGTAGTTGTAGTAGATAAGCCAACAGGTATGGTAGTTCATCCTGCAGCTGGAAATCTAGATAATACTCTTGTTAATGGACTTTTATATGAGGTTTTAGACCTTCAAGGTATAAAGGGTGAGGTAAGACCTGGAATTGTTCATAGAATTGATAAGAATACATCAGGACTTTTAATGGTTGCGAAAAATGATTTAGCTGTTAAGGATTTAGAGGAACAACTAAAGAATCATACTGTTACAAGATTATATGTAGGACTTGTAGCTGGAGTTATAAGTGAGGATAGAGGAAGAATAGATGCCCCTATAGGACGTGATCCTATGGACAGAAAGAAAATGGCAGTTGTTAAGGATGGAAAGCCTGCAATAACTAATTTTAAGGTCCTAGAAAGATATAAGAAGGCTACATTATGTGAGTTTAAGCTTGAGACAGGAAGAACTCATCAAATAAGAGTTCATATGAAATATATAGGACATCCTTTAGTAGGAGATCCTGAATATGGAAATAAGAAGCTTGTATCAGAAACAGGACAATATCTTCATGCGAAGGTTTTAGGATTTATTCATCCTAAAACAAAGGAATATATGGAATTCACATCAGAACTTCCAGAATATTTTACACAATATTTAAATACATTAGAAAAATAAAAAAGGCCTTAGCTTCTAGAAGCTATGGCCTTTCTTCCTTTAGATATAGCTTGGTTACAAATACCAATTTTATTTTGTAGATTTGCAGCATATCTTTTTGTTTCATCTTCAATGTTTTTTCTTGATTGAGTATGCATTGCCTCATATTCTTTAAGACCAAGTTCAAATTCCTTTAAATACATTGAAAGCTTTTGCTCACTATCTAAAACCTCCATATGTGATTCATATGGAATATTTTTTATTGATAAATCAAATGATAATAGCTTTTCATTGTTAGAATGAATAAGCATATCCTTATAACCTATAAACTTTTTAACAAGCTGGCTATTATCTTTAGAATTTTCATCCTTTAGCCTTTCTTCAATTTTATTATGAAGATTTATATTTTGTAATATATTTTGTCTTGTAGAAGCACTACGTACAAGATATTCCTCATATTGTCTATGAAGGGTTTGATTTAAATCATTAACCTTCTTATTATAATTATTCTTATTATCAGCTATTAAATCATCATATCTCTTAATCTCAGCCTCAAGCCTTTCCTTATGGTTTTTCATAAGGTCAGCATATTTATTATTCTCATTTTCAATTCTTTGGTTAAGAATAGATGTATTTCTTTGATATAGTCTCTTGATAAGCTTAATTTGCTTATCATAGGATAATTGGTTCTTATTAATAAGATTATCATATCTTGATGATATATCTGTATCAAGGTCATTTATAAGATTTAAGAATTGTAGCATTAATTTATTAGATCTATTTGCATAATATCCTGAAACCTTTTCAACTTTCTTAATAAACTTAATGTAATCAACACCTTCAGAGCTTACAAGGTTTGTAATATTAGCAAATCCCTTCTTTAGGTTATCAAAATAATCTTTGATATCCTGAATTCCTTTAAATAAGGCTCCTGATTCAGCCTTTTGCTCATTTTGAATCTTAAGCTTATGTAATTGATATTCCTTTTGAATATATTCAAGCTTTTGAGGTATCTTGTTTAGCTCACTTTGAAGCTTTTCAATACGCTCATCATTTTTAGCTATAAGCATATGGATTCGTTTAGCTTCAGTTTTAAGTCCATAGGTTTCTCTTCTATAATAAATCTTTGTGATTTCACCACGCTTTAGTCTGTGGTTAAAGCTTGAAAGCTTTGATTGTACATTACCTAAGGAATTATAGAATATTCTATTTGTGTTATTATAGTTATCTATTGTTGTCTGTAAATCCTTTTTACGATCCTCAAGTAATTCAAACTTAGTATCAAACTCTGTTTGAAGAGAATTATATCTTGTTTGATATTTACTACCTGTCTCAAAATTGATCTGATCATCTATTAGTGATAAAACATATTTTTGTACAGTATCTAATATCTTACAGCATGCAAGATTTGTTATATTATATATTTCTCTTAATGTTTTAATATAATATGGAGTAGTTTGCGTTGTAACTCTTACCGAAGCAGTTTTCTTTGATATAAATTGAAGTGTTTTAATTATATCAAGAATTAAATCCTTAGATGTATTATATAAGGCAAGTATTATCTTTTTACGGTTAGTAAATAGTGTGTAGGTATTATTTGCAGAAGCAGTAGTAATAAGCTCAGAATATTTAGTACTTCTAAGGTTATTAATATATTCCTCCTTTAATACCTCAAGCTCTATTTGAAAGCTATATATAGCCTTATTATGAGTTAATGCAAGCCTTGAACGCTCTGTTGCGAAATCAACGGATTGATTTTTCTTATCACGATGAAGGAATTCATTTTGTTCATTATAATCATATAAGGCTTTTTCCTTATCAATTTGATTCTTAATATATTGTGAATTATATTCTCTTAAAATATCATTCTTTTCAATCTCAAGAAGAGCTTCAGTAGAAGAACGAGATATTTTATTTTCAAGAATCTTTTTAGCGTTCTCGTTTACAAGCTTATTAAGCCTTTTTGCAAGCTCTAATTCATTTTGAGCAAGGTTTACATTATTAATGAATTCCTGCTTTTTTATGTAAAGCTTAGTAAGGCTTATTTTATATATTTCATTTATTTTAATCTTTTCCTGATCGTATGCGGTTCTTAGCTCATGAATCTTTTTTTCAGTCTCACGATTTATAGTTTCTACATCATAATCATATTGAAGCTGTAGCATCGCAAGCTTATTATGGTGAGCATTATCCTCAATATTTGTTATAAGATTTAGCTTTTCAAGCTGTTGATTTTTTATATCCTCATATATAATCTTACGATTTGAATAATCTAAAAGCCTTGGCTTATAGAATTTTTTAATAACATCACTCTTAAGCTTAAGCGCAAGAGTTTCTTTGCGCTTATTATCTTCAATTTGATGTATTTGTTTATTTAATTCTTTTATATTTTTTTTATTATTTTCTTTATAAACTTGTTCATTAAGGCGTCTTATTTGCTTATCAAAATCAAAAATCTTTAAATTATAAATAAGAGTAGAATCATATAGGTGAGCCTTTTGGTCAGCATCAAATTTATCTATTTTATCATTTAAGGAATGAATTTGATGAACGAATTCCTTAAATACTTGAGAACGCTCATCTTGATTTTTGTTTCTTTGATCCTCACGCTTATTATTAATATTTTGTTTTTCATTATTATATGTATCAGTTAATATTTTTGTTTTAGCCTTAGCAGTTTGCTGGAAGGCTATAACCTCAGTATTAAATCTTTTTTCAATCTCAAGGCAATCATGATTGTATCTTGTTTTTAAACGCTCAATTTCATCATCTATTGAATCAATATCCTTTTGGAATACTAATATTTTATCATCAAATGATTTGATTACATTATTAGAAGCTGATTCATAGGTATTCATGAATAAATTATTATCCCTTGCGATATCTAGGTTTCTTTGATCACGTTCCTTAGTCATTTTATTAACTAAAACATTATATGTATCTGTAATCTTTTTTTCATTTTTATTACATATTTCAATTGTGGCATTTCTTTGGCGGAAGTGAGAAGAAATGACAGGGTTTGTTTGTGATGTTGTTAAAAGCTTTTCATCATTATTTTTCTTTATTGTTTTTTCATTTAATACTACCTCATTTGAAATTAGATTTTCTAAATTATTAATTTCAAATATGGCATTACTCCTTGTATATCCTTTATCTCTTCTAATGTTATCTTCAATTTTTTCAAGCTGATTTTTATAGGAGGCATCTATGATTTTATTTGATTCCTCAATTCCATCAACAATAGTATTAAATGTTTGAAGGTGAGCTTGCGCGTTTTCATATAAATCATTTAAGGCTATAAAATATTCATCAAGGTATGAATCCTTATTAGGCTCATTATCCATTATTTCTTGAGTAAAGCTTTTAATGATTTTTAAAATAGACTTTTTAATATCGGCCATTCTCCCACCTCCAATCTTTCTTATATTATATAAATTTTTATATAATAAGTCAAAGATATAGACCCAAAATCATTATTTTTATTCCAAATGCTCTTATTATAAAATATTATAGGATTAAATATGATATTTTCATTTTATTTATGATATAATGGATTTGGTGATTTTTATGTATGAATATATAATTGGTGAAATTACAAAAATAACTCCAAAGTATATTGTTGTTGAAAACAATGGTATTGGCTATATTCTTATTGTAGCTAACCCATATAGCTTTAAAATTGGAGAAAAAATAAAAGTTTATACATATCAATACATAAGAGAGCAGATTAATGATTTGTATGGATTTAAGGAGGAAGAGGCTAAGGCTTTATTTATTAAGCTTATTAGTGTTTCTGGAATTGGTCCTAAGAGTGCTCTTTCTATTTTAGCTTCTGGTAGTGTTTCAAGAATTGCAGAGGCAATTGAAGCAAGAGATGATTCATATTTAAAGAAATTCCCTGGAATTGGGCCTAAAGCTGCTCAGCAGATTATTTTAGATCTTAAGGGTAAGATTTCCTTTGATGAGGTTTCTGTTGTGGCTACACAATCACAAAAGATGAATGATGTAGAGGAGGCTCTTATTTCTCTTGGATATGCTAAAAAGGATATTCAAAAGACTTTAGGTAAGCTTGATTCAGATAAGGAAGTTGGAGATATTATTAAGGATGCTTTAAGGCTTTTAACTAAGTAAGGAGGAAGGCTTTTATGGATGATAATAGAATACTTGATCCAAATGAGTATCAAGGTGAAGATGAATATAAAAGCTTAAGACCAGAACGCCTTAAGGAATATATTGGACAAAGTGATGCAAAGGAAATGCTTGGTGTATATATTAAAGCCGCTTTAGCCCGTAATGAGGTTTTAGATCATACACTATTATATGGTCCACCAGGACTTGGTAAGACTACTCTTGCAAAGATTATAGCTAATGAGATGGGTGGAAATATTAAGATTATTTCCGGACCATCTATTGAAAAAACAGGTGATCTTGCGGCTGTTTTAACACAGCTTGAGCCAGGAGATGTTCTATTTATTGATGAGATTCATCGTATCCCAAGATATGTAGAAGAGGTTTTATATAGTGCTATGGAGGATTTTACATTAGATATTATGGTAGGATCTGAAAATAGTGCACGTTCTATTAATGTTGATATATCACCATTTACTCTTGTAGGTGCTACTACAAGATATGGAGATTTATCATCACCACTTCGTGATAGATTTGGTGTTGTTTTACGTCTTGATTATTATTCAGTTGATGATTTAATGATGATTGCATCACGTACTGCAAAGGTATATGATACAGATATTGATGATGACGCATGCAAGGAGCTTGCACTACGTTCTCGTGGTACACCACGTATTGTTAATAGATTATTCCGTAGAGTAAGAGATTTTGCAATGGTTTTAAATGATGGAAGAATTACAATTGATATTACAAAGCATGCTTTAGCTAAGCTTGATATTGATGATAAGGGTCTTGATAGAACTGATCATAAATACCTAGAGGTATTAATGAAGCAGTTTAAGGGAGGACCTGCAGGTCTTGATGCTATTGCGGCTTCAATAGGTGAAGAGAGTCAAACTGTTGAGGATGTTTATGAACCATATCTTTTACAGGAGGGCTATATTTCTCGTACATCTAGAGGAAGAGTGGCAAATAGAAAGGCTTATGAGCAGCTTGGAATACCATATATGAAAGGACTTTTTGAATAATGAAAACTGATGATTTTGATTATAATCTACCTGAGGAGCTTATTGCTCAGGTTCCACTAAAGGATAGATCAGCATCTAGGCTTATGGTTTTAAATAGAAAGGATAATACTATTTTGGATAAATCATTTACTGATATTTGTGATATGTTTGGTCCAAATGATGTATTAGTTTTTAATAACTCTAGAGTTATTCCTGCACGTCTATTTGGTGTTAAGGAGGGTACAATGGCCCATATTGAGGTCTTACTTCTTAAAAATGAAGGTGATGTATGGGAAACATTATGTAAGCCTGCAAGAAGAGTTAGTGTTGGTACTATAATTGATTTTGGAGATGGACTTTTAAAGGCTGAATGTATTTCATGTGAAGATGATGGAATTAGACATTTTAAGATGATTTATGAAGGTATTTTCCTTGAAATTCTTGATAAGCTTGGTGAAATGCCATTACCACCATATATACATGAAAAGCTTTTAGATAAGGAAAGATATCAAACAGTTTATTCTAAAACTCCAGGTAGTGCAGCTGCACCTACTGCAGGTCTTCATTTTACAAATGAGATTTTAGATAAGCTTAAGGCTAAGGGTGTTACATTATTATTTGTGACTCTTCATGTAGGACTTGGTACATTTAGACCAGTATCTGTTGAGGATGTTACTAAGCATACAATGCATAGTGAGTTCTATACAATAGATAAAGAAACTGCGGATGCCTTAAATAAGGCAATTAGAGATGGTAAGAGAATTGTTTCAATTGGAACAACTACAACTCGTACTCTTGAGAGCGCATATGATAATGGATTTAAGGAAACATCTGCATGGACAAATATTTTTATTTATCCAGGATATAAATTTAAGGTTGTAGGTGCACAGTTTACAAACTTCCACCTACCTAAGTCAACCCTAATAATGCTTGTATCTGCATTTGCGGGTAAGGATTTTATTATGAAGGCATATAATCATGCAGTTGAAGAGAAATATCGTTTCTTTTCATTTGGTGATGCAATGCTAATTTTATAGGAGATTAATTATGGGATATTATAAGAATTTTAGTGAATTTTTATCTAACGACAATCCAAGAGTTAGATTAAATATTGTAGATTTTGGAACTATTGAGCTTGAGCTATTTTCAAATGTAGCTCCAAAGACTGTTGAAAACTTTTTAAGCCTTGTTGATAATAAGTTTTATGATGGTCTAACATTCCATAGAATTATAAAGGGATTTATGATTCAAGGAGGAGACCCAGAGGGTACTGGTATGGGTGGATCAGAGGAAAAGATTGTAGGAGAGTTTGTAAAGAATGGATTTAAGAATTTATTATCACATTCTCGTGGAGCTATTTCAATGGCTCGTACAAATGATCCGAATAGTGCTTCATCACAATTCTTTATTTGTGATGCAGACGATGAATTCCTTGATGGATCTTATGCAGCATTTGGTGCTGTAGTAGCAGGACTTGATACCTTAGATAAGGTGGCTTCAGTTAAGACTAACGCAAATGATAAGCCACTTAAGGATGTTGTAATTGAAAATATTATTAGAATAAGATAAGGAGGGGTAAATATGAAATACCCTATTACCTATGAGCTTATACATGTGTGTAAGCAAACAGGAGCGAGATATGGAATACTTCATACACCTCATGGTGATTTTGAAACACCAATATTTATGCCAGTTGGTACACAGGCTACAGTAAAAACTCTTACTCCAGAGGAAATAAAAGAGGTATCTCAAGGATTAATCCTTGGAAATACCTATCATCTATGGCTTGAGCCAGGTGATGATGTTGTAAAAATGCATGGTGGAATAAGAGGATTTATGAATTGGGATGGAGCTCTTTTAACAGATAGTGGAGGATTTCAGGTTTTCTCTTTATCTAAAATAAGAAAGATAAAGGAGGAGGGCGTAGAATTCCGTCATCATAAGAGTGGTGCTAAGCTATTTATGTCACCTGAGGATTCTATACATATCCAAAACAATCTTGGTGCTGATATTATAATGTCATTTGATGAGTGCCCACCATTCCATTCTGATTATAAATATATGAAGCAATCTGTTGATAGAACTATTAGATGGGCAGAAAGAGGAAAGGCTGCACATCAAAGACCTGATGAGCAGGCTTTATTTGGTATAGTTCAAGGAGGACCTTTTAAGGATCTTCGTAAGCATTGCTTAGATGAGCTTGTAAAAATTGATTTCCCAGGATATTCAATAGGTGGACTTTCAGTTGGTGAATCAAAGGAAGAAATGTATGAAATGCTTGAATACCTAAAAACTATCATGCCAGAGGATAAGCCTAGATATTTAATGGGTGTTGGTTCTCCTGATGATTTGATAATTGGTTCAATGAATGGAATTGATATGTTTGACTGTGTGCTTCCAACTCGTCTTGCTCGTCATGGAAGTGCACTAACTCATAATGGAAGAATTATTATTCGCAATGCTACATATAAATATGATATGACACCATTAGATCCAGAATGTGATTGCTATGCATGTAAGAATTTTACTAAGAGCTATATATCACATTTAATTAGGACAGATGAGATACTTGGAGCAAGGCTTTTAAGCTATCATAATCTATATTTTTTAAAGAGTTTAATGAAGGATATAAGAGAAGCTATAAAAAATGATAGATTAAAGGATTTTAAAGAAGAATTCTTTGTAAAATATGGTTATACAAAAATAGAAGAGAATAAGTAAAGGAAGGTTTTAAAAATGGATACAAATAGTGAACTTTTTAATACATTAAAGAAAGAAAATATGCAAGCACTTAAGGATAAGGATATGATGAAAAGAGGTATCCTTCCTGTAGTTATAAATAAGTGCATGCAGCAATCTATTGAATTAAAGGCAGCTTCTTTGGAATTAACAGATAATGATGTATATCAGATAATTTCAAAAACACAAAAGGAGCTTTCTGATGAGGCTGAGCTTTTTAAGAAGGCTGGACGTGATGAGAAATATAATGAGCTAATGGATCAGCATAAATATATTGGAGGATTCCTTCCAAAGCAACTATCAGAGGATGAAATTAAAGACATTATTAATTCATTAGATGATAAGTCAATTCCTAATGTAATGAAGCATTTTAAGGCTAATTACCAAGGAAAATGCGATATGAAGCTTGTTAATAGTATTTTAAAATCAATGTAAAAAAAATTTGGACTTTTTAGTCCAAATCTTTTTTTATTTCTTCCTTTATAGCACTATATTCATATACCTCACCAATAATCTCACCATCAACCTGAATGTATTCAGGCTTGTTGAATCTTACTGTGATGCTATTACCACTAAGAACCTGTACCTTATTTTTAAACTTTAAATGCTCACCCTTAATTATCTTTTTAAATATTGATACAGCACCAATATGTGTTTTAGAAAACATAGCCATAACTGTAAGCTTATCGTTATTTCTATCCTGAGTAGGAGCAGCCTTTACTCCTCCTCCATAATACTTAGAATTGAATGTACCAACTAAGAATATATTTTTGAATTGATATGTTTGACCATCAATAATTACTGTGGCTTTCTTTTTCTTGTATGTAAATAATAGCTTAGCAGCTATTCTTTGATAAGAATAAGGCTTATGATTTTTCTTTTTTTTCTCAGCAATATGACAGCATCTACCATCAAGACCATATCCTACATTGTTTAAGAAGTAGAATTTTTCATTATCTATTATTGTATAAGGAAGATTAATTAAATATTTAGTAATATTTATAAGCGTATATGGCTTAGCATCTATATCCTTTATAAAATCATTACCATATTCTGGTGCAAACAAAAACACCTCACAATTAAGGTTATATTTTTTATATCTATTAATAAAAATATTGACAGTACCATCTCCACCAAGGATTATTATATTATCCTCTGGTGTAAGATTCTTAGAAAAATTATCATATTCTGTATCTAATGTATTAACGTATATGATATTTTGAAATTGCTTTGAATAAATAGATTTAAACTTATCTAGTAATTCGATACCTTTTCCATTAGCAGTTAATGGATTATAAATAGTATAATACATACAAATCATCCCCCACCGTATAGTTTTATTTTAACACATTTTTTAAAAAATACCTAATTGCTTTGACTTTGAGATTGTATTATTATAAAATATTTAATGGAATTGAGGATATTATGAAAGAAATTAAGACATGGGATGAATTAAAATCTATTATAAGTAAATATTATTTATATGCTACAGATTATGATGGTACTATCATAGATAGTATGCCTACATGGTATCATTTTGCATCAGAATATGTTTTAAGCAAAGGTATTGAGCCAAAGCCTGGCTTAGATGATAGCATAAAATATAAAAGCAATATTGATGCGGCTAGAATTATTTATAAGGATTATAATATCCTACATAATGCTGCTGAGGTTTGTGAGGATATTAATAGATTTATGTGTGATGTTTATCCTAAAATTCCATTAAAAAGAAATAGTTTAGAACTTTTAAAGCTTTTATCCGTATGTGGAAGAAATGTATTATCAAGTGCTACACCTGAAGTATTACTTGTACCTTCAGCTCAAGCACTTCAAATATTAGGGTATTATAAGGATATATATTCTGCATCTGACCTAGATAAGAGTAAGGATAGTGGAGCGCTTTTTAAGTATATTTTGAGGGAAGAAAACATTAATAAGAATCAAATGCTAGTCATTGAGGATTCTATTACAGCAATGAAGGTATGTAAGAAGATGGGGATAGATACACTTATAGTTGCTGATTATTCTAATAAGCATAATATAAAGGAAATAAAAAAATATGCTACATATTATGCTGATATTGAAAATCTAATTTAAAAGGAAGATATATTATGATAAGATTAATTGTAGATTCTGGTTCATCTATTAAGCCAGAAGAAAAAGAGGAATATAGAATTGATCACATTATCCCTATTAGAGTAATGCTTGAAAATGATGATTATCTTGATGGAGTAAATCTAGATAATGATGTTTTTTATGACAGAATTATAAATGATAAGATTATGCCTAAAACATCTCTTCCAGCATTAGTTGATGTTGAGGATGTTGTAACAAAATATACTGATGAAGGTGATGATGTTATTATTCTTAGTATGGCATCAGGTATTAGTGGTACTTATAACGCATTAAGATTAACATTTGAAGATAATCCTAAGGTTTTTGTTGTTGATACAATTTCTGCTGTAGGTGGAATTAGAATCCTTGTTAATGAGGTTAATAAATATAGAGATACTAAGAGTGCAGATGAGATAGTTGATATTATCAATAAGCTTAAGGAAAGAATAGTAATTTATGCTATTCCTGAAACATTATTGTATCTTCATAGAGGTGGAAGATTATCTAAGGTTGAATACCTACTTGGTTCTGTTATTGGTATTAAGCCTATTATTGGAATTGCAGAGAATAAGGTTAAAATGCTTGGTAAGGGTATTGGACTTGTTCGTACAATGAAGAAAATCAGTGAGGATGTAATGAAGGATTTTGATAAGGATTATCCTGTAGTTGCGGAATATACTTATAAGGATGATAATCTTTTAAAGCTTATCAAAAAGACTGATCCAGAATTTACTAATAATATTATCGCACATGATAATTTATCTTATGCAATTGCGGCTCACTGGGGACCTAATGCATTTGGTTTTGTTTATATCAAAAAGGCTTAATTGCCTTTTTATTTTATTGAAAATAGATTATAAATCCTCTATAATTAAGCTATAGTTCAATTTTTTGGGAGAAAATGATTTTTATAATTATTTGCACTTATTGAAAAAGAGAATAAAATATTATAAAATAATATTAGTTTTTAAGGAGTCGATTAATAATGTTATTTGAGAAGCAAGGATATAGTGAGGAAAATAATTTTAATACTAAGCCTATAATTAAGGTTGTAGGTGTAGGTGGAGGTGGTGGAAACGCCATCGATAGAATGATTGAAAATGAGGTTAGAGGTGTTGAGTTTATTGCAGTAAATACTGATGCTCAGGATTTAGCTGCATCTAGAGCTGATACACGTGTTCAAATTGGTAAGACTCTAACTCGTGGTCTTGGAGCAGGAGCTAACCCTACTAAAGGAAGAAATGCTGCCTTAGAATCTGAAGAGGATTTAAAGGAGGTTCTTAGTGGAGCTGATATGGTATTTATTACCTGTGGAATGGGTGGAGGTACTGGTACAGGTGCTGCCCCTGTTGTCGCAAGAATTGCAAAGGAAATGGGTTGTCTTACAGTTGCGATAGTTACTAAGCCATTCGCATTTGAGGGCGCTGAAAGAATGACTAAGGCTGTTTCAGGTCTTGAAGCAATTAAGCCTTATGTTGATACATTAATCGTCATTCCAAATCAAAGATTATTCTCAATTATATCTCCAGATACTAAGATGCTTGAATGCTTCCGTGAGGCTGATAATGTATTAAGACAAGGAGTTCAAGCAATTTCAGAGCTTATTAATTTCCCAGGTCTTATTAATGTAGACTTTGCTGATGTACGTACAGTTATGGCTGATAAGGGAACAGCTTTAATGGGAATTGGAATTGCTTCTGGTAAAAACCGTGGTGTTGAGGCTGCTCGTAGAGCTATTCATAGTGCCTTACTTGAGGTTTCAATTGATGGTGCTACTGATGCCATTGTTAATGTTACATCATCTGCTGATATTACAATGGAAGAGGTAAGATTAATTAATGAAGAGATTAGAAATAATTGCGATAAGAACCTTTCTGTAATATTTGGTACAGCTATTAATAACGATCTTGGAGATGAAATTGTTGTAACAGTTATCGCTACAGGATATGAACTTAAGGCTAAGGAGAATGGTATTGAGGATTTAGCTTCATCAATTTTCGCAAATGTTTCTGATGATAATGTTGATTATAAAGGACAAAAGATTGAACAGACTGCAGATGATTTTGATTCATCTGATGAAGAGGATGATAATGATGATTTAAATTCATTATTTGAAAATCCTAATGCTAAGGAGCTTCGTAAGGCTCAAGCTAAAAGACTTAAGGAAGAGGCTCGTGCACGTAAGCTTGCTGAAAAGGAAAGAAAGAAGAGAGCTAAGAAGGGCTTAACTAATGATGATTTTGATACTGATAATGAGTATCCTGATTGGTTAAATCAATAAAGTGGAGATTTTCTCCACTTTTATCATATAAAAGCCTAAAAATATTTGGTTAATTATGCTATAATTAAGGTGTAATTTGGAGGTGGCAATATGATTTTAAAAACAAAAATTGCTGATATAAATGATGTTAGAAATATTTGTGGGATTGAAAATTCTAATATCAAGCAGATTGAGGAGCTATTTGGATGCCACATTGATATTAAGGGAGATCAGGTTTTATGTGATTTAAATGATGATTTTAAATTACATTTACTTGATGAATATTTTGAAATGCTTCAAACTATTTCGCATAACTATAATATAAATCTTACAATAAGAGATATTTTATATATTAAAAATATGCAGGATGCTGATAATCTTGAGGAATGCTATACACTTTATTCATGCCGTCATGTGGTAGGATATACTTCAACAAATAAGCCAATTTATCCTAAAACTATTAGACAAATTGATTATGTTAAGGCCTTATCTAAATATGATATGGTATTTGGTATAGGACCTGCAGGTACTGGTAAGACATATCTTGCAGTTATTCATGCAGTTTCTTTATTAAAGGCTGGAAAGATTAAAAAACTAATTCTTACAAGACCTGCAGTTGAAGCTGGTGAAAATCTAGGATTTTTACCTGGTGATTTAAAGGAAAAGATTGACCCATATCTAAGACCTTTATATGATGCATTATATGATTCACTAGGCCGTGAGCAAACAGATATGCTTATTGAAAAATCTGTTATAGAAATTGCCCCTCTTGCATATATGAGAGGAAGAACACTTGATAATGCCTACGTAATTCTTGATGAGGCACAAAATACTACTAATATGCAAATGAAGATGTTTTTAACTCGTTTGGGATTTAATTCTAAGATGGTTATTACAGGAGATATATCTCAAATTGATTTACCATCTAATGTTAAATCAGGATTAAAAACTGCAATTCATATCCTAAAAGGTATTAATAGAATATCAATTGTTGAATTTGAAAAATATGACGTTGTACGTCATCCGTTAGTCGCAAGAATTATTGAGCGATACGATGAAGAAGGAGTATAATATGAGAATACATTTTGTAAGCCACATTAGTGGAGATACAAAGGAATATATGAATCTTATAAGAGGAATATTTAAGCATGTAAGAGATTCTAGAGAATTTAATATAATCTTTGTTTCAAATGAAGAGATTCAGCAAATAAATAGAGATTATAGAGGAATTGATAGAGTTACTGATGTTATTTCATTTGCTCTTTTAGATAACGATTTATCTAACTATAATGCAGAGCGTGAGCTTGGAGATATTTTTATTTGCGTAGATAGAGCTAAGGAACAAGCCTCTGAATATGGTCATTCAATTGAACGTGAGATAGGATTCTTATCTGTTCATGGATATCTACATTTATGTGGATATGATCATATGAATCCTGAGGATGAAAAGGTAATGTTTGCAAAGCAAGATGAGATTTTAAATAAAGCTGGACTTAGAAGAGGTTAATTTATGGAATTATTTTTAAAAGCTAAGGAAGCTACCATTTATTCCTATTCACCATATTCTAATTTTAAGGTTGGATGTGCAATAGAATTAAATGATGGTAGATTTATCTGTGGTACTAATATTGAAAACATTTCATATGGATTATCTATGTGTGCTGAAAGAGTAGCCATTTTTAAGGCTTTGTCAGATGGTATTTCAAAAAATGATATTAAAGCCTTGGCTGTGTATGCCAATACATCTGATTTTGTAAGACCTTGTGGTGCTTGCCTTCAGGTTTTTAGTGAGCTTTTAAATAAGAACTGTAAAATATATCTTTTAAATAAAAAATTAGAGAGTAAGGAGGTAACCATAGAGGATTTACTCCCTATGGGATTTAATAGCCTTGAGTAATGAATATAAATCTGGCTTTATTTCTATAATTGGAAAGCCAAATGTTGGTAAATCAACATTGTTAAATACAATAATTGGACATAAGATTGCAATCATGAGTGATAAGCCTCAAACTACAAGAAATACAGTTCTTGGAGTTTATACAACATCTGAGGCTCAAATTATTTTTACTGATACACCAGGTATTCATCATCCTCATGATGCCCTAGGTGAGTTTATGAATGATTCATCATATAACTCAATAAATGGTGTAGATGCAATTTTTTATATGGTTACTGCAACTGATAGATTAAATACTCTTGATAAAGAGATAATAGAGCGTCTTAAAAATACTAAGAAGCCTATTTATCTTATAATTAATAAAATTGATTTATTAAAGAAAAAGAGTGATCTTGATAAGGTCGTTGTTCAATATATGAATGAGCTACCATTTAAAGGTATATATCCTGTATCTGCATTAGAGAAGACTAATGTTGGTGAGCTTTTAGATGATATAAAGAAACTTCTGCCTGAAGGGCCTAAATATTATCCTGATGATATGATTTCAGATCATCCTGAAAGATTTATTATAGCTGAGCTTATAAGAGAAAAAATATTACAGCTTACTCGTGAGGAGGTTCCTCACTCAGTAGCTGTTACTGTTGATTCTTTAAAAAAGCTTCCTGATGAAGAGGATATGGTTGAAATCTACGCTACAATTTATGTAGAGCGTCAATCTCAAAAGAAAATTATTATTGGTAATGGTGGTTCTTTAATTAAGGAGATAAAAAGAAGAGCTAAAAAGGATATTAAGACACTTCTTGGAAGTCAGTGTATTATAGATCTTTGGGTAAAGGTTAAGGAGGACTGGAAGGATAGAAAGGATGTTTTAAGAACTCTTGGCTATTCTAAGGATAATTACTAATGGAAAATATATGTCTTGAAGGTATAGTAGTAAGCTCACTTATATATAAAGAGAAGAGTAAAATTGTATATATTTATACGAAGGATGGAATGGTTTCATTTAGAGCCTTAGGCTCATTAAATGAAAAAAAAGGAATGCTTCCGCTTACAACAACTATGAATAGGGTAAGTGTCATAATGACCGATAAAGCATTTCCTAGGGCAATTGACTATACTCTTCATGACTCGTATGAATATATTAAAGATGACTTAAAAAAGACTTTATTTATGCAATATATTTTAGAAATTATTTCAAAGCTTCCTGAGGATTCTCCTCATGAAAGAATATATAGCCTATTAAAAAGAGTACTAGAGCTTTTTAAAGATTATGATGGGTTAATGCTTACAACACTTTTTATGGTTAAAATGACATATTCATTTGGTGTTGCACCTATTTTAAAAAAATGTGTAATATGTAATAATCCAAATACTATGTATTTTAGTATTCGTGATGGTGGAGCATTATGTGGTAATCATCATAAGAGAGAAGTATTTAATAAGGATATATTAGATAAGATAAAGGAAATATATTTTATAGATATTTATAATGACTCTTTAGATAAGATTAAGGGATATGATATGATTGAGCTTTTTAGAATAGTTAATCTATATTATTCAAGTCATGTAGATATTTATTTAAAGGGAGCTTCATCATTAATTTTTTAAACAAAGGCACAATATCGTGCCTTGCTTTTGTAAAAAAAAGTCACTTCAATGAAGTGACTGTATTTTTTAATTGGAGCAGGTGAAGGGAATCGAACCCTCGTAGTCAGCTTGGAAGGCTGAGGTTCTACCATTAAACTACACCTGCATCTATATATAACAATAGATTAGAAGTATATAATTAATTAAAATGGAGCAGGTGAAGGGAATCGAACCCTCGTAGTCAGCTTGGAAGGCTGAGGTTCTACCATTAAACTACACCTGCATATATAAGATGAATAATTATATACAGCTAATTCTATTGGAATATTTAGCACGATTTAGATTATATAAGAAAGAACCTTATGTGTCAAGATAAATTTATAAAAAAAATAAGCAAAGTTTTTGATTTTTTTTATGGTTTTGATAGAATAATATCAGGAGATGAATTATTAATGCTTTTACATTTAGAAGGAAATGAATTAGATAAGATTATTAAAGCTAATGAAAAGGTTCTTGTTGATTTTTATGCTGACTGGTGTATGCCATGCAAAATGCTTGGTGGTTATATTGAAGAATTAGTTTTAGAGCATCCTGAGATGATGGTTGCGAAGGTCAATGTTGATAATAATCAGGAGGCTTTTGAAAAATATGGAGAAGAGTCAATTCCACTTTTACTTATGTTTAAAAATGGAAGGCTTATAAAAAAAATAGTTGGATTTATTCCAAAAGCAAATGTTTGGAGGTTATATAATGAATAATATATACGATACAATTATTGTTGGTAGTGGACCTGCTGGTATTAGTGCTGCTATATATTTAAAGAGATATAATTTAAATCCACTTGTTATTTCAAGTGGAAAGAGTGCATTATCTAATACTATGATTGAAAATTATTATGGATTTGAATCTATTAGTGGTGAGGATTTGTATAATAAAGGTATTAAGCAGGCACAGCATTTAGGTATAGAGATTGTTACAACTGAGGTTGTAGGAATTGATCCTTATGATGATATGAAGGTTATTACTACATCTGGTGATTATCATGCAAGAAGTGTATTACTTGCGACTGGTAAGGCTCGTAATAAGCTAAATGTAAAAGGTTCTAAGGATCTTATTGGTAAGGGTATTTCTATGTGCGCTACTTGCGATGGATTCTTTTATAGAGGTAAGAAGCTTGGTATTTTAGGTTCAGGTTCATTTATGGAGTCTGAGCTTGAGGTGCTTTTAAGATTTACTAAGGATGTTACAGTATTTAGTAATGGAGTAAACTATAATAATCCTAATGTTAATGTTGTTTGTGATGAAATTGTTGAGGTTACAGGTGAGGATCATTTAAAATCTATTAAGACAGCTAATTCTGAATATGAGCTTGATGGATTGTTTGTAGCCTTAGGAAGTGCTAATGCCTTAGATTTTGCAAATCATATTGGTATGGAGCTTGATAAGAATAACAATGTTTTGGTCGATTCAAATTTCATGACAAATGTTAAGGGTATATTTGCTGCTGGTGATGTCATTGGTGGGTTTATGCAGGTTTCTAAGTCTGTAAGTGATGGAGCTCAGGCTGCCTTAGCTATTAAGAATTATCTTAAGAATAATTAAAATAAATTAGCTTTAGTCGGTTGACTAAAGTTTTTTTATTTATTCTAACCACTCTATTATATTTTATGATATAATTTTTTTGAGGGGTTAATTATGAAAGTAATATTTACATCAAAAAGAAGTATTTCAATGTTGATATTCCTTATATTCGCAATACTTTTTGTATTCTTTGGATATAAGCTTATAAGACCGTTTTTATATTTTATTGGTGGATGTATCTGTCTTGCAGGTCTTATCAAGCTTACCTTCCTTAATAAAAGTAATACACCTATTGCTGATTATGTTTTAGATTTAATTGAGGGAATTGATGATATTTTTATTGGTGTAATATGTGTTAAGTTCTGGGACTATAATTATGTAATCTTTGTTCTTGGTATAATTTATACAATTATTCCAATTATAAGATTATTTATGGCTAAGAACAAAATTAACCAGCTTTTTGTAGATTCCTTAAAATATCTTGCATCTATAGTTATGATTTCTTGTATAAGAGAGGAAGTTATTTCTGGATATGTAGTTGCTGCTATTATGTTTGGAATTGTTATATTTATTTTTGTATCATTGATTATAAAAATTAGAAGAATAAAGAGGAGTGAGTATTTACATGAAATCGAAAATTAGTGCTAAAAAACAAAGATTTTCTCCAATGTGGTATGTTGTTGGAGTTGGTTCTGTATTAGTTATTTTATTATTTGTTGTGTCTTCTGTTATAAATGTAGGAGAGAAGTTTAGAGGCCTTGGTTCCTATGGTAAGTATATTGAATGGGGATTTTACGCAATTGTCGCTATTCTTTTATGGTTCCTATTGATTAATCCAATTAGAATTATTCTTAAATCACCAGATTTATCTGTTATTACATCATTTGATGCAGATGATAAGAAGTATGATCATCTATATAAGAAGGTTGCTAAAAACATTGTTAAGAATAATGAGCTTAAGGATGATGATGTTAAGCTTTTAACTGAATATAAAAATGTTAATGAGCTTAAGCTTAACCTTCAAATTGTTTTTGATAGAAGTGTTAAGAAGGATTTAAATAAGATTATTATTAATAGAGCTAAAACTGTTATGATATCAACTGCAATTTCACAAAATGCTCATGTTGATATGTTTACAGTTTATGCTGTTAACCTAAATCTTATTAAAACACTTGTTGAAAGATGTGGATTTAGACCTTCATATAGAAATCTTTCAAAGCTTTCTGTTAAGGTTTTAGGTACAGCACTTATTGCCGATGGTCTACAATCTATTTCAATAGATGACCTATTACCTAATAGTGCTATGAATACTTTAAATAATATTCCTTTAATTAAACCAGTTCTTTCTAGTGTTACTCAGGGTGTTACAAATGCCCTTCTTACAATTCGTATTGGAGTTGTTACTCGTAAATATTTATTTAAGGATGGAGCAGTTGTTACTCGTGAGGATATAAGAAGTCAGGCATGGAAGGAGTCTTTAAAGCTTATCCCTGAGCTTGTTGCAGATACATTTACATTTGTTCCTAAGAAGATTGTTAATTTCTTTTCAAAGGACAAGAAGCAGCAAGAGCCTAAGCAAATAGAGGGATAAGAGATGAGATTACTTGGAAAGAATGATAAGCATGATTATAAGAAAGGCTCTAGGGTTATAAGAAGAATTGGTGTTAGAGCCATTATTATAGAAGATAACAAAATATTTTTATCATATTCTTCAAGAAATAAGTTTTATAAGCTTCCTGGTGGAGGAGTTAATAAAGGAGAATCTATTATAGAGGCTTTAAAAAGAGAAACTCTTGAAGAGGTTGGTATTGATATTTTAAATAAATCAATTAAAAGATATGGCTTATACATTGATAAATGGAGATCAGTAAGGCTTAATGATGGAGATGCAATATGGGTTCAAAAGTCATTTTGCTTTATATGTAAAAGATATGGTGAGCTTAAGGATATAATGCCTACAGATAGTGAAATATATGAACAATCTGAAAGAAGATTTGTTTCAGTAGATGAGGCTATAGCTACTAATGAAGCTAGAATGAAGAGTATTGAGTATTCTAATAAGGAAAGATTTTTAGAAAGAGATACTGAAATACTTAAGCTTCTTAAAAAAGAACTTATAGATAATGATAAAAAAAGAAAAAATTAAATTGACATTTACTTTAAGTTATAATAGAATAATAATGTTGTAACATGCACCACTTAGAAAAGGTCGTAAATATTACTTAGTAATTACCTTAATAGTGAGTCTTAAAAAATATCAGGAGGTGTAACGACATGTATGCAATTTTAGAAACAGGTGGAAAGCAATACAAGGTAGAGGTTGGAACAACTTTATACGTTGAAAAGCTTGAGGCTAATGAGGGTGACAAGGTTACTTTCGATAAGGTTTTATATGTTAACGGACAAGCTGGAGCTCCTTATGTAAAGGGTGCTACTGTAACTGCAAAGGTTGAGAAGCAAGGACGTGGAAAGAAGATTATTGTCTTCAAGTATAAGCCAAAGAAGAAAGAGCACAATAAGAAGGGTCATCGTCAATCTTATACAAAGTTAACTGTTGAAGCAATTAATGCTTAATAGTATATGACCAAATATAGTATAAAGAATACTTTAAATCTATATAGTATTGAAATAAGTGGACATGCTGGGTTTGCCGATAAGGGACTCGATATAGTATGTTCTGCTATTTCAACTGCTATTTATATGACTAGAAACCAAATAGAGGTGCTAGAACCTAGTTACAATCTTTCTAATATTAAATTAGAAGAGGGATATGCATATTTTGAGGTGCCTAAGGAATATAAAAATGCAGTTAAGATTCTAGAAGTTCTAGAATTTACATTGAACAATTTGGAAAGTCAATTTCCTAAACATATTAAAAAATTAAAGTAGGAGGTGCTTTTATGTTAGCTTTAAATATCCAATTATTCGCTTCTAAAAAGGGAGTAGGATCAACTAAGAACGGACGTGATTCTCAAGCTAAGAGACTAGGAGCTAAGGCTTCTGATGGTGAGTTCGTTTCAGCAGGATCAATTTTATATCGTCAAAGAGGAACTAAGGTTCTTCCAGGAAATAACGTTGGACGTGGTGGAGACGATACATTATTTGCTAAGACAACTGGTGTTGTTAAATTTGAGCGTGTAGGACGCGATAAGAAGCAAGTTTCTGTTTATCCAGAGGACTAATTATTTAGATACCCACTGCTGGGTATCTTTTTTTTGAAAAAATATAGAAGGGAGGCATAGCTTATGTTTCTTGATTCAGTTAAGATAGAGGTTAATGCTGGTAAGGGTGGTAATGGTATTGTAGCTTACCGCCGTGAGCTTAAAGTAGAGCGTGGAGGTCCTTTTGGAGGATCTGGTGGAAAGGGTGGAGACATCGTTTTTAGAGGTAATTCTGGTCTTTCTACACTTTTAGACCTAAAATTCATGAAAGTTGTCAAAGGAAATAATGGTGAAAATGGTAGAAATAAGGGTATGTATGGTGCATCTGCTGAGGATACTATTATAGAGGTACCACTTGGAACTACTGTTTATGATGATGACACTAATGAGGTTATAGCAGATATTACTAAGCCTATGCAAACGGCTATTATTGCAAAAGGTGGACGTGGTGGACGTGGTAATATGGCTTTTGCGACTGGAATAAATAAATGCCCTGATTTTTCAGAACAGGGTGAGCCTGGTGAGCAAAGATTTATTAGATGTGAGCTTAAGGTTTTAGCTGATTGTGGACTTGTAGGATTCCCATCTGTTGGAAAATCTACATTAATTAATGCCTGCTCAGCCGCTAAGGCTAAGGTTGCTGCATATCACTTTACAACTATTGTACCAAATCTAGGTATGGTAAGGCTTGGTGATGAAAGATCATTTGTAATGGCTGACCTTCCAGGTATTATTGAAGGAGCTTCACAGGGACTTGGACTTGGACTTCAATTCCTTCGTCATATTGAAAGATGTCGTGTTATTGTACATGTAATTGATATGGCAGGTTCTGAAGGAAGAGATCCACTTGATGATTTTGAAAAAATCAATGCAGAGCTAAAATCTTATAAGATGAACCTTATGAAGAGACCTATGATAGTAGCTGCAAATAAGATGGATTTAGATGGTGCAGAGGATAATCTTAAGAGATTTAAGGAAAAATATCCTGATATCACAGTATATCCTATTTCAGCATATACACATCAAAATCTTGATCCATTATTATACAAGATAGCTGATACCCTTGAGGTTACTGAGGAATTCTCACTTCTTGAGGAGGATGAAGCTTCATCTGTTGTTAATTATACATTCCGTGAGGAAGAAAAAATGTTTGAAATATCTAAGGATGATGCTGGTCGCTATATAGTTACTGGTAAGCCTTTAGAGAGAATCGTTGCAATGCTTAATTTAAACCAAGAATCTGCAGTTATTCGTTTTACTCGTCAGCTTAGAAGCTTCGGAGTTGATGATGCATTACGTAAGGCTGGTTGCAAGGATGGAGACATTGTACGAGTTTTAGATATGGAATTTGAGTTTAGAGACTAATTTTTAGTCTCTTTTCTATTATTATTTCTAATAATAATTGACAAAAAATCGCTTTGATTTTATAATTATTTAGTAAGTTTATAATATTTACAGAAAGAGGATATTTGTAAAATGAAAAGAATTGACATTTTAAACCAAATCTCAAACATTGGTGTTGTTGCCGTTGTTAGAGGTAATAGTGCTGAGCAAGCTATTAAGATTGCTGATGCATGTATCGAGGGTGGAGTTTCTGCTATCGAGTTAACTTATACTGTACCTGGAGCTCGTAATATCATTGAGCAACTAGATGCTAAGTATGGAAACCGTAAGGATGTAGTTATCGGAGCTGGATCAGTTCTAGACCCTGAAACTGCTAAGGGAGCTATCGAGGCTGGAGCTAAGTTTATCGTTGCACCTTCATTCAATGAAGAGGTAGCTAAACTTGCTAATAGATACCAAATTCCTTATGTACCAGGAACTCAAACAATCAAGGAGATTGTTACAGCTATGGAGTATGGTTCAGAGGTAATTAAGGTATTCCCTGGAGATATTCTAGGACCTAAGTTCATCAAGGATGTTCACGGACCACTTCCTTATGCAAACCTTATGCCTTCTGGAGGAGTTTCTCTAGAGAATATTAAGGATTGGGTTAATGCAGGAGTAGTAGCAGTATCTGCTGGATCTTCATTAACTGCTGGAGCTAAGAAGGGTGACTATGCACTTGTTACTGAGACTGCTAAGGCATTCGCTAACGAGTACAAGGCTGCTGTAGCTGCTAAGAATTCTAAGTAATTATTAAATATATTTATCAAATTGGAGAGATGCTAATGGCTGAGAAAATAATAACATTTGGAGAGATAATGCTAAGATTATCAACTCCAAACAATTACACAATCAATCAAACAAATTCATTCATCTCTAACTATGGTGGAGGCGAGGCTAATGTTGCCATCGCCCTATCCCACATGGGACATAAGACATATTTTATGTCAAAGCTACCTCCTAACCAACTAGGAGATGGTGCCATAGGACACCTAAGAAAGCATGGAGTTAATACAGACTACATCGTTAGAGGATCTACAACAATGGGAATATATTTCCTAGAAACAGGTTTTGGTGGACGTGCTTCTAAGGTTATTTATAACCGTAAGCATAGTGCTATTACTCGTATTCAGCTAGATGAATTTAATCTAGATGAGGTCTTCAAGGACGCAACTTGGTTCCATGTGTCAGGTATTTCTCTAGCCTTAAACGATAGAGTTAAGGTATTTGCTATTGCTTGTGCTAAGTATTGTAAGGAGCATGGAATTCCTGTTTCATTCGATTTCAATTATAGAGCTAAGCTATGGACAATTGAGGAGGCAATCCCTGCCTATAGAGAAATAATCCAATATGTTGATGTAACATTTGGAAGCTTCTTTGATGCTAACACACTTATTGGTATTCCATTAGATAAGGGGCTTGAAAATGCATCTATGCATGAAAAGAGAGCTAATGTATTCCCTAAGCTTATGGAAAAATATGGTGTTAAGTATATGTTTGGTACAGATAGAGTTATTTATAGTGCTACAGAAAATTCACTTGCTGGATATGTATATTCTAAGGATAATTTCTATTTATCAGAGCCAATCAAATTCATGATTTATGACCGTATTGGTGGTGGAGATGCTTTTGCATCTGGAGTAATTCATGGATTATTAAAGGATTTCAATGATCCTAAGTATGCGGTTAATTTTGGTCTTGCGACTTCAGTATTAAAGCATACTATTTATGGAGATGCATGTACTCTTACTGCTGAAGAGATAGAGGAGTTCATGAATCAAAACGGTACTGCAGAAGTACAAAGATAGGAGATTTATTATGATAGTTGGAAAGTTAAAGGACCTTCACAGATACAAGGGTATCGCTAAGAATATTGATACTGCTATTGATTTCTTAGAGAATAATGATGTTCTTGCTATGGAGAAGGGTAAGTATCATATTGACGGAGACAATGTTATTCTAAATCGTGACACTTATGTTGCTAAGGATTTAGAGGATTGCTTCTTCGAGAATCACAAGAACTATATGGATCTTCAAGTAGTTCTAAAGGGTAAGGAAGTATTTGGATATACAGATATTACTAACCCAACACTTAAGGTTACTACTCCTTATAATGTTGAAAAGGATGTAACAAAATATTCATGTGATGGAGGAGTATTCTTCACACTTGAAGAGGGTTATGCCCTAGTATACCCTGAGGATGTTCATCTAGCTAAGTGTAAGGCTAACGATGAAATCGTTGAAAAGGCAGTTCTAAAAATAAAAATAGAAGAAAAATAAAACAAGGAGAAAACAATGAAAAATTTAACTATTAAGGCTTCAAAGAAAGTTGTAACTATGGGAGAAATCATGTTACGTCTTTCTACACCAGCTAACACAAGATTTGTTCAAGCAAATCAATTCGACATCATTTTCGGAGGAGGAGAGGCTAACGTTGCAGTTTCATGCGCTAACTATGGTCTTCCTGCTACATTCGTAACAAAGCTACCTAATAACCCTATTGGACAAGCAGCTTTAAATTCACTACGTCGTTATGGAGTAGATACTACTCAAATCGCTCGTGGTGGAGACAGAATTGGAATTTATTATTCTGAGACTGGAGCTTCAATGAGAGGATCTTCAGTAGTTTATGACCGTGCTCATTCTTCAATCGCTGAGGCATCTGTATCTGATTTCGATTTCGATGCTATTTTCGCTGATGCTGCATGGTTCCACTGGTCAGGAATTACACCTGCTATTTCTGATGCATCTGCATTAGTTCTAGAGGCTGCTTTAAAGGCTGCTAAGAAGCATGATGTAATTGTTTCAGTTGACCTAAACTTCCGTAAGAAGCTATGGACTTCAGAGAAGGCTATTTCAGTTATGAAGCCATTAATGAAGTATGTTGATGTATGTATCGGAAACGAAGAGGATGCTGAGCTTTGCTTAGGATTCAAGCCAGATGCTGATGTAAATGCTGGTAAGACTGATGCTGCAGGATATGAAGGAATCTTCAAGGCAATGAAGAAGGAGTTCGGATTCAAGTATGTTGTATCTACACTTCGTGAGTCATTCAGTGCTACATTCAATGGATGGAAGGCTCTAATCTATGATGGAGAAGAGTTCTATCAATCTAAGAGATATGAGTTAAACCCAATCGTTGACCGTGTTGGAGGAGGAGACTCATTCGCTGGAGGACTTATCTATGGAATGATTACTAAGGCTACTCAAGGAGAGGCTTTAGAGTTCGCTGTTGCTGCATCTGCATTAAAGCACACTATCAATGGAGACTACAACCTAGTTACTGTTGATGAGGTTGAGAAGCTTGCTGGTGGAGACGCTTCAGGAAGAGTTGCTCGTTAATTTTATTTTTAAAACAAGAGATAATCGAAAGGTTATCTCTTTTTTTGTATCTTTTCTCAATAAATAAATAAAAATAAAAATAATATATCATCAAATAAAACTCTTTTTGTTGAAAAAATATTTATAAATGATATAATCTATTTAGTTATTTTTTAAATGGAGGAATTTAATATGTCTAGAGATAAATGGAATGGAAGGGCAACCTTTATTTTAGCTTCCATAGGATCTGCAGTAGGACTTGGTAATGCTTGGAGATTCCCAGGACTATGTGCAAAATTTGGAGGAGGAGCCTTCCTTATGGCATATATTATTTGTATGCTAATAATTGGAATTCCATTATTAATGATGGAAATTGCCATTGGACGTAAGTCTCAGGGTGGAGCACCTAAGGCTATGAGATTTTTAAATAAGAAGGCTGAGCCTGTTGGATGGGCTGCTACTGCAAATGCATTTGTTATTTTAACCTATTATGCAGTAGTATTTGCATGGTGTATTTTAATGTGCTTTATTTCATATAAGTTCGCAACATCTGCAAAAACAACAGAAACTGCAAGCGTATTATGGGAAAAGTCAATTGGTACAACATGGAAAACATCATTCTTTGGTAATGGTGGTAATATCAAGGTAATAGTTTTAATATGTCTTGGTATTGCATGGGGTTTCATTTATGGATGTATAAGAAATGGAGCATCTCAGGTTGGAAAGGTTGTAAAATATACAGTATTCCTACCTGTTATAATGTTATTAATACTTGCAATAAAGGGATTTATTAATAACCCTAATCTAGGAGAAGCATTAAAGGCTTTATTCCTACCTGATTTTAGCGCATTTAAAAAGCCAGAGCTTTGGGTTAATGCAATGGGTCAATCATTTTATAGCTTATCAGTTATGATGGCTATAATGTTTGCGTATGGATCATATTTAAGAAAGAGTGCAAATATAGCTGTAGATACTATAATTATAGCTTTCGCTGATCTTGCAATATCAGTATTATCTGGAATTGTATTATTTACAACTATGTATCAGACAGGACTTGATACTTCTAAAATGTCTGATTCTGGAATTGCAACTGCATTTATAATATATCCTTCAGCTATTGTAAATCTTACATCAGTTGGATTTATAAACGCGATATTTGGATTTATATTCTATTTCATGCTTTGTACACTTGCAATTGATAGTGCCTTCTCTATTCTTGAGGGAGTAGCTGCAGCAGTATGTGATAAGTTTAAGCTTCCTAAGAGAAAGACTACATTATATCTTGCAATAGTTGCTGCACTTATTTCAATTGTATATACAACAGGAGCAGGAGTAGGATATCTTGATATTGTAGATAATTGGACTAACCAATATACATTAATTATTATTGGTATTCTCGAAACATTAGTTGCAGGATGGTTCTTTAATACAACAAGAATTCTTACAGAAATCAATAAGAATACAAATAAGTTTAAAATGCCTAAATGGTGGTTTAATACCTCAATTAAGTTTATAGCACCAGCAGCTCTTGCCTTCCTATTTGTATGGCAATTTGTTGCCTTAATCCAAAATGGATTTAGATATAACAAGTCCTATAATTTAGCTGCTGAAATAATTGCAGGATGGCTTGTAACAATTTTAGTATTTGTTTCAGGATTTATTGTTAATTTAATCATGAAACGTACTAAGAAAGGTATTATGATTCAAAATATAGAAGCAACAGAGCTTACATGGAATGATATGTCTGATGATACATATCCAGATGAGGTATTATCTAATCTAGAGCCTGATGAGGATCCTGTAGTTACTGAAGTAGTGAATAATGATAATGATACTTCTAATTTAATAGAAGAATAAGAAAGATAGCATTTTTGCTATCTTTTTTCGTACTATTTTGAAAAAATGGTAGGAAAATAATAATATTTTTAAAAAACTATATATTTTTGTAAAATACGCTTTACATTTCATACATAATAAAGTATAATCTACTTGACATAAAGGAGGATTTAGAAAATTATGTTAAAAAAATTAATTGCTGAATGTTTAGGAACATTCGTATTAGTGTTTGTAGCTTGTGGTACTGCAGCACTAACTCACGGAAATGTAGTCGCAACATCACTTGCATTTGGAATTGCTCTAATTGCAATGGCATATACTGTTGGACGTGTTTCAGGATGCCACATCAACCCTGCAGTTTCTTTAGGTCTTGCTGTTAATAAGAAGATTTCTTGGACTGAGTTTGCATTATATGTATGTGCACAAATCGTAGGTGGATTACTTGCTGCAATAATCTTCTTCGGATTAACTAAGTGGTGCCTTGCTGGAACTGGTGTTGATTTATATTATGTATCTGGAAATGCATCTAACTTTGCACCATTCTACAGCGCTTTTGGTAAGCTTAATGCTGCAAGAGTAATTACTGCATTAGTTGTTGAAATTGTTCTTACATTCATTTTTGTTTATGTAATCTTAAATGTTACATCAGAGAAGTCTGATGCAAAGAACATTGCAGGTCTTATCATTGGTATTACATTAATTGGAGTACATTTAGTAGGAATTTCTATTACAGGAACTTCAGTTAACCCTGCTCGTTCTATTGCAACTGCAGTATCTACTGCAATTTATGGTGGAGGAAAGGAAGCTTTAAAGCAAGTTTGGATGTTTATTGTAGGTCCTATGGCTGGAGCTTGTCTTGCTGGAGTATTCTATAAGTTCTTCCATAATGATGAGACTTCATCAACAGAGGAATAATTTTTAAGGCAAAGATTTTCTTTGCCTTTTTCTTTTATAGTATTAACTATAAATTAAATATGTGATATAATTTAGAAGAGATTTTAAACGGAGGAATTTATATTATGAAATTAGATGTAAGATATGCGAATCATCCAGATGATTCAAAGAAGTATGATACAGAGGAATTAAGAAAGCATTACCTTATTGAAAAGATTTTCGTTGCTGATGAAATTATGTTTACATATTCTCATCAGGATAGAATGATTGCTGGAGGAATTATGCCAGTTAAGGGTAAGGTTGTACTTGATTCTGCTAAGGAGCTTGCTACATCATATTTCCTAGAGCGTCGTGAGATGGGATTTATTAATGTAGGAGGAAAGGGAAAGGTTACTCTTGATGGTAAGGAGTACGAAATCCTTCCTAAGGATGGAATGTATATTGGAATGGGAACAAAGGAGCTAGTATTTGAATCAGTTGATCCAAAGAACCCAGCTAAGTTCTATATCAATTCATGTCCAGCACATAAGACATATCCAACAGTATATATTAATTATGAGAAGGCTAACCATAAGCCAATGGGAGACCTTGAGCATATGAATAAGAGAGTTATTAATCAATTCATCCACCAGGATGTTTGCCAAAGCTGTCAATTAGCTATGGGAATGACTGAGCTTGCTCCAGGTTCATCATGGAATACAATGCCTTGTCATACTCATGAAAGACGTATGGAGGTTTATTTCTATTTTGACTTCCCAGAAACAGAGCGTGTATTCCATATTATGGGACGTCCTGATGAGACAAGACATATCGTTATGGGACCTGAACAAGCAGTTATTTCACCATCTTGGTCAATTCACTGTGCAGCTGCTACAATGAACTATACATTCATTTGGGGAATGTGTGGAGAGAACCAGGCTTATGATGATCAAGACTGGATTGAGACAAAAGACCTTAAGTAATTATGTTACCGAAGGATCCAAATATACTATTATCCTATATTAATTTAAAGCTTCGTGATTTCTACGATTCACTTGATTCACTTTGTGATGACCTAGATGTTTCAAAGGATGAAATCATTGATGCCTTAAAATCTATAGGATATAGCTATGATGATAAAACAAATCAATTCAAATAGGATAAAAGAAGTAAGATGAATGCATTTTCATTTTACTTTTTTTATTTTAGTAGTATAATATCCTTGGGTTAGAAAGTATTTACCTATAGTAAAACTTTACTAATAAGCTTAAATTTAAATAAAATCCAACTATATCTACTAAATGATATTAGAAATAAATTATATTAGTGAGGTGCTTTTATGAGGATTGGATTTATTGGCGCAGGGCGTGTTGGATATACTTTATCCAAATACCTTAATCTTAAATTCCATAACGTTATTGGAATTTATTCTAAGGATATTAATGACGCTATTGATTGTGCAAGATTTAGTATTAGTGAGTATTACAAGAACTTAATTGATTTAATTAATAATTGTGATACTCTTTTTTTAACTGTAAATGATGATGCTATAGATACTGTAGTAGATGAGCTTATATCACTTAATGTATGTGATAAAGCTCTAATACACACATCAGGAAGTATTACATCAGATGCATTTAAAGACCTTAAGCATAGTAAT
>Ga0247610_10000768_pt1 | contig 43639 bp, 77 predicted proteins | sample 174DNAGHGhighgp2_FD_193483 | JGI IMG/M metagenome (GOLD analysis project Ga0247610, IMG submission 193483) | Sheep rumen microbial communities from Palmerston North, Manawatu-Wanganui, New Zealand - 1742 DNA GHGhigh gp2 | ecosystem: Host-associated > Mammals > Digestive system > Stomach > Rumen...
GCGGCACCTAGATGACCGACTCCAACTGGGAGACCGCCTGGGCGCGGTATTGCACCCAGCACGGCTGGGTCGAGGAGGACGGTACCCCGTCCATCGGCGCACACCATCTCAGGCACGGGACCGCGACACTTCTATATGAATCCGGGGTCGATATGTACACCGCCCAGCACATCCTGGGACATGCCAATGTGTCCACCACGCTGGAAATCTACACCGACCTCCGCAAAAACCACGAAAGAAAGAACGTGGGCAAATTCTCCGCATCCATGAAAAAGCTGCAGGCCGCTGCCTGGAAAAAGAAAAAAATTTCTGAGGGGTGAGCCTGAGCGCTCATCCCTCTGTTTTCCGCCATCAGATTTGCCATCAAATGAAGTCTTTTTCTGTCCTGTTTTGTCCTGTTTTCGCTTGCGGCATGTCCGAGCGGCTATCTCCAAATACAGCACATTTTGAACGTAAAAAGGCAAAGAAAAGCCGAAGAAAGAACTTTTTTCGTTCTTTCTTCGGCTTGGTGGGGGAAGGTGGATTCGAACCACCGAAGGCATTGCCAGCAGATTTACAGTCTTATAAAAGTCTCCTGTTTTCGCCTGTCTCGGATGATTTGCCATCATCTTTGCCATCAGGCGCAGAATCTTATCTGCTCATGCCATCATTCCAGCTTCTCCATGAAGCTGTTGTAAAGCCGGGGGCTTATCATCTGGACGGACTCCACCAGTTCCTCAATGATCGGCCAGACCTCTGCCGCTTCCCTGCCGTCTACCATCCTGCTGAATTCCGAGTCGCTTTTGAAGTCTACGGTTTCGACTGTCTCAGGTGGCGGGGCGAAGGAGTAACCCCTGGAGGGGAGCAGTTGCAGTTCATCAGGTTCCGCATCCGGGTAAAGGTGATCCTTGATCGTCAGGTATGCTGCCAGCTTTATGCATGTGTTCGCGTTGGGATTTCTCTCTCCCTGGCATTCGGCGATAGCCTCCTGCAAGTCCTTTTCGGTTATCACAAGAGGCTACCTCCCTTATCTCAGGTCTTCCAGCGCCCGTTCGATCTTGCGCCGATGCTCATCCGGCATCTTCATGGCCAGCTCACGGATTTCGTTTTTCGTAACTTCCATGTCTTCAGCGTAGCTGTAGCCGCCCTCGCGGGAGTAACGGCCCATGCTGTCACGCCGAGCGTTCTGCCTGCCACTGGCGCGGCTCATGCCGCCCTCATAGGACATGCCGTTGTAGCGGCCACCGCGCATGGAGCTGCCGTCCCGGTTGCTGTAGCCGCCATCATCCTCAGCTTCCATCATGGCGATGGTGGTCTTGACGGATTTCAGGGAATGGGTCAGCTTGTCGATGTAGTCAACATCCCCGGCGTTCAGCTTGCCGCCTGCCTTGCGGATCTTCTCGTTCGCTTCCTGAAGCTCACGGTCGAGGGTTTCACAAAGCTCATACAGGGTTTCGATTTTCTCATTCATCGTCTTATCCTCCATTCCGTCAGGCTATGCGGTTGATCACGAGGTTGGCGTTCTGCATTTCGATCACAGGGGCCGGGGTGACGGTCGGGTCAGTCGTGGCGGGGATGCTCTCAACCGAAACGGAGAAGCAGCAGCCGCGAGGCACCTTGATGATCGCCGTGCTGGTCACGTTGCCGTATTCTTCTGCCGCAGGGGTGAAGATCGCACGGCTTGTCAGGCGGGGTTCGCCCTGGACAGCGATGGCCACGGCGATGGGGGTAACCGCCGCGCCCTCCGGCAGGGCAATATTGCCGTTAAAGGTCACCTGATAAGTTGCGAAGCACTGACCGTTCGTGATACCGCGCAGAATAAAAATCCCGGTTTCGTCTTCGTGGTAGACGTAGCCTTTGCGGCAAGGGATAGACGCCGTGAAAATGGCAGGGGCGTTCAGCGCGATTTCCTGCACACCGTTGGCGAGATATTCAGCAGCCATTTGGACGCTCCCTTCTTAATTCGCGCCGCACCCGCAGCCGCAGCTGTTATAGCAGCAGTTGGGGTTGGGGACGTTGTAAGTCGGGACGGGGCAAGCGGCGAGACGGTTGTACAGCGCGTCAACCTCTGCGACCTGGCCAGCGCGGATCTGAGCGGTCTGCACATCCTGAGAAGCCTGACCACGGGCATACATAAGCTCAGAACGAAGCTGCGCGATGGTGTCGTTCTTTGCGTCGATCTTGTCCTGGCAGAGCTGATCCTTGATGGACTGGATGCCGCTGTTCAGGGTAGTGAGCAGGGCGTTGGTGTTCTGGACTCCCTGCATGGTGACGGCCTGGAGCGCATCGCCCACGGCAGCGCGGTCGGCGCATGCCTCAGTCGCCACGGTGTAGCGGAGGTCGGCGATCCCGGCGCGGGTGTCGCAGCAGCACTGAGCCTGCTGTGCCTGGAGCGCGTTCATCCCCGCAGTATTTGCCGTCTGCGCGGCAAAGGAGCGCTCAAGGGATGCCAGCTGATTCGCGTTGATCTGCTGGGACAGGGAGTTCACGCCGCCGTTGATGGAGGCGTTCACGCCAGCGAAGCCGCCGCAGAGCTGCGTGGCTACATCACCGAAACCGGAGGTGATCTTGTCGCCCAGGCTGGAGACATTGCTCTGAAGCATCTGGTCACGGAAGCCGTCGCTGATGTGCTGGCTGTTGTCAAGCCAGGGATAAAGGTCCCAGCCGCCAGCCATGCCGCCCATCATGAAGGGCATCATACCGCCGCCGAAGCCGCCCATGCCCCAGCCGTTGCCGCCGATCAGGAGCAGGAGAAGAATCCAGGCCCAATCGCCGCCGAAGCCGAAACCGCCGCCGTTTCCGTAGCCGCCGCCGTAAGCGGGAGCAACCGGCATATAGAAGCCGTTGCCATTGCTTTCGTCTGTGAGTGCCATTTTTATATCCTTTCCGACCGCATTAACTGTCGCGGTCATCGGGCTTTCGCCCGGGTATTTATCTCAGCCACACCGTGTGCACCCGGCGCGGATAGATACGGTTTAGTATTGACAATCTGTCTACATGTGTTATTATCAGGGTGTTACATCACCCCGCTCCGCATGAGGGATCATCCCGATTGCGGATTTTTTTATGCTCTTTGGCTTTTATCGTCTGCCCATGCCGAGCATCCGCATCACCTGTTGATAACGTCCGCCGCCGATCTGCCCGCTCTGGAGGAGGTATTGGGTGATCTGCCCGGCGTCCGTCATGCCGTCCGGGACGGTAAAGCCCTTCTGCTTGAGGTAATCGCCAGGGTGTGCCTTGATCTGTCCGATCTCCTGCTGCATGGCCTGCTGCATCTGTCGCGGGTCCATCTGCTGGGGCTGCTGCTGTGGGGCCTGAGACGGGGCTTTCTTGCCCAGAGAGTCGAAGATGCCCATTTACTGCTCCTCCTTCTTTGTCGTGCGCTTCGGCGCAACTGTGGCGGCCTGGGGTGCCTGTGCGGTCTGCTGTGAAGCCAGCGCTGCGCTGACGAGCTTTTCCACGCGGTCATTGATGTATTGCTCTGCTTCGTCCCGTCTCATGTACTGATCCGGGTCGAAGGTGGGCGCTGGAGGCTCAGGCGGGCGCTTGTCGAATACCACCAGCGGAAGCGGCCCCGTCTGGCCCATGCTCTTGATGATGATGTTCCCCTCGCTGCGCGTCATGAACATCTGGGATGCTCCGGGGCCGAGGGGGAACCGGTCGACGTAGTTCTCCCAGCCCTCATCATCAATCTGGATAATCTCGGCGCGGATCGTCGGCGGGGTCATCATTGGCGCGGGCTGATTTGCGCCCGACATCTGTGTCGGCTGCATCTGCGGCGTCATGTTCGGCTGTTGGAAGGCCGCCTGAGCCATCTGCTGGGCGTATGCGGCGTTTTGCGTCATGGGGTAGCCCTGGGGGAAGGTCTGCTGGTACGTCGCTGGGAAGCCGTTATTCCAGGCCATTGGAATCATCCTCCTATTTCGTGAAGTAGTACGTTGGCACGGTGCCGCCTGAATCCCAACTGTCCCAGTAAGCCCCGGAAATGACAGCGACGGCGTGTTCGTGTGGGCCGAGGACATAGATCCCGTTTGGATGGTCCCGGCAGAAATCCCGCACGGTGTAGCAATCCGGGCAGCGGTCAATCATGCGCTTCTGCTTAAAGCCGATCTGCCGCAAAAGCTCCCACCAGCAGCGGTCGGCGCTGGGCATGTCCGCCATTTCTTCCGAAAGGTCGCAGAGCGCACGGTGAACGGTGCGCCAGCTTTCCCCGGTCACCGCGCAGATCGACCGCACGGTGCAGTCGCCCACATTCAAGTTGCGGGGGTTTGGCTGGAAGTATCGCCACATTCTTTGCTTTTTTCCTCTCTCCAGAACAGATCATCGTCCAGCATCAGCAGGAGCGTGTCGTTGTCGTAACCTTCCAATCTGGACACCTTCTTTCTGTGTGAAAGGGTAACAAAAAAGCGCCCTGCTGACGATGAAGTCAGAGGGCGTTGTTCGTGCATCCTGTGTGCAATTTTTGGGCATAAAAAAAGAGCCTCCCCGGAGGGAGGCTCAAACCTTCACATGTCGAAACAGCTTGCGCTGTTCCCTGTATATGATGTTTTTGGTCTGCCTGACAGAAAGGTCGAATTCTTCAGCAAGCGGTTCGTAACACACACCGTCAATGAGCCGCCGTTTTAGAATCGCTCTGTCCCGTTCGCTGTGGATATGCTCATCGATCAGCGTCCTGATCTGGGAGTTGGTGTACTCCTGCATTCTGCACTTCCTCTATGGCGGTCGCCGGGTTCGCTGCGCGGATTTCCTCGACATAGCTCATCCATGCCTGATTGCTCATGTATGCGTAAATCAGGCCGACCGCGAGGGTCGCCACAAGGGCGATCACCAGCCATTTGATGATCCGGGTCAATTTGTCCACCATCCCCTCATGCACAAAGTACGGGACGGAGGCTTGTTCCTCCTGCATGGCTTCCGGCTGTGTTCCTTTTTCATCCATGATGTATCTTCCCTCGCTTTCAGGGCAGATTATACCATCGTCACGCCTGCTTGTACAGGGTTTTGATGTCGTTCTTGATCACTGCTATATCCATCTGGATAGCGCCAAGCTTTTCTGCGTACCCGTTGTGCGTTTCCAGCTTGTCTTCCATTGACTTGAGCCGCATCTCCAGCCTTGCGTCCCTGACAGCTTCATCGATCTTCTGCTGTTGGCGCTGGGCTTCCATCTGTTCCCGCATCTCTTGTCGCATCTTCTTGTTTTGCGACCGATTGTTGATCACACACACAAGAAGCGTGATCGCCGCGCTGATAATTGCGGCAATCACCGTTGCCTGAGCGGGTGTCAAATTTGCCATGGCTTTTGCCCTCCCTTAAAGCTTGCCGTCCCAGCTTGTGCCTTTTGATTCACGCAGAAGATGCTTTGCTTCGGATTCCTCTGCCGGATCGGGAGGCTCGATATAGGGCTTCGGCTCCTCATAGGTCATGGCCTGTGCGCTGTCTCGCAGGCCCTCGGTCGTGGGGTCTACCACGATGCCGAGGATGACCAGCACCGTGAATACGGCCTCGACAACGGCGATCAGCTTTTCGCCCAGGTCGGTTAGGTCCAGGTTGATTCCTGCAACCGCCGCCACCGTGCGGACAAGGACAAGCGCAGCGGGCACAATTGACAACCAGAACCACTTCTGTTTGATACGCACTTTCCAGTTAATCATTGAAAAGCTCCTTTCTATCAACGCCGTTTCCGGCGATTTTTCTAATTTGCCTTTTCGAGGTCATCCGTAAATGTCCGCAGGGCATCGAAAAACTCCGGGCTACGCTCTCCGGTCACGGCTCCCCAGTAACCGGCGTGGGCCATGACCAACTGAAGGACCATGACCGCGGCCTTGATGCCCGCGTCGCTGCTGGCAGTGGTGGGCGAGATCACGTCCCCGCCAGTCGCCGGGGCCTCGCTGACGCTCTCTTTGTTCGGAAAGCCGCGAGAAGCCAGCACCTTGAAGTAGTCGCTCATAGCCGAATCGGTATCGACGTTGCCGCTGTAACCTTCAATCCTGCCGCTGTCGCTCGTCTGCCAGAGGTCACACCGGATGCCGGGCGGATTACTGCTCCACTTCGCAACCCACACAAGGCACCCGCCCGGCAGCTCGTCCGGGCTGATCTTCGCCCAGAGGTTCCCTTCGCTGCCATAGACACCCGGTATGTACCCCTTGCCGCCGATACCAGCGCACCAACCCCGTATAACATTCAGGAGATCATCATGCGGAAGGTCAAGCTGCTTCGGCTCTTCTATGTCGAGAAAAACGCCGCACGGCATTGGAAAGCCCCTGAGCGCGTCTGTCAGATACCCGGCCTCCGCCATTGCCTGCTGTGCGTTGACCGCATGTGAATAGCAGTAGCAGCCCACCGGGAAGCCAAGCTCGTATGCTTCGCGGTAAAAGTCGAAAGAGGACTTGTCCACAAGCCACGTCCCCTCCGTGAGCTTGATAATGGCAAACTGGTTTCCAGCATCTTTGATCTGCTGGATCGTCAGCCCACGTTGATAATGCGAAATATCTACTCCGTTCATTTTCCACCTCCTACAGCCGCGATCACGATCAGCGTGACCAGCATACCGATCAAAATACCAACAAGAAAGCACTCCCAAGCGGGGATGATTGCAAGGTCACTCAGCCATTCCCATTCGTAGTACATCTTGTGTCCTCCTAAAGCTTAAAAATAAGGATCGAAACGATGGCCCCCACGAGCACACCGACAATGAAAATACCTACCACCGCCGGGAGCAGCTCTGTGCTAAACAACTGCCATGCGTACACTTTATTCCTCCTCTAATAAACCACAAAACTCTTTTTCATCATCCTCGTCAGGACGAAGGGTGTCAGGCCATTGAATGACCTCAATTTCAGGTGGTTCAAATTTCATGTTCATGTGGCCCTCCTTCAAGATTGAGGTTTATAGACATAAATGTCTTTCAAGACGTTATATCCCCATTGTGCCACTATTTCATCAGCTTGGTATACGCTTGTGCCATCTGTGACTGTAGTGCTTGCTTTGATTTGCCAGTTGCTGGGGTAAGCAAGCAAAGCTACGCCGTTGCAGTCTTTTGCGTCAGGCCAATATCTAACAGAGGTATAAATAACACTTTCCACTTCGTCTGTTGCAACAAAAGTGTTGCTATCGGTGTCCCAGTACCCATTCTGTACATACATAGCTGCATCGTTGCCACTTGTAGATTTAGTCCAAATGTGAACACCTATTGTAGGAGGCACGGGTTTTTCGTACTGCACCCACACGCCACCGACCTTGCGAAATTCAGCAACTATATCATATGTATGGTCAAACGCGCTTGTCATAACTTGGTATTGGATATACAAATCTTCATTATTGCCAAGTGAAGAAAGCGGAGCAGATGTCCCATAGTAAATAGGTCCTCCACCTCCACCACCGCCGCCACTCACACTAACATGAACAGCATTAAAACCGTCATAACCGGTATCAGGCGTGTAATCGCCATTTTCGGTGAAAGTCTTTTCTTGAAGAACAGGTTGAATTCTTCTAATAGCAGCAGGCATTTCTGAAGGGAGGTATTTTGTTTCTACATTCCGCATATCTCGAATAGAATCACCGATTGCGTCCATAGTAGATTTTGTGATACGTACTTGTGTTATTTCATCCATAGTATACCTCAGAACTTTCCGCTATGATGAGAACCACCATGGTCTGTTTTTGGATAAACTGTTATGTCAAATGTAGTTTCCAGCGTTTCTAAACAAGGAGAAGTCCACTGCACTTTTACTGGAACAATAACCTCTTTAGTATCAACGCTTTCTATGCTTTCTATTGGTTTGTCTGACTCTGGCGCAGGTATCGACTCATACACCCCCGGCCAGTCGTAACCATACCACCGTCCGTCATCGTCTCCATAGTAATTTACAACAACACTTGCTTTTTCCCCTGTAGTTGACAATATACCATAGCTATAATTGCCTTCAGAGTCTTTGTTAACAAAGATTCTTCCAGCATTTTCTGGCCTTGTCTCAAGTCTGCCATGACAAATATGTCCAAAAATTGTATAGACTGCTTCTTTAATATAATAGCTATATGACGGCTCGAATGCGGGCGTATCGCCGTTTATAGTAGCAAAACTTCCACTCGCGTCAGATATGTTGGCAGTTGGTGTCGGCATGAAAATTTCAGATGCGGGAATTGGTGTAAACACACTTGGGTCAGGCCAATCCATACCGTCCTTGTCAAGCGCGGCAATAGACAAGCCTGTGAAATCTATGGTGTCCCCGTCTGTATACACGATACCCGCAGGGCGAGACAGCACATAAATTGATTTTGGGCAATCCTTTGTTTCCCACTCCATATCATCGAGATCAAGGTCTGCAACCGACGGTATGCCGTCAATATCTCCAACAATACCCATGCTGCCGGGATCATCAAGATCGCCAGGATCGTCTAATGAGTAGTCTACGTCGCTTGTGGGATCTATACCCATGTCCCCCAACAGATCGCCGTCTATTTCAGCTATTGGCTCAATCCCGTCAATAGGCTCGATAATGACATTACCTGTTTCTGGGTCAATTAGCATCTCAATATCAGGGTATTTGATAACAGGCAAACCAGTGTCCGGGTCAATAATCACAGACCACGGGTTCCCGTCCGGGTCGATGCCCGTAAATATGATATTTATGTCTATTTCGTCAATGCCGTACTTGCCGATTTCATCAGGGGTGTATTCCCTATTTTCCAACGCAAACACCATTCCCGTTTCACGTTCGTCTTCAGGAACCCAGTAGCAGTACCCACCCACCTGCAATTCTGTCTTGATCTTTGCAGTAGGCCCGAAATTCCGCGCACGGTCGCCTTCTTCTATTGACACATTTTTGCTCATGTTGCCGACCTCCCGGATATACTCAGCACTGGTTTGCCGTCCCCAGATTCACGCACCGACCACGTTTCGCCTTTTGGCGTTGTACCACTCAGCTCAAACGGGACATTTACGACTACTCGCCGCCAACCGTATACGTTGTAATCAGAAGCTTTGTAATTTCCATTTGCAGTGAACTCAGCCTCCGCAAGCGCTGTCTCGTCTTCAGGAACCCACGTTGAACTGTAGTCATCCCCAACGCCAGCAAGCTCAATTTTTTCCACACCGTTAAGGCTCTGCGGGTCCCCCTTCAGTTGGATCACTATATCCTTGCTCAAACCTAAGCACCCCTTCCGACAGGTCCATATCGTCAACGGAAATAACCGTCAAGATTTCATTTTGGTATTCCAGCGCAGGAACGCACTGGACAACGACAGTCTCTTTCTCTTCTTCAATCTCACCCGTGATCGTCTCCTGCGTCGGTCTGAATATGTACCGCTTGCCGTCCCATGTCTGGTCGAAATAGCGACATTCGATTTCATACGGAAACCCGAGCGGCAGCGTGTACGTTGTCTTGTCGAGTGTGATCCTTCCATACTTGTAAACCACGGTCAGTTCACCAGTTCCAATCAAGTCCACAGGCGCAATGTTCAAGCGGCTCATGGCCTGCATACCGAAAGAGAAGTCGGCTTTCTCAATAAACCCGCTTATTATGTGCCTGCTGTCAGTATAAAGCTGGATCATCTTTCCAGGCTCATACTGCGCGTTGTTGATAACCTCAGCTTCAACAGTCAAACGCTTAAAATGATAGCGGGACATGTTCGTCAAAACCTCGTCCACATTGTCTTCATTTATCAGCGTGACACCTTCGATATGGACCTCATGTGTAAGCGTACCTTGCGGAAGGTCAGGATTGCCGAGGGAGTGGTTATGCGCTTCCTGGATGTAATAATTTGTCCCATCCGTCACCCAGGTGTCTGTCGTGCCAGGGGTTCCCTGCTCATAGCTGTAGGCCGTGGCGTTTACCCGCGTGACGTACTCGCCATACACCAGCGAGGGCTTCCAAAATGTGTTTTCTACGGGAATCATGACCGGCTCCGCGCTGATCGGCAGGATGTCCACCGTTTCCGAGAAAAAACTGCGTATGTACGCGCCGATCACGAAGCACACCCACTGGAGGCGGTTTTTCGCGCTCTGATCCGGCACAAAGCCTGTCAGGGTCTTTTCTTCGAAGCTTTCATCTATGGTGTACGAAGTTATCCCTATCTCGGAGAAGATATCAGCGAGTGCGGCTGTGACAAGCTTCCCGTCATACATTTCGGCATCCAGCATTCGGCGCTCCAAAATGCGCAGGGTGGACTGCGCCTTAACGCGCATGGTGTTCTCATCCATGCGGTCTGCATACACAATCCAGTACCGCGCCCAGAGATTGTCCAGATCGTCGCAGAGGTCGACAAACTGCGCCGTACTGATGTTGTCCGTTGTCTTTACGTCCACGCTGAATTCATTCACGGGGACGCTGCTGCCCGTCACATCGGCGGTCGGGTCAAATTTGAGATCGGTAAGCGCCGTGTAGGTCGTGTTTCCGATAATGAGTTTCACCTGACGCTCACCGCCTTAAAAATACATGATATCGCCGTCTGGGTAGCTCTGCGCGGGTTCCCATCCGTTTGCCGTGTACACATAAGTGTCGCCGATAGTAACAACCGCGAGGTCGGGCCACGGGGTCCGACCTCTAATCAGCGTTTCGCTCAGGGTGGCGATCTTTGACGGGTGGTTTGCTGCAATCTCAAAGGTTGTACCCTTCCAGTACCGCTTTTCCCCCGGCATCCTGACCAGCGCGTCCGAAACCTGGAGCACACGGGCGGTCAGCGCGATGTCGCTGTTGTTATAGGGCATGATGAATTGATGCCCGTCCACGGGCTGAGTCAACTGCTCATAGATGGCATAGTAGTCATCCTCATGCCCGAATGGTACGGCGATGGTAACAACATATTTCATCCATGTCCCCTGCGCATCATTAAAATATTCCAGGTTGAGCATCAGGCCGGACAGATCGCTTGCTTTCAGCTCCGCCGTGCGCTCAATCTGGCACTGGTAGTCCCATGTGATACCGTCTACAGAGAAGCTCATGCTTTCCCTCCTGCCGCCAGCTTAAGGCCAACGCGCTGCGATTCCTCATTGTAAAGCTCATACACCACGCGCCCCAAGGTGTATCGGTCCATTTGCAGAATTGTGGTAATATTTCTGGTTGCGCCGCCGACCGCCATCGCATTTCTTCGGCTCACAACCGGGCCACTCTCAAATCCCGCCATGCTGTCGCTGAAGTCGAAGCTCTTTTCGACCTGTTCTGTCACCAGATCGGTATTGTCTTTTATACCTTCGGCGAAAGTCTTCATCATGTCCGGGGCATAGCTCTCAAAGCCATTCGGACCGGACAGGGGACCTTTATCCGGCTGGGTGAAGTGCAGGCGATCCTTGACAGCCTGAGCCATCTGATTCAGTCTGGAAACAAGGTCATTCCAGCGTTCCACAATGCCGTTGCAGAAAGAGACCATGAGTCCGCTGCCCCAGCTACGCGCCGCGTCAATAATCTGCCGAAATGCGTTCTGGATTTCGCTGAACATGTTTCTGATAATATCGTACATGTCCCGAACCTTCTCAGCAAAACCATTGCGGATACTCAGCGAGATATTGCCGCCCAAAATTTTTGCGCTGTCAGCAAAGCGCTTGAGCGCATCGCCGATACTGGAGGCGATCTTCTTTACGGCATCACCGAGGGCGCTGACCTTCTCAGAAATTCCGTTGCCGATATTGGCGATAAGATTGGAACCCCATGTTTTGGCGCTTTCCCAGCTTTTTTTGAATGTTTCCCCTACACTCTTTGCTATCTCCTTGGCCTTTTCTACGATCTTGCCGCCCCAGCTCTTGAACTTGTCCGGGATGCTTTTGAAGTAGTCGATCAGCTTGTTAAAGGCAACAGGGACGGTTTCGGTAAAGAACTTCACAATGCCGTTCCATGTATCTATGAAGAACTTTTTTACTGATCCCCAGACCGCTTCCCAGCTTGTTCCGAATGCGGAAAGGAACACATCGGCGAGGTCTTTCAGAAGACCGAGGAAGTTTTCCCAGGCGCGTTCCATCCCGCTCCATATTGCGACCGCAATTTCGCCGAGACCGGTCCACACCTGATTCCAGTCTCCGGAAAGGATGCCGGAGAATACGTCCACAATGCCGATAATCACATCCAGCGCCGTCTGGATCACGTTCCACACATTCTCCAAAACCGCAACCACAACAACCGCGATGCCGTCCCAGAGCATGTGCCATATCGTGGACACCGTTTCTTTAAAGGCTTCAAAATCAAAGCCCATTGCATCGAGCCGTTCTTTGATCTGGGCTACAAAGTTCTGGAAGGTGGTTTTAATCCCTGCCCAAATTTCAATTACTCTGTTTCTGAATTCTTCATTGGTCTGCCACAGGTAAGTGATCGCGGCAACAATCCCGGCGATAGCCAGCGCCACGGGGTTTGCTACGATAAGCGCCATAAACGCCTGAAAAGCCAGCGTCACCTTTTTGATGATGCTGGTCATGTTGATTGCTACGGAGAAGGTGGCGAATGCCGCCGCTGCCGCAGTGACTTTCGGGATGATTTCATCGGCTCTGCCGATCAGGTCAGTCAACCACTGAATGAACTGCCGCGCATAAGGCATCAGCTTTTCGCCCAGCTCAATTCGAAAACCTTCCCATGCGCTCACCATTTTGTGGATATCGCCCTCCAGGTTGTCTTCCATGATCCGCGCCATTTCCTCTGCCGCGCCGTTGGAATTGTCAATTGCCGAGGTTAATTTATAAAAATCTTCATCCGATGCGTTTACAATGGCAAGCCAGCCGGACATTGCTTCTTTTCCAAAAATCGCCGCCGCTGCCGATGCCTGCTCTGCTTCTGAAAGTCCGCCGAGCTTTTCACGGAGGTCAATCATTGTATCTCTGAGGTTGATTGATCCGTCATCGTTTTCCTTCAGTGCGATGCCGAATTTCTCCATGGCTTCCTGCATCTGCTTGGTGGGCTTTGCGAGGTTGGTCAATCCTGTGCGCAGCGCCGTGCCGGACTGGGATGCCTTAATTCCCGCATTTGCCATAATGCCCAGGGCTATAGATGTATCTTCGGCAGAAATACCAAGCGCTCCAGCGACCGGGGCTGCGTATTTGAACGACTCACCGAGCATGGACACATTTGTGTTTGCGTTGGAGCTTGCCGCCGCCAGAACGTCAGCAAAATGTCCTGAATCCTCTGCTTTCAGTCCAAATGCGGTCAGTGCGTCCGTTACGATATCCGATGTCGTGGCGAGGTCTTCCCCGGATGCCGCCGCAAGGTTCATGATTCCTGAAAGGCCATCAAGCATCTGTTTTGGCTCCCAACCAGCCATTGCCATATATGTCAGCGCGTCAGCGGATTCAGCGGCAGAGAATTTCGTGGTTTCACCCATTTCCTTCGCTTTATCTCTCAGCGCTTCAAGGTCCTTTCCTGTCGCGCCGCTGATTGCCGCCACTTTCGACATGGATGTGTCAAACTCCGCCGCCGTCTTTACGGAATCAACCGCAAACGCTCCAAGCGCAGCCGCGCCAGCGCCAGTGATGGTGAGCATGGATTTTCTCATTTGTTCGGCCTTGGCTTCGATCTCTGCCGCCGTATTTTTGAAGCTCTGACCAGCGCCAGTGAGCTTGTCCTGGAACTCTTTATCGTCCAGACCAATCTTGGCCAGCAGCTCATAAACGTAATCAGCCATTTTTTGCCCTGCCCTTAAATTTCAATCCTGCGCGGCTCATGATATCAGCCGCTATTTCTTGAACACTTCTTTTGTCCTTTTTGGTGTGTGCGGTTTTCTTCTTTGGCTCATACCACGATTGTTTCATGTATGTGCCGTAGGAAACATCCCCATAGCCGGGAACAACGAAGTGTGTCGTGTTCTCTGTCAAAATGCGCAGGCATTCCGTGACGTAGTTCCTGTACTTCACTTCTTCCTGCTTTTTGCGGCAAGACGCGGTTATGTGTTCAGCCACATAACCGCGTCCGTGCAAATCAAGAAGGTCAAGCCTTATGCTTTCGCAATGGGAGAAATATTCGTCTGGCCCAAGCGCATCAAGGAGATAAAAAAATCCAGCACATCCTGGTCAGAAATTACATCAGTGACCGCCTTGAGGATTTCGGTCATTTTGTGGTTTTCCAGGTCTTCCGGCTCAATGAAGCACAGAAGGCCGAGAAGATCGGCGGTTTCGTTGGGGTATTCGTCCAGCATGCTGTCCAGCATCTCGTTCAGGTTCGCTTTCACCTGACGGCGCATGGCTTCCTGCTTTTCCTCATCGGTCATGCCATCGGCATACACGGGCTGTTTTTCCCGAATCTCCAGGATGCGGGTTTTGCCCAGCCAGTCAGCCGCTCTTTTGCGGATTTTGCTTGTCTGCGCGAGGAATTCACGCGGGGTGCAGTTTGCCAGGGTCTTCATAAGGCTTTACCTCCGTTTTATTTGTGATGTGCGGCTTATTCCGCCGCCGTTACGATCACCGTGCAGGTGTCGTTGTAGGTCACGCCGTCAACCGTGATTGCCGCCGTGATGATCGCGTTGCCAGCCGCCACACCAGTGACCGTGCCGCTGGAGACCGTGGCAACTTCCGCATTGCTGGTAGTCCAGGTGATGGTCGAGTCAGCCGGGTATCTGTCGCCGTGCAGAGTTACGGTCCCTTCCTCCGCTACGGTGACGGTGTGCTTCTCCAGCTCAATCCAGCCGCTTGCGCCCTCGCCGCCAGAGATATACAGCTCAAACGGCACCTGATCGATGTCGTTGACGCTGTAGTGACCGTGGAACTCAAAGGCAAGCTGACCCTTGCCCTGCTTGGTGCTCTGAATCTGGAAGCCAGAGGTGTTCAGGGCGTTGATGAGGTGGATGGCGATGAATCCGGCGTTGTCGCCCGTGTTTTCATCGCTGTAATCGCCGACCCACCAGAGGTCGAAGAAGTCCGAATCTTTCAGGCTGTTGCGCGGGGTGATTTTCTTCCCGGTCGCATCCGCAGCGCCGACCAGCTTCTTGCCCACTTCCTCAGAAGCGGTCAGGAATGTGCCGCTCATCTGGGGGTCATAGTAGGTGATGCGCTTCAGCTCTTTGGTGTTGTTCGGGCAGTTGTCGATATCCTCGCCGAAGTCTTCAAACGTGGGGTTGGTGGTGAACTGGATGCCGCCAGTGGTAGCGCCCAGAAGATTGCCAACCTCGCCGGTTTCCGGGTCGAATTCGTCCACCAGAATGCCAGCGTTCATCTGGAGCTTCTGGAAGGTATCGACAGGAATCTGCGTGTATTTCATGTCTTTGTCCTTTCTATGCGGAGAGGAATTCCGCATTGATGTTGATGTGGATGCGCCGGATATTAAATACGTTCTCCGCGCCCATCCGCTGATATGGCGGGTTTCCGCGCTTGATCCAGATTGCGCCGCCGTCGTAGTGGACGATCTTCCCGCCGTACCCGATCACGTGTGCGATCTGAGCCGCTTTTTCTTCGATTTGCGCCCATGAATCGGAGCGGTAGTATAAATCCGCGCCCAGCAACACAGGCTCGTCAAAATCGCCGACAGCGGCTTCATACGTGATGTACGGGTAGGTGATGCCGAGCTGCTCCATGACCTTATCGTCGTAGGAGCTTTGTTCGTCGATCGCGGGAATACCGAAGCCAGCCCAGAAGGAATGGAGCGCCTGCGCCTTATCCATCGTCGGCCAGCCTCCATTCCTCTGCCTTGACCTTCCGCAGGGCTGTGGATGCGCCGGTCGGCGTGTCCTTCCCCTTGTCGGTGACACGCAGGATCATTCCCGTGCTCTCCTGGCGGAATACGTCGAGTTCCTTGAGCGCGACCGTTGCTTTTGTGATTACGGTGTATCGGCCTGTAACTCCCTGCACAGCTGCCACACGTGCCGCTGTGGAATCGTCCAGGTTGATCGCCGCCTGAAAGGGCGCACCGTCCTTCCATTCGCTCACAAAGCCACCATAGCCGTCAGGAACGGTTGTCCTGTCGAGCATGGTGCAATCCTCAAAGCTGTTTATGAGCATGTTCATAAGATTTTCCTCCATGGATTAAGCCTGTCCTTAAACACACTCACCCAGCTCACGGCGCTGCTCCCTGATCCGGCAGAGTTGCCGGGGGCGTTTTTGCTGTAGGAGTAATCTCCAAAGTAGTTTTCAGACGTGAACGGGGACATTGCTGCGCTGTTGGGATCTTCATACTTCTTCCGCCATTCGGAAATATCAGCGGCGAGTTCAATAAAGGCTTTGGGAATGCGCATCGGGCAGATCGTGCCTTTGAAGATTTCATTCTCCAGCTCCCCTTCGCCCTCTTTCCCGTATTGGTGCACACCGTCATTAAAGACGGAATCGACAATGCGGTAATACTGCCCCTCCTGAAGGAAGGGCAGTGTGATTGAACCGTCTTCGATTGTGAACGTGCGCGTGTATCCGACTGCATCACCGTGTTCGTCCTGCACGGGGAACCAGTTTCTAAGCTCCTGGCACAGTTCTGTGAGCATTTGGCTTCCCCTCCGTTTACTCTGTGGCTTTTCTCTTTCGGCCCGTGGCTTTCTTTTCCGCAGGAGCGGAGGCGACTTTTTCTTCCGCAGTCCGTTTCTGCTGCGTGTCAGTCACGGGGCGGGGGATCTTCTCCCCCGCCTTGAATGTGACCGACATGAATCAGCCCCCCGCAGTTGCGAGGGTCAGGCCGCTGAGGCTGTAGACCTGGGTCTTGCGGTTGCCGCCGACCGTCTTCTGGACGATGAGCTTCTGATCCGGGCTGTCAACGACGAATGCTGCGTTCTTGTCGCTGTCGAGAGCGGCGAGGCCGCTGCCCTTTGTGGGAACGAGGCCGACCTTCACGCCCTGATACTCACCGAACTTGAGGGCCAGGAAGTTGCCGGGACCCCAATAGGAGGCGAGTTCGCCAGTGCTGACGTAGTTCAGAGTGCCGTCGATCTCATTGCCGTTGACCGCGACACCCGTCTGCAGGGTGGCGGGGTCATAGCCGTAAATGGTCGAAGTCTCGGGCGCGACGGTTACGGGGTCGAGGTTGCCGCTGTTGATGTACACGACCGCGATGCCGTCGATGTACTCCGCCCAGAGCTTCAGGCCCATCAGGGCGTGGGTTTCGCCCATGACTCTGCCGTAGTTGCCCTCTTTGTGGATGCCGATCAGGTTGGTTTCGCCGTTGCCAGTGGTATAGTCGAGGCCCAGCTCCTTAAAGTCGCCATCGCCGGGGTCGATGTAGTAGAGGATGATATTGTCAGCCGGGGTAGCGATGACGGTCCCCTTGTCGATCTCGGAGGTAACGATCATAACGGACGCGCCGAGGAAGTCCTTGATGTACTGGACGCCGTTGGCGTTCTGGAGGGTGATCTGCGCGTTGCCGAGGTATTCGTAAAGGTCGAGGGTGTTCACGAATACGACAGGGGCGCTGAAATCACGGCGCATCTTCTTGAACTTGTCGGTGACCGTGCCGATGGCCATGCTGACCGCCATCTGGAACGTGTCATAGCTGGAGACAAGAGTGCCGCCCTTGGCGAAGTCATAGAATTCGTTCAGGATGTTGGTCTGAAGCTCGGTGATGAGGGCATCGTCGGTTTTCTGCACGGCGATGGTCGCGCCGTACTTGGCGACCGATTCGGCAGTGACCGCCTTGCGGTACTTGCGCAGCTCCAGGTCGGCGTATGCGACCGGGATCACCTCGGCCTGGCTGAAGGGGACCTCATCGCCCTCGGCGACCGCGCCGTCCTGAAGAACGATCTTTGCCTTGCTGGATACCAGCTTCGTGCCGGGGGTCTTGCGGATGGGGCGCATGATTCCGAGAATCTCGCGCAGTGTGTCCCAGTTGCGCTGGAAACGCTCGATAAAATCGATCTCTTTGATCGTGAGCTGGCTGAACTGGGCGGTTGTGGTGGTATTGGGTTTCACAGGCATTTTCTTTACCTTCTTTCATTCCTTATTCGGTGTCGGTTTCGTCTTCGGCCTCTTTTGCCGGGGCCACCCCGGTAAACAGGGCGATGTTTTCGCCGATGGCTTTCTGCCGCTGGACGGGGTCTTTGATCTTCATGATCTCATCCTTGCTGGAATACTTGCCGTTGTTGCCCTGGTTTGTCGGGGGCGTTGTGGTATCAGCGCCCTTCTGGGTGGTCTTGTTGATATGCTCCGGCCATTCCTCTTTCAGACTCTTGATGAGAGACTTGGCATCCTTGATCTCGCCTTTGTCGGTGAGTTCAATCGTGGAGTAGTCCGTGTACTTGACGGCTTTGGCGATGCCAGCATCCGTCAGGCCAGCGTCCTTGGCGACCTTGCGCAGCGCGGCTTCTTTCGCGCTCTTAGCCTTGTCCGCCTCCACCTGGGCCTTGTAGTCATCAAAGTCTTTCTGAATCTTGGCGGCATCGCCGCTCTTTTCCAGGGCTTTCTGTGCCTTGTCGAGTTCCCGCTGTACTTCGGGGAGCTTTTCGGCATCGGTCTTGAACTGCTTGAGCTGTTCCTTTAGCCCATCGACAGTTTCCGTGTGCGCGTCGATGATGGCGCTGACCTGTTCTTCGGTCAGGTTCATCCCTTTGAGCATCGCTCTTGTAAGTGCCATGATTTCTATCCTCCAGTTCTTCGGGGGCTGTTCTTCGCCCGTGATAGTGGTATAAAAAAAGCACCTGTTCCTCGGTGCTTCTTCCCTTGGTTATGTGGCGGTCAGAATCCGCCGCTCATGCCGATGTGGAGCTTGTTGTGGATGATTTTCTTGTATTCATCCAGGTGTTCCTCTACGGCCTTTTTCAAAAAATGCAAGGGCGGCATGCCCTGGGTCATGTGGGCTTCTATCCCTTTGCTGCGCAGGATCGCGACCACCTTCCGCGCTTCCGCTTCCGTGTACACTTTCGCGCTTCCGGTCCTGTCGTTCCCGCTTCCGGGGACAAACACCCACCAGCCCTGCCTCCCTTTGCCATCATCGGCATATTTCCCCGTGCCGCGTTCATTGTAGACGGCATATTTCAGGTTCGTGCCAATGTACACAGCGTCTTCATCTTTTTTCACGGTGTAGCCCATGCTGTTTTTCAGTGCGCCTTTTCCCGTGTACCAGGAATCAGCGCGTCGAGGCGTTCCCGCCGTGATGTTGTTCTGCGCGTGGCTGCGGCAGTTTGTCCCGACCGATTCCAGCGCGGCTGCTTTCGCTTGCTCCATACGGTGTAAGTAGTCGGCGCTATGATCTATCACTGTCGGCATCGCTGTCATCTCCTGTGGGCTTCCTGCCATTCTTCAAAGCTCATTTTCCCCATGCCGGGGCTTTTCTTGACAGTGTCGCCATCAAAGCCTTTTGTCCAGTTGAGCAGGGTGCATCGGCAGTTCCATACTTCCTTCGCCGGTCCCGCTGGATCACCCGGCCAGCGGCACCCGTTGGAGAACGGCTCATCGCTGTCGTGATCTTTCCTCTCCCCGTGTATCATCCTGTGCGAGTGGCGGGTCACACCGTCAAGCGTGGCGCTCCATTCATCGACAATCTCCACACCGAGGGCAGTTGCGCGGTCGGCGGCTTCCATGCGCCCGTAGTTTTCCACGTTGGTGAACATGGTACGCGCCGTGCGGATTGCCTGATGCTCATCCATGACGGCAACATCGGTCAGCCGTTTCGCTATCTCCGGCAGGGATTCCCCGGTAAGAATGCCCTGCGTAACCGCAGACTGTATTTTTTCTTTGTTCCAGGCGATGTCCGGGTTGTCCCGCAGCCAGCGCTTCTTTGCCGCTGACGGTTTCGGGAGAAAAGCGTTTTTCCCCGTTTCCGGGGAAATGCCCCACTCTTTTTTGATCAGGGCTTCTGCCGTGTCGTGATTGTACAAGGTGAATCCAGTATCAATCTCGCCGCTGTGCTCGATGCTGTATGTGGCGTAGTTCGCGTTCAGTGCGAACACATCCGCCATCTCGCCCCGCGCCATTTTTGTGGCGATCACGTTGGCGTTGTGATAATCCTGGGCGAGGGTGTCTTTCATGTCTTCCCAGCGCTTGCCCATCGCAAGATGCCGCATGCGCCAGTTCTGATATGCTTCCTGTGTAATTTCGCCGTTCAGAAGCCGTTCGGCCTGGAATGCATCCTCAGCGTGGAAGCTCTGCATGTACTCCTGCCATTTGACCTCAGCGGCTTCCATGGCGGCTTTATACTGAGCTTTGATGCGTTCCTCCAGCTTTTCCAATATCGCGTCTGTGGCCTTGTGCGCCGGGTCCATGGTCGGCATTATTCTTCACCGCCGTCCCCGCTTCCATCGCCGTGGTTGTTGCCATCCTGCGCTTCCTGCTGGAGCTGCCGACCGCGCTCCAGTTCCTCAGCGTCCATCTGCGCGATAATCTCATCCGCGAGGTCGCCGTCGCCGAGAAGCTGCAGGAGCTTTTTGGTCGTGTATTCTCCGCTCAGGTACTGCGCCGCCGCGATCACGTTGGTGATCATTTCGGTTTCGTTCGCCACCTGTGAGCGGGTGAAGGTCGGGGTATCGTCTATCCCAGCCACCTTAAGGATGCCTTGGATGAAGTCGATCACGCATGTTTCATACTGATCTACCTTGCTGTTGTGCGCATCGTAGGCCGCTCTGATCTGGGTTGCGGTCACGTTCCCGGCTGCTATATCGTCGGTGTTGACCGCCATCGCGTCCCGGTACAGGTCCTTTTCCAGCCTGGTCAGGATCGCCTCGCGGCTCTGATAGGGGGCTTCTATGGTGTGGCTTTCCGCTTTGGCTCCATCATCGGAAACGACCGCCGCCCGGACCGTCTTCATGTGCTGGACAAATTTGACCAGATCAACATCCGTCATGCCCCCAGCGTTGTTCAGCGTCCAGTAAATCAGGGATGCATCATCAACGGTGTTTGCGAAGCCGGATTTGATGAGGTCATAGCAGTCGATTCCTTCTTTCAGGCCGATCAGCTCACTCTGCCTGTGGAAATTGCCCCACAGCGGGACAATGGGGAACGCCGGGTAGTTCTCGCCGATGTATTCCAGCGTTCCTGCCGCAGCGTCCGTATCGTCGCCCGTGGCCTTGATGATGTAGGAGCGCTTTGGCTGGAGCACCTCGCCCTTCACCCGCCTTCGCCAGATGTAGTCCGTATAACCGTCCAGCTCAAAAAGCGTAGCGCGGAGGGGTCTTGTGCCGTCGATCTGCCAAAACTTCACTCCTGCCTTGATCGCGCCGTCTTCTTCATCGGCAAGCGGGGCGAAGCAGGGCAGCTCACGGGAGAAGATCGGCAGCACCTCCAGGTGGTCGAGGTTGAAGAAGGCAAAACACACACCAGCGGAAAGCGCAAATTTCCCGGTAATGGACACCTTTGTGTCGAAATCCTCACCGAGCCTGTCTTTCGTCTGTTCATTTTTGAAGGTTACGCCGTTCGCCAGCAGGGTTTGGTTTTCCTGGACGATAAAGCGATTAAAGAAGTTTGAGCCAATCTTGTAGTTGGCGCTCCAGTTGTCCGGGACGGCTCTGCCGCTGACTGTGTACAGAAGCTTCTGGTATTCTCTGATCGTCCTGTTCTGTCGCCGGTCATATTCGTCCGCGATCTCCGCCATCTGATAGATGGCGCTGCCCTTGTGCTCATTTATGACTTTCCGCACAAAGTCCATCTTTTCACGGTCATCATCTCCGATGGCCAGCAAGTCCTGGTAGGTGTACATGTGCCTTTTCCTCTCCTATCAGCGCATAAAAAGAAATTCTTCAGGCTGATTGTATTTCTTGACCAGCTTATTGGTCTTCACGAAGTAGCGGGTCGCATCCATTGCGTGGTCATTCTCTTTGACTGGTTTATCCTCAGCGGGATTATCGTCCCACACATAGCCGTCCGCTTCTTTGATCCAGCTCACAAGCCACGGCGCGATCTTGATGATGCCCTGATCCATCGCCGTTGCCGTTTCGCGGATGCCGTCCACCACGGCGTTGTCGGCCTTGACTATGCGGTATCGCCCGTTTTTCTGCCGCAGGAGCGCGATAAACGATGCCGCCGAAGGATCTATGATCGTCCGTATCTCTTTCCCCGGCTTGATGTCGGCCAGCCAGGTTTCCAAATCCTGCGCGTACTGTTCGTCTGTCTTCTGTACGCCTGTTTCTCTGCCGCTGTAGTAGTATTCCCTTATGGCGTACCAAACGCGCCCGTACCGCGCCCACAGGAGCGCTGCAAAGGCGTTTTGTGTGCCGTAGTCTATGCTGACCTGGTATTCGTCCGCTGGGCCGTCTGGAGGGGCTTCAATCGCTCCCCGGTACATCGGGTAGATCATGCCCTCCGCCATGACCCACAGGCCACGGATGAAGCGGTCATAAAAAACGCCGGTGTACATCCGGCGATATCGGGCTTTGACATTCTCCGAAAGGCTCAGGTTATCATCCATCGTGAAATGGAGATACAGAAGCCCTTTTTCTTTGGCCTTGTCGATCCAGCCCGTCTTGAACCAGTGCGCAGGGCTTTCGGGGTTGCAGTTGAACCAGAGCTTTGAACCGTCAACGCTGCATCGGCCTGTTGCCTGATTGACGAAGCTCTCCGGCATCAGCGCGACTTCATCGAGAAACACACCCGCCAGCGTGATGCCCTGGATCAGGTCTTGACTGCGTTCGTCTTTGCCGCCGAAGATGTAGAAGTAGTTTTCCCGGTCGCCTTTGGAAACGACCAGAAGGTTTTCGCTTCTTTTATCCTCTGCGTGGTACCCGCGCCCCGCCAGCATCAGCTTCAGCCAAAAAAGCACATTGCGGCGAAAGCTGCCCACGGTCTTGCCGCACATGGCAAAGTTTTCCCCGTCAAAGCTCGACATTGCCCACACGACGAAAGAAAGCGACATGGACAGGGTCTTGCCTGACCTGATCGCTCCGTCGCATATAATGCCGTCAGCGTCCTTTACGGGGCTTTTGGCTGTCCACCAGTTGAGCACCTTGCGCTGCTTTTTGGAAAATGGCCGAAACTTGAAAGCGCCTCTAATCTTCACTTTCGTCAGCCCAATCTTCCGCAGCCGTGCCGCTCAATGCTTCAATGAAGCCGTCATCCTGCGCTACCTCCGCAGCCGGGGGAGCTTGTCTGTCACGCCGCCAGCTCTGTGGCTTTCGGTTGTTCAGCCAGATGATCTGCGCGGTCACATCCGGGATCACATGCCGGGTGACGGTCTTGATTGTTGTCTTTTGCTTCCCTCCTGGCATCTGCACGACTTCTTTGGTGGTTTCCTCATAATCGTAGCCCAGCGCCCGTTTGAGCAGGGCGTTTTCCACTTGAAAGTCAACCGGGGCCTTGCCTTTTTTTATTGCCTGAGAAATCTGAGGATATTGGTTTATCCATTCGTAAAGCGTCCGGGCGCTTATTCCGATCTTCTTGGCGATCAGTTCATCTGTCAGGCCGTCCCGCGCCCAACCTTCCAAAAGCAAAAGGCCATCCGGCGTGAGCCATTCCTGGTATTTTCCTTTTGCCACAACTTAGCTCACCTCAGTTCTTCGAGGTATTCATAAGCACCGCCTTTTTACCGGTGAATTCTTCCCAACGCCGTATGATAACATCGGCGTATTTGGGGTCGATCTCCATTACACGGGCTTTCCTTCCGTCCTGTTCGCATGCCATGATGGTCGTGCCGGAACCGCCGAAGGAATCAAGGACGATTTCGCCCTTCTTTGTGCTGTTTCGGATGAGGTAATCGAAAAGTGCCACGGGTTTCATGGTCGGGTGCTCCCCGTTGCGGGAGGGCTTGTCCATTTCGATTACCGTGGTGGCTCTCTGATCGTCCTGCATTTTTATGACCAGCGCGATCAGCTCATCCTTTTTCATCTTTTTCGGGTCAACCTCCGCGAGGTCTGGGATCACGGTGCTTTCGCTCCTGCTGTCCGTGAAGTAATGCGCCGCGCCGTCTTTCCATCCGTACAGGCACGGTTCATGCCGCCACTGGTAGTCGCTGTGTCCAAGGACAAAGCTGTTTTTTACCCAGATCAGGCACTCACGTACATGCAGGCCGGTTTCTTCGCATGCCGAGCGGAAGTTCAGCCCCTCGCTGTCGGCATGCCAAATGTAAAAAGCCGCGCCGGGTTTCATGTTCTGCACCGCCGCTTTGTTCGCGGCTACGAGGAAAGCATGAAACTGCGCGTCTTCCTGATTGTCGTTCTGAATCGTCCCGGCGGTCCCCTGATAGTTGACGTTGTATGGCGGATCTGTGAGCCACAGATCGGCCTGTCCCCCCCCCCAGCAGCACTTGTACGTCAGCTACGGACGTGCTGTCTCCAACCATCAGCCGATGGTCGCCGAGCTGCCAGAGTTCGCCAGGTTTACACACGGGTTCTTCAGGCGGGGTATCATCGTATTCATCCTCTACGATGTCCGGGTTGTCTTCTTGCGGCATGTCAAAGCCGAAGTCATAATCGCCGAAGTCGATTTTTGCCAGCTCCTGCTGGAGCAGGGTGAAGTCAAAGGATGTTTTCTCCCCGGTTTTGTTCGCCAGGATTCGGTATTTGATCTTCTGATCTTCCGTCAGGCCGGTGTATCTGATCACGTCCGCCTGCTCCAGCCCGATCTGCATGGCGGCAAGCCTGCGCGTGTGTCCGCTGAGGATGATGTTGTTTTCGTCCACCTCTATGGGGTCGAGGTCGCCGCACTGCCGAAAGCTCTCAGCTACATCGTCGATTGCTTCCTGTGGTATGTTTCGCGGGTTGTTTTCGTATGGGATAAGGTCGGCGACCGCCATCCGCAGAAATTCCTTTGTGACCATGGTTTCCTCCGTTTTGGTTTGATTTTTATAAATGCTGCCGGGTCCCCACCTCGACCCATGGACATAAGGGCAGCTTTTACCCGCAGTCATTCGGGGTGGATGAGTCCCCTTGTGACTGCCCGATCCTGTTTTTACGGCAGAGCCGCGCCATGCGGGGGAGGTGACCGTATGGCCTGAGGCCCACATGAGCTGTCATAATCGGCGACCCTTTTACCGCTTTGGCTTTCTGAACATCACCGCTCGGCCTAACGGGGCGCGGATGAACCGCGCCCACGGCAATGCTGGAGCTGTTGGAGGGCTTCGATCCCCCGACCCTCTGCTTACAAAGCAGCCGCTCTGCCTGACTGAGCTACAACAGCATAAACGCGCCTGCCTGGGTGTCAGCCCGGAAAGTAGGCAGGCGCTATTAAGTTGGCATGGAATAGATAAAGGCCGAGAGGAAAGAGCGTTGCTCTTTCCTCTCTGGCCTTTTATCTATTCTGGAGTATATCACAGAACCATAGGGCCAAACAAGGCCAACTTTTCAATTTCCGAAATTCCTTCCCTCAGGAGCCTTTTGACCGTCCTGTAGGAGTATTTTTCTTCCACGGCGATTTCCTCCTGGGTCTTGCATCGGACGTAATAGCTCAGGAGGACGGTGCGCTGCCGCCCGTCTTCCACACTGGAGATCGCGTTGGTGATTTCCGCTTTCATAACGAGCAGCTCATCGACCTTTTGGTCGATGAGACTCTCCAGCTCCGCAAGCCGGTCGTATTTGTGCGGGTCTTTGGTGCTCTGTGCGCCGTCTGCGCTGTAGTTCTGGGTGATCCGCAGGAGCTGATCCCGCGTTTCCTTTTTGGTGTTGAGAAGGGCTTCAATCTCGCGGTTTATGCCCCGCGCCCGTCCGAGCCATTGCCGGACGCTTCTTTTTTCGTCAGCCATATTTTGCCTCAAATATCAGGTTGTTCAAATATGCCAGCTTTTCTTCCTTGTGCTTTTCGATCAGCTCCGTGTTGCTGTAGATGTACCTGAGCTGCGCCATGGTGATTTCCACGTCGGCCATTTCCTCCGCGATGTTATCCAGGTTGCCTTTGCCGTCCAGGTCTTTCATCAGCTCTTTTATCAGCTCTGACATTTCCTCTACGGCCTTTTTTATCTGGTGACTTGCGCCGAAGGTATACACGGCTTCCTCGATTATTTCCTTTTCGTTCAGCATGTTTATATCTCCCTGATCCTGATGCCGTAAACCCTGAGCATCAGCTTTCTCTTGATGATGTAATCCGCTGTCCTGACACCTTTTGTGTCTTCCACCACGACATTCCCGTCTTTGACGTAGCGGAAGTCGGCTATATACTTCACGGCGCGTTCTATGACCTTACCAGGGATTATGCCGCCGCGAGGGCCTTGCGTATCGGGTTCGCGCTGCGCGGGTATGAGCAGGAACGGGACCTGCCGTTTGAGGTCGCTGATCTGTCCTGCTCTTTCCATGAGGAGCAGTTCCTCATATCTGCGCCGCTCTTTTTTGCTGTCGAAGCCGCCGCTTTTCTGTGCGTGGTACTTATTCCCGGCGCTTCTGAATCCTGCGCGTTTCATCTTTCCACCCTCCTGTTGTGCGCGATGGCTTTTGATGGGCCAGCGAGTAGGTCAATGCCGTATTCTTCCCGGAGCGTATTCCTGACATCTGCCGCCGTCATGTACCGTTCGTCTGTGGATTTTGTCTTTTCGGCTACCTCGCCCCAAAAGGCCAGCGCGTCCATTTCTGGGTACTTATCGCAGATCGTCAGGAGACACAGCGCCTCCGTGAGCCGCATTCCCTCTATCTGCCCTTCCATCCGGGCACGTTTTACGTCTTCCTCCGTCCGGGGAATGTTGCGCGGGTTCGTTTTCCTGTTATCCTTCCGGCTCATCAGTCGCCGCCTCCTGGGCTTCCTCAGTCAGTGCCGCCAGCCGCTTCTGATCGCCGAAGGTGATTTTCGTGCCGCAGTTGCCGCATGTCATTTCGCCGTCCACCAGGATGAGCTTTCCGAAAAGCCCGGTTGCTTTCACAATCCAGTGATTGCACATGGGGCAGCGCAGGGTATGGCCAGTGAATACGATATCTCCGTCAACCGTTGTCTTTTTCATCGTTCGATTCCTCCGTAGTTTTATTTACCCGCAAGGGCTTTCCGCAGTTGGGGCAGTACGGCGTTATGCCGTAACTTTGCCAACTCCCACATTTGGGGCATTTGAATCTGTGCCTGAATACTCCGGCAGGATCCAGCTTGTCATCGGTGACCGTCAGCATGATCCAGTAATCGGGCTTCTCGCGTTCTTCCCGTTCATTCAGGAGCGTTTCGATGGTGTCTGCCGCTTCTGTGAATAAAGGGCCGAGGATGTGCCGCTGGTATTTGCGTAAGGTTTCGACCAGCGCTCTTTTGTCCTTATGCATAGCCGGGTGTCCCCCCTCCGTAGAATTGGAAGCATTCGTATTGGGTTCCGAAATCAGGTGTCTCATAAGACACACGATACCAGCCGTGCCGCATGTGTATGCTTCTCACCGTGCCGAGGACAGTGTTTTTCTTTCTGTCCTCGATTGAGGTCGGTGATCCGTTGCTGTTATTATATGCGGTCGGCACGAATCTGAATTGATCGCCGATCTTTGGGATCATGCTTCTGTTACCTCCAGTGTTGTCCCGTTCGGGAGCGTTTTTGTTTCGCCCGGTTTTGCATGCAGGCACCATTTGGCAGCGTCGATCGCCGCTATGCGGGTTTCGCCCAGGAATTGAGTCTCTCCGACAATTTGCCAGTAACTCAGTGCATTGAGCTTTATCAAATTTCGGCCGGAGCGAATTGTCACGATAGTTTTTCGCATCTGCTCTGGCGGCATTCTCTTTGCCGCTTTTGCCATTCTTCCCTCACCCTTTCGATTCTTTTTTCTGCGGCAGTTGGGTTGAAGCCGCAACTGCCGCATTTGTTCTCGCATTCCTCTACAGGGTATGTCAGCCTGTCTCTCGCGGCTGCTTCATCCCAGTCATAAAAAGCACACGGTTTCATTTCACCGTTTCTGCCGGGAGCGCGTTGGCTATCTGATCGGCGACCAGCACATCGGTCAGAAACTCATCCGGGAGCATGATTCCCGCCTGCATGCACACAGAATACTGCATCTTTGCGATGCTCAGGATGGACGCGCCCGATTCCTGCATGGTCTTGGTGAGCACCTTCAGGAGATTTGCCACACCGCCGTGGCTGCTGGGCGGTCTGCCGCGTTTTTTCAATATTTCCGCCTGCGCGGTCGCCAGCGCTTGTTCTTTTGCCATGAACGCTTTCCTTCTTTCGTTGAAAAAATCGAGCCATATTTGATGGAGAGCGGCTTCATTGCCGCACTCTATCATGCCTTTGCGGAGGTCGCCGTCAAATCGCAGCCGGATGAATCCGTCGATGATTCTCTGATCGTTGGCGTTGAACCACTGCCATGCGCGGCGTTTGGGATTGTTTTTCGTTCTCCAAATGCTGGAGCGCCCATCGAGTCGCGGGAGAAGTCTTATGTCTGTCCCGCTGTAATATCTGGGATATGTGAGCCATCCTTCCCACGGGTCTTGCAGGTTCTTATCGACGAACTTTGTTCCTTCCGGGTTGAGTCCAATTTTGATTTTGGGCTTCAGCTTCACGAGGGGCGTTCTGTCGATGATGTTTTGCGCCTGCTCTCGCAGTTGGCTTGAACACAATTCCTCCAACATCGGCCTATTTCCCCTTGCTGCCGACGATGAACTGTCTGCACATGCCGCCCATTCGCTGACCGCAGTTCTCGCAGGCTTTCTTTTTCTCGGTGGTTGTTCGTCCCGTGATGGGCTTTACCCTGAAGCCTCCGATCTTCATTTCCTCCGCGCAAGTATCGCAGAGGGTCAGAATTCTTTCAGCCACTTGCCTTGCCACCTTTCTGCCGGAAGCTGTCGGCCTCCGGGCATGTTTTCCAGTGCGGGATTCTCGCCATCCCGGTCGGAATCGTGCCGTCCGTGAGAATATCGCATCGGATTGCCTCTCCGCTGTCGCTGATCACCATGTCTTTGCCGTCCTGATTCTGACGGTACGGCACAAGCCCCTCATCGCACGGCATCCACTTTCCTTTTGGCGTCTGAATCCAGATTATCGGTGCGTTGCACTTTCTGCATGTTGCCGCCATTGGTCAGTCCTCCTTTTTGACTTCGTACCAGTCCTCTGCCAGCATATCCGCCTGGGATGCAAGCCAGCCGATTTGCTGTCCTCTCGTGCCGAAAAAGACAATGGACTCGTTGCCGATGTCCTCATGTGCCGGGACTATGCCTGTTCCGTCTTTCAGCGTCGCGCTGAATACGGTTCCGAGGGCGATGAACTGATCTTTCCCGTTCCATCCCACACGGGCCAGGTGAGCGCCTTTCTTCATGTGCTGGATTGCCTCGCCGAAGTCGAAGGTGTCAGGTTCGGATGCGGCCTTGGGAGCGTCCTTCGTCTCCTCGTGGTAGTAGAGCTTGCGGGTCAGTTCGTTGATGCGGTTTATCTTGTGGGTGTCAATGATGATGTTTCGCATCATGCATCTGGAAACATCAGCCTGCAGCTTCGACAACTCCTTGAGTTCGCAAAGCACATCAGCGGGTATGTCCTTGCTGAGTTCCTCGACCAGCTCTTTCATCAGATCTTCCATGCAGTTCATTTCGTTTTCCTCCTGTTTTTATTTTTCCGCATTCCGCGGTCATAGTCTTTTTTCGGGAAGCAGCGCGAGGTGCATGTCCCGCGCCGCTTGCACTTATCGCAGGGGTTTTCCATCGTTCTCATCCTCCGGGAAATGCTTCTTTGTGACTGCGATGGCGAATTCCTCTATTTCGCTTGCCCAGAGCGCCGTACCGGGTCCGTTGCACCGCTCCCAGCAGAGCGGGAAGCCGCCGATGCCGTCAAAAAGTGAGCCGAGTGTCGCGGGGCGTTCATACTGTGCGCTGATCCTGCGCAGAAGCCAGAACCAGAACGGGAGCGCTATGGAGTTCCCGCAGGCTTTGTATCGTGGCGTATCGGCATCCTTGCGCTTTTTTCCGTTGCTGTCAGTCCAGTCGTGGAGGTCTGTCCATCCGTCTGGGTACCCTTGTAGCCGCTCACATTCCAGCGGGGTCAGCCGCCGCACCTCCGGCCAGATCAGCACCACGTTATTGCTGTTGAGGTTTATGCCTTGCTCTTTCGCCTGGAGTGTCCCGTTCGTATCCGGGTTGATCGTCCCGTTCCTGCAATCGACCGCCGCCACGATATAGGTTTCGGAATCCTCGCGGAATTGGAGATTTGCTTTGGCGTGGAGCGCATGGGCTGTATCCGGGGCGTAAACAATCAGCACTGCCTGCTGATCGTGCATGGTGTCCAGTGTGTTCGCTACCTGGTCCATGGTGATATTGTGTAACTGCCCATTTCCGACACACACCGCATGGCAGTGCGCCGCCGAAATCGTAAACTGTGGATCTCCAGGCTCTCCGATTCCCAGGCATGTCCGCATCTCTGCGCTGTCTCGCGTCCCGACCATGGTGTTGATCGGTATTGCCAGTGCCGTGTAATCCGTCACCCGGTTTTCGTGGTCGCCTGTAATGGTCGGACAGATCAGGCCGTCGCCGTTCCCCCTTGCGTCATAAACCAGCAGGATAGATGGCACGATGTTCTTTCCTTCTGCCGTCCCGCTGCTCAATGTGGGGGCAGCTCCCTCTGGGTCAAATACCCGCTTGCTCTGTGGATCCCACGGGTTAAGGCATGCAACAATCGGGGGGCCGCGATCGATGCACGGGCTTCCGTCCATCCGCGCCGGGAGGGTGTTCACTTTGTCTGGATAACACACGGCGTGGCGGTCGATGGAGTTGAGAGTTGGTGCTACGTCTTCTGAGATTCCGAGTCCGTGTTGTCCGGCGTTCCTGTCGCAGATGTTTCCGAGGATTGAATACGCAGTGCAATATCCAGCAGCGCAGGAAGTTCTTTTCCTCTCCGTTCCGCTCTCCGCAGAATCCCCTGACAAGCCTTTGCGCTCAAACGATATTTCCGGGGCGCTGAGACCTCCAAAATCTGCAACAAGTGAGATGCGTTTTCTTCGCTGGGGGACTCCCCAAAACTGCGCGTCGTGAACTCTCCAAGCAATGCTCCACCCCCCCCATTTTTTGGTAAATGCACCCGGAGTGGGGCCACTTTCCGTTGTCAGGCATAGGCACATCGGGAGCGTCCGGCTCTGCGATCCTCGCAAACTCTGTGAGGACGGCTTGGAAGTCCCGGCCACCGTTGCTGCTGAAAGCGCCGGGGACGTTTTCCCAGACGCAGTATCTTGGTCGAACAAACTGATCTGATCGTCCATTCTCTTTCCTGTCTCTTTCCCGCATTTCTCGGATGATGCGTATTTGCTCCATGAACAGGCTGGATCTCTCCCCGTTAAGGCCAGCCCTCTTGCCAGCGACCGATAAGTCCTGGCAAGGGGAGCCGCCTGTTATGCAGTCCACAATCGGCAGCGTCCAGCCGCTCAGTTTCGTTATGTCGCCGTAGTGCTTCATGCTGTATCGACCTTCTGCTCCGTTTCATCGATCAGGCCGTGCGCCCGTTTCTGCCGGATGCCGCGCACGTCCAGAAGCACCCTTCCGTCCTTTGTTTTGATGGTCAGGTCATACAGACCGTTTTCCTTCCTGACCATTTCGGTTATCAGCTCTATCATGGTTTTTCCCCCTTTTTCGTCTTCCGCAGTTTTCGCGCCGAAGGCAACCGCAGCTCCGGGTTAATCCTGCGCGGAGGTTTGCCCCGATCACGATTGTCTGATTGCCGCACTCGCACTGGCATAGCCATGTCGGTCGGCCTTGCCCGTCCGCGCCGGATGTCCCTGCTCTCCTGATCACGCGCAGCCGTCCGAATTCTTTATCCGTCAGATCGATCAGCGTTCTGTTTCCGCCCCTGCTCATGCTCCGTATCTCCATGTGTGGATCAAATCCTTCAGGTCTTTGAGGAGGACAATCTTGTCGGGTGTCCAGTATGCGAAGACATACTCGACATCGCACGGCCTGTCTTTCCCTTCCCGCCAGATTTCGTATTCCTCCGTTGCGATCTTTTTCAGGCTTCCCAAAATCGGGTTGTTTTCGGAGTAGCCCATGAATTGACCGGGCTTTTCGACCGCCGCCGCGATGGAGTCCACCGTGGAAAATTCGCCGCTCTTGATGTCCACCCGGTTGAAAAGCACCCAGCAGTAGGTGTGGAGGTCTGTTTCGCTGTTGCTCTTGACACCGTAGAGCACCTGGGCGATGGTGGCGATCTCCTGTTCCCTCAGCATCTCTTTGGGGTCAGGCGGCATCCCGCGCTCCGCCGCCTCCTGTTGGCTGATAAACTCATCGGCAAACCGGGCTTGCCATTGCTCAAAGCTCCGCTGCGCGTCCCGCTGGGCCACCCGGAAGGTGACAAGCGTCCAAAGTGTCAGGCCAAGCGCCGCGAGGATGAACCAGCACACAATCCGCGCCATCCGGCTTGCTTTGATACTCTCCGTCTGGACCCTGATCGCGGCGAGTGCCGCGATCAGGAGGTTTCCCAAATTCCGCGCTTGAAAAATCAGCGCTGCTGTGATATTCTTTACTTGCGTAGTAGTCATAGCGTTTTCCCCTTTCCTTTGTTGCCGCTGTCGTGCCAGGACAGCGGCTTTTTTATATCTCCCCATGGTTTTTGCCTCCGTCAGATCTGCTTTTGCTTTTTGTGCACCTCTTTCATCCTGGCGTTTATACCGACCGTGCTCACATCGCTGATTTTCCGTTCCCGCTCTTTCTGCGCGTACCTCCGTTGGTTTTTTTCCCATGCTACGAGGTACGTTTTGCAGAAGCAGTGGCATGTCGCTGTCCGGGCGGGGCAGTCGGGCGGACAAATCGTTCCTGATGTCATGCCCACCGCCTCCTGTTCATGTAGGCTTCCCGATCAGCGCCGATTCCGGCGCTTGCTTTTTGGGGTTTTCTCTGCAGCATGCGCTTAGGCACGAAGTTGTACAGCACCGCATCCTGACTGTTGCACAAAAAGCAGTTGTTCCCGTTCTTTACCGGGTCCAGCCTGTAAGCATCACTGATCTTGTCCGCGCATCTCTGGCAAAGTGAGATCATGCTTTTCACCTCCGATCTGCATTTTGTTTCCGAGGTCGGCGATCAGGGCTTTTACGTTTGGCGGGAGCATCGCCTGTTCCCGATCTCTTGACCGCCGCTCTTTGAATCCCCGCATGAAGTTCGATGCGACCACGGTACTCAGTTCCTCCGTGTCCACCATCGCCCAATCGCGGAGCTGCTCCGGCCTGCCGACCGCTCTCTGCACTTCAGGCGGGAGCTTGTCAAATTCTTTTTGGTAGCCGTAGATCCCGTTCCTGCATGCTTTGGCTACCATCGCCCAGGCTTCTGTTTCGCTCAGGGTGTTCACGTCCCGGAGTTTCTGGATCTGATTCTTGATCTCCCCGATGGTCGGCGCGTAGCCGGATGTCCTGGTGGCTATAATGGCATCGACCGCCGCGCCGACTTCCTTTGCCCTGTAATCGGCGAATTGCCGCATCCATAGCTCCACTATGGGGCCGGTGTCATCGTCCTGGATTTTCCCATAGGCGTTCGGGTAAGCCACCGCGAGAGTGGCGAGGATTATCTTAATCGCTTCCTCGGTCATCGAGTGTAGCCCCCTCTCTGATCATCATCCGCAAAAACGGATTGCTTGTCTTGATGCCGCCATCCGGGGGCTTCTCCAGCCAGCCCTTGTTCCTGAGCCATTTCTCTGCGCTGGGAAGGTATCTGAACATATCCGGGGTTGTCCGTTGCGCCAGCTCTGTTGCTGCTGAGATCAGCGTGTCAGGCGGTACTCCGCTGTCGATAACCCTCATGTACTCCATACAGGCTTCCCGGATGTCCCCTCCGCTTTTTCGCGGGTAAGCATCCCAGAATTCGTCCCATCGGTCGGGGTCAGGATCAGGGGGCGTTTCCCTCGCGCCCGCGTGCGCGCGCGCATCACACACACTATCCCCCGTATTTATCTTATCTTGACTTAACTTAACTTTACTTAACTTAACTTGTGGCTGCGGTTGGTTGTCATGTGGTTGCGTTTGGTTGCCGTTTGGTTGCCAGTCGGTTGCCATGGTGTACGCGCCGTTTGGCTTAATTGTCAGCATGTTGGCTTCCTCTTGGTAGACAGTTGGTTCGTATCTGTCCTTCCGCATGGCGTTCGCCATGCGCCAATGTTTGATCACCATGACGCCATTTTCGAACCGAAGCAGATACCGTTTGTCAACCAGCGCCTCCAGGTCTTTCTTTTTCGCGTGGGCGCGGAACATCGCCGTTTCAATTTGGCTGCAGAATCCATCATCATCGGCGCTCAGGGTGAGGTGCATATAAAGCGCCTGGGCTGTTGCAGGGAGCTTTATAAAATTGTCGTTATCCGTCACTTTCCGGGTCAGCATTCTGCGATCGCCCATCTTGCGCCTCTCTTTCTTTGTGTTCGTGCATCGGCACCCAGGTTGACCATGGAGCCATGTTCTCCTGAAGCCATGCTGTCGCCTGTTCCCAGCTCAGATGCGTTGTCTCAGCGCGGGTTTCGTAGGAAAACTCCCCGGCTTCCAGCTTTGCTTCTCTGCGCTGCTCCAGCTCCGATTCCCTGTAGTTTGCTTCCAAAAGGTACACGGTGTAGGCTTTGGCCTGGATGCCGTCCAGCGTTGCCAGGTCGGTTGCGTAAAAGATGCAGTCGTTGTGATCTCTCCAAATGCGCCAGCCGCAGTTCAGCGTGTCGTGCGCCGTATCAAAGGCCGCGATCCATGAAGTGACCGGGCATCCGTATTCGGTTGGCTGCACCCATTTGTCCGGGTTGATGAGGATGATGTTTCGTGGGTCTACCCCGGCGTTTCGTAGGGGCTGCGCCATCCAGTCCCGGCATGCCCATTTAAGTGTGGGCCGCATCTTTGCCAGCTTGCTGACAGTTGATTTTCTGAAATGATCGCTAACCGTGAATATGAGTCAGAAGAGCAAGCCGTAAGCTCTCCGCATAAGGCTCTATCGTCTTCCATGGGACACCCATATCGATTGAAATCACATCATCTATGATTGTGCAGTTTCCAGTTGAGCCGGATTCCAAAATCTCATATTTCACTTTTGCATCACCTCACCTTCAAATCTCCAAATGAAACCACCGGCTGATTTTCTGGGATGACCGGGCTTGAACGGTGTCCTGTTTGCTGCCTGCAAGATGTTCCTATGACACACTCCTGTCGCCCTCGACGCTTCCGCACCATTTTCAAACCGGTTGACAATCGTTCCATCCTTACGGAGTTGAACAATCGGCTTGGGCCTGAGAATTTTGTTGTAATAGATCATTGGATCGAGCTGTTCATGGTGCATATTTATTGAGTGCCTGGTGTTGTATGATCGGCTGCACCATTCTAAGTTTTCTACACGGTTGTTTTGCTTGTTCCCATCTTTGTGATTTACCTCTGGAAGATTGTCTGGGTTTGGAATAAACGCTTCAGCGACAAGCCTATGTATTCTTGTGCTCTTTTGCTTTTTACCTTTTCCCTGAAGAACAAAGCTAAAGTAATCACCTTTTTTGTTCGTGTTTTTGAGGATTACACCATCTTTGTCCTTCTTGAAACTCTTTATTCTTCCGAAGCTGCTAATTTTGTATAGACCTTCAAAGCCGGGTATGTCTTTCCAAATTTCTTCGCTCACAGGTCATCAAGTCCCATCTCATCGCTCTGCGCGGGTGCGTCCTGGGTCTGGGCTTGGATGCCGTTCTGAGGCTCCTGCTGGGCTTTCTCCGCGTTCTGCGCGGCGAGGGTCTGCATCCTGTTGGTGAAGTACTCGGAGCCGACAACGCCGTCCCTGAGGCTTGTGTAAGCCCTGCGCAGCTTTTTGAGGTCGGCTTCATCGAGGAAGTCCACGCTCTTTTTCTGGCAGAATGCTGCCAGCATTTCGGGGGTCACGCTGAATTCTGCAAAGGCTGTGACCGTGTCCTCCCGGCGCTTTTCAATCGGGACACCCTGCGCCTGGGCTTTCAGCGTGAGGTCGCACTGCTGCAGCGCCTTGTCTACCACATCGCCGGGGATCAGGGCGAGGATGCATGCGCGTACTCTGCGCTGTGCCTGATTTGCGATGATCTCATAAATATCCCGCTCAGAGGTGACCGCGTAAGAGCCGCCGCCTGCTTCCCGCTGGTGCTTCACCGTGAAGATCAGACTCCTGCGCGTATTGGTTTCCAAATCCCAGGCGTAGGCCAGCACCGAGCTTTCTCCGTTCTTCCGGTCCAGCTCCATGAATCCGAAGTCGATGTTTCCCCAGTTCTGGGCGATGCACTCCGCCAGCCGGATGCTGGGTCCCGTGATGCTGCTGCCGCCCCTCTTGTATTCGTAGGTGGCGGATTCCGCGAGGGTGGGCCGTGCGCAGGCATTGAGGATTCTGTCCATGCTTTCGCTGGGCATGCGGGGAAAGTTCTTTGCAATCACCATCATGGCCTGTACTTCCTGGGCCTGCCTGGTAGTGGCCATCGCGGAGGTGACGCTCTGCGCGGTCATGGCTTTCGGCGCTTCGCCGAATACATTCAGCTCATTTGCCATACTGGATTCCCTCCTGTACTAATTTTTCTTTGAGCGCTTTCAATTCCGGGAGTACCTTCTGGTATTCCTCCTGATCGCGGAAGTAAATGGTGAAGCTCATTTTCTTCCAGCACATCGGCTGTTCTGCCGTCTGGGGCGGAGCCGTGACCGGCGCGGGTGCGTTGATCGGGGGCGGGGCGGGAGTGGGCGCTGCGGCTTCTACACGGGCTTGCATTTCCCTCTGCCGTGCCGTTTCCTCCCTGCGCCGTTCCTCTGCTTCCTGCGCTTCCCTGATGCGCCTTTTGCGCTCCTGGACGGTCGCCGCCGCCTGCCCAGCATCGAGACATTTCTTGAACTCGACCATGATTTCGGCGCTGTCTTCCATCTGCCTGACCTGATCCATGCCGACCGCGATCCGGCTGACGAAGTTGGCCAGCGCGTCCATGGCCTTGCGCGGTTCTTTGGTCTTGGTGTCCGCCATGCCGATCTTCACGCCGCTTTTCGTGAGCGCCTGGTCGAAGGGGATCCAGTCGATGCCCTCAAGCTGGCAGTGTTCGTTGTAGTTGGCTTCCAGCTTCTTCATGGCTTTGGCTTTCAGCTCCCCTTCGAAGCTGTCCACCGTGGCCTTGAGCGCTGCATCGGCTTCCTGGAAGGGTATAGCCACACACTCTTTGTACACGGCGTTGAACCGTTCGTATGGTTCAAGGATCAAGTCTTTGACCGCGATCCTTCGCTTGTCCAAGGCATCGAACTGTTTTCTCAGATCTGCGCGGGTGTTTTTGACCGCCTGCACGGTTTCGGCTGTGGCGACCATGCTTTTCGCATCCGCTACGGTCTTTTCGATTGCGGCCTTGTAGTCCCGGAGTCGTTCTTCGATGATCGGGAGCTGCGTGACCGCGATCAGGCTCTTATCGTCTGCCACCGTGGGCAGGGTGATTGCCATTTCCGCCGCTTCCTGGGCTTCGATGGCGCGTTCTTCATTGTCCATGGTCATCCTCCTGTTTGTTTGATTTTGCCGTGGGCTTAAAGCATCACCTTGATGTCGCCGTGCTCAATCTCTGCCGCCAGCGCGTCTTTCAGGTAATCCACCACGGTCTTCCGTGCCGTCAGCTTCCACATGCCGCCGTCTGCCTCCGTAAAGGTGATCCCGCGCTCGTCGATCCTGATCAGGAACAAGCCCTCCGGCTGTTCGACCTCCTGGAAGGTCCTGTAGGGGCGGAGCTTGACCAGCGGCCTGATCTTCTGATTTTCCTGAAGGGCGACACCTTTCTGCGTCACGACCGTGGTGGCTACGCCGGTGTCGTTGTAGGTGACCTTTGCGCCAGTGGTGATGTTGCTGAGGAGCTGGAGGCAATACTCGCGGTCGCCGCCGTCCTGGAAGCGCGTCTGCAGCGCGACTGCCGCCTGCTCAAAGGCCAGCTTTGTGCTGGGGTCCCAGCCTGGTACATCCGTGGCTTTCGCCTTGTAGAAGATGATGCGATTCTCGCGCTTGTCGTGCATGGCCTTGGAGAACACCTCCACGCTTGTGGCGGTCGGAACCGAAACGAAAACCGGGGAGATCGTCTTGATTGCTTCCGTCTTGATCATCGTGATCACAGCGTCCAGGCTGCTCAGGTTGATGGGGGCGGGAAGCGGGATGTCCGGGAGAATCTCCACATACGTGCCGTCCGTTGAAAGCATGTAGGTGTGACCGTCGATCTCATGCACAACCGGCTTTGCCATGGCTTCGATCTTTTCTATGGCTTCTTTAATCATGATTTTTTCCTCCTGTAATTTAGTTCACCAGCCGGAGCTGGGCCGGGGCTTCCTGTTCGTCGCCGTCAAGATTGAGCTGACCGGGCATCTGGGGGGTCATTTCGATCACGGTGTCGTTTGCGGCGACATAAAGCATCGTTGCGACCGGGTAGGTCGGCGCGAGGCTGCTCTTGACCGAGCAGGAAACCGCAACCGTGGAGCGGTCTGCATCGGGCTTAAGCTCCAGCGTGATCTGGATTTTGCGTTTGGCTACGGGGTCGGTGTTCGGGTCCATGATGTTCTCGATCAGCCTGCCCATCTCATAGTCGGTGCGCTCTTTGAATGCGCCGTTGCACATTTCAAGAATGCTTTTGCTTACTCTTGCGTCCATTTGTTCTCACCTCCTGTCAAATGCAAACTTGCCTTGCGAGGTCGGCTTTGGTCACGCGCTCGATCCCGCCTTTGAAGGTGATCTTGCCGTCGCTCACGTATCGGGTGACCGTCCGGGGCGTTACTCCGAGGAACCGTGCGACCTCGCTTTTTCCGAGCATCCCCTGATCTGGGAACATCTCATTGAGGGCCGCGATTGTATCGCGGAATCCCTGTTTTTCACGGCTCATCGTCTGTCACCTCCATCAGCCGCTTTTGTCGGCTTCCTTCTTTTCGGGCTGCTCTTTCATCGCATCCATCGCCATCAGTGCGCCGTCCGCCTTGTCCAGGAACTTTTCCTTCAGGCGATCCGGCATCGCGGCGATCTTCTCAACGAGGGCTTTTTCCTTTTCGCTCATGTCCTCACCTCCCTTTCTTGTTTAGGCACTTCGGATTATACCGTAGTCGCTTCGGTTTGTCAAGCGCTTTTACGAAGTCGCTTCATTTTTACTTGACTTTTCGCCTTTCGTATTGTAAAGTGACTTAGTGAGGAGGTGACCGCATGACAATAAACGAACGCATCCGGCAAATCAGAACCGCTGGAGATTTCACAATGAGGCAATTTGCGGAAAGAATCGGTATTTCTGATTCTGCCGTAAGCCAAATTGAAAAGGGCCGCACAGGGATCAGTGAGCAGACCATCCGATCTATCTGTCGGGAGTTTGGAATCAGTGAGGAATGGCTACGCACTGGTGAGGGCGAAATGAAAGCGCCTTTGTCCCGTGAGCAGGAGATGGCGGCTCTTGTCCGCAGTCTCATGGAGGACAGCCCGGAAAGCTTCCGCTCCGCCCTGGTGACCACGCTCCTGCGCTTCGATCCCAATGGGCCGGAGTGGGAGATTTTGGAGCGCATCTATGATGGCATTGCAAAAAACCGAAACCCCGGCGAATGAAACAAGCCCCTGTGGTTTTTCCACAGGGGCTTGTTTTCGTCAGCCGATCAAATACCAGTAGATGAAGGTCAGAACTTTCATGGACGCATCCGGCAGCAGGGCGATGATCTTGTTTATCAGTTCTTCCTTTTCGGTCATGGTTTTCACTCCCTTTTCATGTTGTGGGAGTGTCATTATATTACAGAGCGGTTACAAAGTTTGTCAAACAGTGCGTTTTTCTGAAATAGGCAAGAATGGCGCTTGCCTGTCCCTTCTCTCTATGGTACACTGGAAACACAGCCACAAGGCTGAATTCTGATAAATTTGGAGGATTCTATCCATGGCAAAGGAGAAAAAAGAGAAAAAGAAGAAACCTCTGCTTTTGCGGATTCTTCTTTGGGTTGTCGGCATCGTGGTCGGTCTTTTTGTTGCTCTGATTATCATTGCTCTTGTGCTACCGGATAATCCAGCACGGACAGATTCGCCGCCAGAAATCAGCGCCGAACCGTCCCCTGTGGTGACACCGCATCCAACGCCGACACCAGAACCTGATCCTCTTTCGTCCTTAAAAGTGAAAACAGGGGAAATCTTGGACGTAAAGCAAACCGGGGATATCGTAGTTGTAAAGGTTCGCGTTAATCAGCTATTGAATAACAAACAGACTATCAATCAAAACTATTTTAATGCCTGTGCAATTATGCGTTCCCTCGGCGATGTTCCTGTGTCTGAACTCCAATACTGGGCAGTTACCCCAAACAATGGAAAGGATGTAAAAATAATCAGCTTTACGGTTCCGGGTGATGTTGTTTCTCTTATCTCAAAATCTACCCCCTCCACGTTTGCTGACAATAGCTTACCTGATTACGTTACCGACCTGTGGGTTCTTCCCTCTTTGCAAAACTAAAAAAGGGAGGGAAAAGCAAAATGTTTACAAATCCCGGCAGGCAGATCCAGCGTCTTGCAACACTCCTTTTTTGCTTATTTATGGTATTATTTATCGCTGGCGGCTATTTTGTCTTTACCCGTTTCAACGAGGACGATTCTTTGAGGTATGTCATTTTTGCCGCCATTGTCTGCGTTGGCTTTTTGTTTGCATGGATCACTACTCTGCTCATGTACGCTGTCGGTACTCTCATAGAAAATGCCGAGCTTATCAAGTGGAATACCGAACTACAACTTCAAAGGCTGGATCTTATAGAAAGCCACTTACGGGCGATCAGCCTTGTTTCATTATCTCCAAAGGTCCATGACGCGCACACAAGTTCACCCGAAAAATAAATAAAGCCCCGGAAACCGTCAAGGCTTCCGGGGATTTTTCTGTTCAGTTTTCTTCCGGGTCTTCATCGTCGATCAGATCCTCTATCGTGCATCCCAGCGCCCTGGCCACCTTCCGCAGCACATACACATCTCGCGGAATCCGCAGCCGCTTTCCCCATGCTTCCAGTGTCCGAGCCGACACACCGCTCCGGCGTGAAAGCTCCAGACGACTGATTCCCAGCTCCACGCATTTCCGGTCTATCTTGGTCAGGTTTTCGTTGTCTCTATCAAGTCTTGGCATTGTGCTCAGCCTCCCTTCACTGGCCCATTATATGCGTATGTATGGTATTTGTCAATTTGACTTATCTACCAGACATACGCAGTAAATTTTGTTCATGTTAGCTGCTTGCTTTTACTACAAGCGTATGGTAATATACAGCCACAATGAAGAAGACAAACGGAGGTAAACGAAATGAGAAACACGAAGATTTGGGAAGTCAGCACATTCCACGGATCACACAGCGGCAAGGCAAGTGAGCTGACAAAGAAAGAAGCGAAGGCAAAGTTTGAAGCCCTCGCCAAGGACACCACCAAAAACATCAATAACGATTACCTCGATATGATGTTAATCAGCCGGGACGGTGAACAGATAGCTCAGATGTATCGGACTGGCAAAGGAGAATATGCCTATTGGATAGGAAAAGAGTGGACTGATGACGGCGAATACGCCGCCGAACTACTAAAGGCAATTTAAGGGGCGGGTATCCGCCCCACCAATAAAGGGAGGGCTGAACAATCATGCAGAAAAAATACTATATCGCTTACGGTTCAAATCTGAACGTGCGCCTGATGTCGTGGCGCTGCCCGTTCGCGGAGGTAGCGGGTATCGCCACCCTCCGCGATTGGCAGCTTCTCTTTCGGGGAAGCAAAAGCGGGGCATACCTGACCATTGAGCCGTGTCCGGGCGCGGAGGTTCCTGTCGGCATTTGGGAAATCAGCGAGGCGGACGAACGGTCGCTGGATCGCTATGAGGGCTATCCAGGCTTCTACTACAAGCGGACGCTCCGCGTCACCATGGACAATATCCTCACCGCCGAGCAGAAGGAGATCGAGGCGATGGTCTACATCATGCACGAAGACAGGCCGCTTGCCATACCGTCTGATTCCTATCTCCAGACATGCGGGGCCGGGTATTACGACTTTGGCTTTGATCTGAAGCCGCTGGAGGACGCGCTTGCCTTTGTCAGAAGGGAGGTGAAAGCATGAAGGACTTCTCTGGAATCGCCGAGGCTGTCTGCCCGAAATGCGGCAAGGCATACCGCGCTCCGTCCGCGCTGTCCCGCGTGGACAACTGCACACCGATCTGCCCGGAGTGCGGCATCCGGGAGGCGCTGGACTTCATCGGGGTTCAGCCCGAAGAAGCCGAGAAGATCATAACGACAATCCGGGAACACACCGGAAGAATGGAGGGGGAAGAATGAACGAGGAATGGGGCAGCATCATCCGCCTGGGCATGGTCCTTGCCTTTGGCGCTTACGTCATGCATCTGCTGGTCAATATGTAAAAACGAAAAAAGCCCCGACCTTAGCGGTCGGGGCATCGTTGACTATATACACAATACGGGTGCTGAATCCTTGTGCAGATTACGGCGCTTTTTCCCTCAGAAATGACTTGTATTTAGTGCGCGTGTATGGTAATATGCAGACACAATAAAGAACGGGGGTACACAAAAATGCAGAACCATTCCAGAACCTTCTTCAGCCGGATCAGAGCCGAGCGCTTTGCTTCAATGCTCAGGGAACAGGGACGGGCGGACATCCAGATTTGGACGGGGCGCGATGCTTTCAATCAGACCCAGTACACTGTCCGCTGGAATTAAGGAGGGAACAATAATGAAGAAGCTGTATGATCCGAAGATCCGAATCGAGAACCTGTACTCTTTCCTGAAGAACACCGATGCAGACGAGATCGTGATCCGCACCACTCGCGTGGCGGGTGGCTGGCACGACAATGAATCCAGCGCCATGTCCGCAGGTTTCTCGATCTCTCGATTCAATGATCCGGCCATGATCGCAAGGCATGAGTTTTCCGAGTGCTATCGGATGGTCAGAAAGTAATGGAGGGGCTGGGGTATGAAGAACACAATAATCCGGGAGAATCTGTCCATCGAGGATGCCAGGAACGTTGCCGAGGAGCTGAAGCTCTACGGGTACACCGTGGAAATCTCCGGCGAGGGAAACCGCAGAACCGTGACGGCTTGCAAATGATGAGGATCGGCTGATCGCCGGTCCTTTTTTTGATGTGTTAAATATTTTTCTTGCTTTTATCCCGGCTGTGAGTTAAAGTGGACGCATCTTTGGAAGAGGATGGTTCCAAATGAAAAAACCGAATTATGCCGAAATGTTCACGCTCCGCTCTGATGGGAGGTATCAGGGCTATTACCGGGAGCTGGACAAAAACGGGAAGCCTACCGGGAAGCGTCACGCCGTCACTGATCCCGATCCTGAGCGGCTCTATCGCCGCATCCAGGAAAAGCAGACACCCATGCGCCGCACCTTCCGGGTCGTGGCTGAGGAATGGGAAACACTGCACAGGGATTCTGTCTCCGACCGCACCTGGAAAAACTACGCGCCGCATTTTGCGGAGATCGTGGAGCTGTACGGGGATTCTGCCGTGGCGGACATCACGGCTTTTGATGTCTCGCAGGATCTTCTCGCTGCTAAGGCCAAGGGCTACAGCCACACCGTTGTCAATTCCCGCCGCTCCATCTGGAACGGCATTTTTGATTACGCGATCTCACAGCGGGACATCCCGTATAACCCGGCTGTCTCAGTGAAGCTGCCGAAGGGCTTAAAAAAGGGCAAGCGCACCGCGCCGACCGACGATGTGATCAACGCCATCATCCGTGGTGCGTCTGACATGGAGTTCGGCTTCATCCCGTTCTTCCTTCTCTGCACGGGCGTTCGCCGGTCCGAGGCGCTCCAGCGCAGGAAGGATGATCTGGACACCGAGCTGTGGGAGCTGCGCATCCCGAAATCAAAAACGGAGGCGGGGGTTCGCACCGTCCCGATCATCGAGCCGCTCCGTGAGCCGCTGGTCGAATGGATGAACACACACCCTGGGAAGTGGCTTTTCCCATATATCCCCTATAACGGTCGAAGCGGCACCTATATGACCGACTCCAACTGGGAGACCGCCTGGGCGCGGTATTGCACCCAGCACGGCTGGGTCGAGGAGGACGGTACCCCGTCCATCGGCGCACACCATCTCAGGCACGGGACCGCGACACTTCTA
>Ga0247610_10000769_pt1 | contig 43617 bp, 57 predicted proteins | sample 174DNAGHGhighgp2_FD_193483 | JGI IMG/M metagenome (GOLD analysis project Ga0247610, IMG submission 193483) | Sheep rumen microbial communities from Palmerston North, Manawatu-Wanganui, New Zealand - 1742 DNA GHGhigh gp2 | ecosystem: Host-associated > Mammals > Digestive system > Stomach > Rumen...
CGCGATGGAGGCGTTTGTTGCCGAGCAGTTTTGCAAAAGAGTGTTCTGGGACAGATACAAAGAGAGCTTTGAAACAAAACTCTCCGAAAAGTACGGCGAAGTCGTTATAGTCTCAGGCATCGAGTGCGTCAGAGACACACATATGTACAGACTTAAAAGCTGTCCGTGTTTACTTGCAGACTTTGACTTCCTTTGCCGCCTTACTCTTATGGACGGCAGAGTTCTCGAAGGAATCTTCGAGTGCAAAACAACCGCTCCGTATCAGATAGCGGAAAAGTGGACAGACGCTCCGCCTGAAAGCTATCAGGACCAAATTGCCGATTATATGCTCATAGGCGATTACGACTTTGCAATCATTGCTTGTGCTGCTGATAACAACTACAACAATTATTACGCGCACCTCGTTTTCAGAGATGAAGATAAGGACACTGAAATTGTTAAGGTTGCGTCGGATTTCTGGAATAAGCACGTGCTTGCGAAGAAGCCCCCTGAGATTTCTGGAGACGTCAGAGATGCTATTCTTACTTACGAGCCGACCGTCAACACAAGTGTAATCGATTTCACAAAGAACGGTTACGCTAATAAGCAGCTTCAGCTGTATCTTGAGGCGAAGGCACGTAAGTCGGAAATTCAGAAAGAACTTGACGCTCAGACTGAAAAGGCAAACGAACATCTCTCGAATATCGCAAAGCTGTTAAGAGGTCAGAAGGGAGCAAGAGTTAAAGCAGAGGACGGTACGAAGTACGTTCTGAGTATTGAAGAGACCGAAAAGGAATCCTTTACACAGAAGGAACGTTCCGAGCTGTTCAAAGCACATCCTGAGCTTAAGAGTTTGATACAGTCGTTCTACAAAAAGACGACATCCCGCTCGTTTAAGGTGAAGAAAGATAAGCAGAGGTGATTGATATGGAGAAAACAACCAAGGAAAGAATCGACGCTTATCTTGCCGATAACGACGCTTTTGCGTCGTTAAAGGCTACCTGCGAGCCGGTCTACGGAGACGCTGTGGTTCTTTACGCAATCCCGGTAATTGATTATAAAGGAAAAAACATAATCAAAGGGACCGCAGCTCAGGAAAAAGCGTTTGAAATGCAGAAAGTAATTCCTGCGGTTTCAACCGGAATAATCCTGTACTTCAACAGACCCTCAAAGCAGCTGAATGCTTTTGTTTTGCCTAACCCCTATTTCAGGGAAGTTTTGCTGGCTAATGAAAATATGGTTCAGCTTGAGGAGTATCTGTCTTCAGTGAGTGAAAAACTCATAAAAGAAGGAAAAATTAACGACGTCGAGAACATATTCTTTCAGAATAAAGCGGTCGTCGTTAATATAAAAAAAGATAACGAATAATTTTTTTACGCTCGAGTGGGATTACCTGCTCGGGCGTTTTTGGCAAAAATTCGTTCACAACGCAACATATACAATAGGAATGTAGGGAGGTGTTGAAATGAACAGTGTTCGCAATTCCGGACCGTACGAGAGAGCTGAACTCGAGGATGTAATTAAATTTGCAGAAAAAGGAGTTCCTATTTCCAATATCAGGCTTTTACGCAGTTGGTTGTTTTACAAAGGAATCCCTCAGTACCGCGAATTGTCAACCCGCATACTCTTAACGCTTAAGCAGCTCAAATGGTCAGGAGATGATTTAATTCAACTTATCGACTATCTGCGATACAAGGTTATGCCTCCTTTGTCTCCTGAGGATATCTCTCGTTTGAAGTGGTTTGTTGAAAACAACTCTGTATGGGACAAAAAGACGTTCGAAGAAATATTTGCAGAGGATAAAATTAACTCACTTAATTCCGGTCAGTTAATGTCATTTTTTAATGAAAAATCCTTTACATTGATGGCAAGAGATTTCTTTGCAGAGCAATACGCAAGGTGCGCAGATACTCGTGTTGAAGCTCTTCTTAATAGACTGTTCAAAAAAGGCAAGACGAAGGACGATGTAATATTTAACGAGTATGTTGCCAGAAGGTTGATATGGTGTTGTGCGGATAATCGTATAATAAGCCCTGAATATCGCTGTTCAGTCAGTAAAATTATGGATTATCTTCTCGATAACCAAATTGAATCCGTAATGATGGCTATCGATACGTTTGCAGATGTATGTCCTCGAGCTTTGCTTTCGGCAATTTCAAACGATGCGTTTTCGTTGAGAGCCATAGAAGCCCATAAAGACAAATTAAAAAAAGTGGTTTTTAACCCTGTGGAACTCGAGTCTGCTGATTTAGAGCCGTTCGGAAATAATAACAATCTATATGATTGCTGTATGTATTTTGCGGAAAATTTGCCGTTTTAACGTTGACTTTTCCGTGATTTTGTGGTATTATATACACAAATATATCAATAAAAATAAACAAACAACTGTCATCCGCGAGGGTGGCAGTTTTTATGTGTCAACCAAAATAGACTGTATATGCTGTAACAGGCGTGTGCGGTCTTTTTCTATTTTAAGGAGGAATAATTCTATGAAAAACCAAAACAAAAAGCAGCGTAAGGCTGAAAACGCGGAAAGACGCAACACTTGGGGCGTTTGCCCGATTACCCGAGTTTCAAAAAATGTTAAGCGCTACGACCGAAACAGGAGTAAGCGTGAAACAAGAAAAGAAGCTTGGTAGAAAGGAGATTGTATATGAGCTTTGAAGATATAACCGCCGCTGTAAAGGCAATTGAATGCTTGAAAAGGGGTATACCTGCTTCTTTTGAGTCAGTCGCACAAATTCGGCTGAATGTTTGGAATAGGCGGAGAGATTTGAACAAGGAAGATTTCGATATACTTGATTCAAAATTGAGTGAGATTTTAATCAATCTTCCGACCGAAAAAGAGAACGTCGTTGTTCTTATTGATTTGCTTAAGAAGTATTATTCAAGTCGATTTTTCCGATTACCTGATGTTCCACTTCATAATCGAAAAAATGCACGACAGTAGCACCCCGTGGTCCGAAGAAAGCTTGACATATCTCCTGAAACAGGATAAAGATTTCGTTAAACTGTTCTTTTCCTGGCACGCAGACGAAATCGAGACGTATTATGAGGCGGGTGCGGCGCTTAAAATAATCAAGTCGCTGCACGCCGGAGGCTTGAGCTATGAAAAATCGTTCAAAATCTTTTATGATTCGGTTCGCAGGTATTGCCCATACACAGAACCGCAGGTTGCGCTGTCTTTTCTTGAAGGATTAACAAGCGACCAAAAGAAAATGTTCGACTTTGCTTGGGAAAATTACAGAGCATTCGTTCTTGAAGGATTACAACTTGGTGCGTCAGAAAATCTCGGAACACTCAGCCATCTTGCAGACGGTGTGATTGATGAGGAGATTATAAGAAACGACGATGCTTTAGAGGCAATCAAGGGTAAAAGACCTTTTTACCCGGACGAACCAATGTCCCTTCGCGAATTTCTTATTATGCAATTAGAACTTCCGTTTTAATATTGCGTCATTAAAAGGAGTTGTAAAAAATGAATAAAAGCGGTGAAAACCCGAACAAAAACTTCGTTCAGTTGGTATTAGCCGCAAAACGCGGCGTGCCGATAACCGAAGCTTCAATTCCTGACATCTTGAATTTTCTTTCCATATCGCGACCAACCGTTTGTGATGTAAAAGAAAACGAAGACAGTACCGCTAAAATTCTTTTAGACGCTATGTCGAAAAATGTGGTGTTTAAGGGAAATAATTTGGAACTGATTGTTCAGGATTACATTCGGGATGAATCCAAGTACGGAGAATACTTTCGTAATGAATCTTGCGATTTCTTACGTTTGTGTTCTGTCTGGAATCCAAAAATGTTTGAAACACTTTTGCAGAGTGAACCTGCAAAATTCAATAATATAATGGATGGAATATCACTTCTTGTCGCGCAGATGCGATTAAGAAAAGAACTTAAGGATAATACAATAGACTTTCTTGATTACACGCTTACCGTAATGAAGTGGATACATTCCGCCTCGTCAGATTGTTTTGAGTATTTACTGAAAGTTTTAGACTCGTCATACGACACCTTCTTTACCGTCTTGAACGGCAAGAAAGATGAATTTGATGCGTTTGTGAAAACTGTTGATATGTCGTATCCTGGATTTATTGAATATATCGAAAGAGTTTCGAACGATAAGCTGTACGACGTACGTTTCAGTACCGGCTTAAAAAAATATATTGAAAGGAGAAGTGCTGATGCTGAGCAATATAGGCAAAGCAATTGACGCGGGAATTCCCGTGTCGGAAAAGGCTCTCGTTGAATGCCTTGTAACCGGTCTTGAGAACCCCGATGCCCATACCGGCGCTGTGAGCCTCGATTGTGCTAAAGCATATAGTTGTCTTACTAAAACGGTGTTGTCTGACGAAAGCGTCAGCAACCTCTTGTCCTGCTTTAAAAACACAAGCTCGCGTGATGTACTTCACGTGCTGTGGGGAAAAACGCAGCGGTGGAGTGAAGAAAACATTCGCAGAGTTTTTGACCTCCCAACGGAACAGTTCTATATGATTACGGATGACTCGGTGTTTGAAAAAATACTGAGGTCATACAAGCAGGAGGAGTCCGGTGATTTGATGGAAAAAATCTTCAGGATGAGTTCCGCATATTCGCCGACATCCGAAAACTATCGCGTAATTAAGGATTTTGTTACGTATATCATCGTTGCGTCCTCTGAAGAAAAGCTTGATGCAAGTATTGCTTCAAAATTGCTTCACAAGGTAGCTGTAATGGAACCAAAACTTTGCTTCGGAGCATTAAAGCGCACTGCTGTAATATATCGCAGATGCTTCGTTAAAGCTTACAGTCTCGGCGTTTTCGACGAGAAATTCCTCGAAAACTATTCGGAAGAGTTGTTAGATGTTGAAACGAGACTTAGCTTTACACTGTTCACTAATTATTACAAGAAAGTTGGTGAATGTAATGTATAAAGCTCCGGTTTTTGATGATACTCAGATACCAAGCTTGGTGCTTGCCGCCGAGCGAGGAGTTCCGGTTCCGTTACCGAGCTTACTCGAAACATATTTAAGTTTGGAGAAGCGACACGACGTTTCAACTCAAATATCTCTTCCATCTCTTTCCCTGAAAAAAGCACTCTTTAACGGTTGCTGGGAAGGGGACAATCTTGTTTACGCTGTGAGCAGACTTGCTACAAAAGATGACGTAACTCCGTCAGGCGTACAGATGCTCAACGACATACTCTGGTTGTTTGCTAAGTGGGATGTTGAAACTTTTAAAAGAACAATGTCTTACGGAATGCATACTCCGGAAGGGTTTGGCAACATTTTTAACGTGCAGTCGTTTGGACTGATTGTAAAAACGCTCTGTGTAGACGGAAACTATGAGGTGAATGACTTGCTTAAACAGGTCTTTCAACCTAAGATAAGCGGATACACTAAATATCACAATCAGTACGTTATCAGCGTGTTAATGAGATGCTGCGCTAAAAATTCAGGATGGACAAAGATAACCGATTATTTGATGGATAATTGGCGCAATGAGTTTCACGAGGTTTTGTGTGCATACGCAAACGACCGTCCGAAAGTTCTCTTTGAGATGCTTTTTATGGATAGTTTTCGTGACGAAACAATAAAGAACAACAAAGAGTTTTTTGAATCTGTCAAGATAACCAATACAGAATACTTGGCTAAGCTTACGACCAAGTTTTCAAAACATCTTGATAAGTGCAGTAATTTATACAACTGTGCGATGATTATAAACGACTGCTTTGGAAAGGAGGACGTCTTTTGAGTGATTATCGGAAAGCGGTAGTTGCTGTAAAGCGCGGACTGCCAATAAGCGTGAACACCTTAATCGACGCCTGGCTTGATTTACTCGCCTGTGCTCCGGATGAAGATGAGATTGACTATCTTCTGTCGAACGCTCTTTTTCGGAAACAATTATCAGAGGACGACCTCATATGCGTCATAAAACGGTTCAGTGATAATTATCATTCAGAACGAAGAAACGCATATCTGGACCTGCTGATGCTACAGCAGTTGCAGCGAGGAGATTTTGAGTGGACAGAAAAGGCATACAAAACTCTATTATACTGCGGTGAAAACGCCGTCAAACACTTTTTAAGTGATAAATTTGACGGAAGAGCGTATATGTACCATCTGATTTCAAGAGAAATAATATTAGGTTTTCAAAATGAAAGCGGATACACAGATGAAGAAGCTGTTAAAAGACTGCTTGAAATAACAACTGAAATATCACCGGTAAATCTCGGAGACGTTGCATATGCAATTTACCGGTCAATTCAATCTTTCGAGAAATCAAAAGAAAACATTTTCGACATTCTGTGGAAAGAGTACAATAACGCAGCTCTTGCGGGGATTCGGATAGCGGCAAAAAGCGATGTCGACTACTTAAAAAATATGGTTCCGATTTTTAACAAGTATCCAGATATGTTAAAACACTGTATTTTTGATACCGTTATGCTTGCGCGAGATTCTGCATATAACAATTGTTTTGATTCAAAAACGCTGTCGGAACTCGATGCAGCCGGATGTATGTCTTTAAGGAAATACCTGATGAACTTCGGACTCAAAGAGAGCTAACCATCAAATTTGCGTTTCAAGGCAAAAAATCCAAAACTTTTCACCATATTAAAGTAAGGGAGGTGAGCGTGAAAGTGGAGGAAACTATCAGGGCTAAATGCCTGTACGTTACTATGGTCAGCGATGACCGCAGCTTCGTGGTTGCCGATTTCTTAAACGAAGCAACTCAGAAGCGTTTTAAGGCGAGCGGCAGAAACTCAATTCCGCCGTACTGTTCTCCCGATATGCTGTTTGACGCAATCGGAAACTGGTCGACGTATCAGAAAAACGGCGTTAAATATGAGTTCTTCGATGTAAAGAAAATCGAACCTATCCCGTATGCAAGCAGAGAAAGTTTTATCGGCTATCTAACTACGACATACAAGGGGATAGGACAGAAAACAGCAAATAAACTGTTAAACGCTTTGAGGGGCGACTATGCATCCTTCAAGGAAAAAGCGTATGATTACGAGTTCCTGAAAAAGGCGGTCGGAAAAAAGACGGCGGCTTCTATCGTAGAACAGACAAAAGAACTCGAAGAAGAGGATGAACTTTACAAAACTCTTCAGGCGGCAGGAATTAGCCCGTTAAGAATAAGAGCTTTCAAGGAAAAATACGGAGCGGACGCAACAAGTGTATTGACGGATAACCCATATATTCTGTATGAGCAGTATCACAGTTCTTTTGCCTCGTGTGAAAAACTTTGTATGACGCTTTTACAGAAAAATCCCGACCTCATAACATCCTACGAACGCATATCGTCCTGCATTAACTATGTTATGCGAAACAGTGTAGCGTTCAGAGGCCACACTTATGTCGGTACCGTAGATTTGCCGAATATGGTTCTTCGCAAACTTAACGAAGGTAAAGTAAGCGGTTTGTGTGTGTCAATCAAAGACATAAACAGGGCACTTAACGAGATGCTTTCTGAGAATAAGATTGTTTGCGGTAAGGTTTCGTCTAATTTCGTCGCTTACGATGCGTTTTATTACAACGCTGAAAAATATATTTCGGAGCGTATTGCGGAAATGTGCAGTACGAAGTATTCTTTTGACGAAAAGTTGAGAGAAAAATACCGTAAAGCAATACTTGACGCTGAAGCGGAACACGGTATTACGCTTGAAGAAAAACAGCGTGAAGCCGTTATGATGGTTTTAACCAACAAGTTCAGTGTTATAACCGGTTCGGCCGGTACAGGTAAAACAACGGTTCTGAATGTATGTATCAGCGCTTACGAAAATGTCAGCGGCGGAAACACGGATATTGTGTTAACCGCGCCTACAGGAAGAGCAGCATTAAGAATGGCTGAAGCAACAGGATTGCGGTATTCCGCATCCACAATTCACAGTCTGCTTGGTTTAACGGGTGAAGAAGATGATACTTCCGCCCGCACACCGCAGCAGGTTAATTGCGACGTTCTTTTTGTGGATGAGTCGTCAATGTGCGAAATAGGCTTGTTTTACAAGCTGTTATACAACACCGACCAGTTCACTAAAATTGTTTTAATCGGTGACCCGAATCAGTTACCTCCGGTAGGAGCCGGTGAAGTTCTTAAATCTGTAATAGAAAGCCACGTCGTTCCGACGACAAAACTTTCGGTTATATACCGTCAGCTTAATTCAAGCAAAATAGTATATAACGCAACACAGGTTATGAACGGAAACAATAAATTGCAGACCGGTTCTGATTTCGTTTATTATCCGTATCCCAAGGAAGAGGATATAAAGCAAATTGTTCTTAAAACCTTTTCAGAGGAGTTAAAGAGAATAAACGATATCCGCGAGGTACAGATAATAACGCCGATGCGAGAAAAGGGCGTCATATCGGCCCAGTCGCTGAACGCTGCAATTCAGGCAATGGTTAATCCTATTCCCGAGTTCACGTCAACGGGCGAAAAATATAAGCCTCTTTATATTGCACTGACTAACGGTCTGAGAGCGTATAAAGGTGACAAGGTAATCTGTCAGAAAAACACAAAGGAAGTAAAGAACGGTGATATCGGAATCATAAAAAGGATGTACCATCCGGAAGATTCCAAAAAAATCACTGTTGAAATTGAGTTTGAAGGCAGAGAGGTAATGGAGTTTACTCCTGAACAGCTTACAGAAATGCAGCTGAATCTCGGATATGCCATAACGGTTCACAAATCCCAGGGTTCCGAATTCAAGTCGGTTATTCTTCCGGTTGCGGAAGAAAACAAGGTTATGCTTAGGCGTAATTTGTTCTACACTGCAATTACAAGAGCGCGTGAGAAATTCATTCTCATCGGCGGAGCAGATAAGGTCTGTTACGCAATTCAAAACAACGCTCAGGATTTCAGACGGACCTGTTTGGCAAGCAGAATAACTGCTGAGTATGACAAGCTTAATCCTAAGCCAAAGACACCGAAGACGCCGGAAAAGCCCGCGTCGGAACAGTTAAAATTTAATATTTAATTTTAAGCCCCTCAATTCGAGGGGTTTATTTTTTTGCTCAAAAAGGGCAAAAAGAGCCCGTTAAGGCGACATATATAAGTGAACGAAATAAACAGGAGAGTTTTTAGAATTGAAAAAGAGCGAGTACAACAATTTCACAATAGGTACCGAGGAGCAGCGTGAAGACGAATATCTTGACGAGCTCGAGGATGATGAAGAATCTTCGGAAACAGAGTCTTCCGGAGGTTTGATTCGCTATTACCTGCTTTTTGGTGCAGTTGCGATAGTGATAGTGACACTGGGCATTTTAATATTCGGCGAAATTATGTTTAAGGATGTCGGCAAAGCAAAAAACAGAGACATTCCGTCAGTATCGTATTCACAAACAACAACGACCAAGTCGGAAAACCGCTATTACTCGACTCAAAAGATGGGCGGAATTTACGTTCCGACCGAAGCTACAACAAAGCAAGGACCAACAGTTGTTTACGAATCGGGGACAACTGAAGAATACACGTACGAGGTACGATTGCTGAATCCGGACACTCCCGAAGAATTAGCTGAAGCCCGAAGAGTTGAAGCAAGCAGACAGGCTGAGCTCGCACAGTATTACAACACCTACAGCGAGACGTCTTATGACGGTCAGTCAAGCTCATCGACGGACAACTCCGACAGCTCTGCAACGTCCGATGACTGGATAGAAGAGGGAACTGATGATATTGCGACGTCAAACCCTGTAGGAAATGCTTTCGGAAGCGCAGCGGATGTCCTTGAAAATATAATGAATTCAATAACGGGTGGTTAATTTAATGATGGATAAAATTAAAGAAGTATACGACGAAAATACTCTCACTTTAACGTTTTTCACATACGATAAAAAACGTTGGTTTGAAACACACGAAAAAAGTGCGAGACTGTTCTTTCGGGTAGCAATGTTGTTTCCAATAATTGCTTTGCTGCTCGGTAAAATGCATTCGATAATCGACGGTGTAGTAGCAATCGTCCCGATAATAGTCACGGTCGTTTTGATGTCGTTATCGATTACAGATAAAACAGTACCGGAAGAAAATACGCTTATTCTCAACCGCAATGACAAAACAATAACGTTGCAGACAAAAGATAAAAGCGTCTTTAAATTTAAGTTTATAGGAACGAAACTTCGGTCCGTTAGCAACAGATTTATACTTAACGGAGCGGTCGAAATACTTAAAAACGAATCGTTCCCGATACGCAACGAAGATGCGGATGTCGGACTTGATATACAGTTCTTTATGAAAGACAAGCAAACAGCTAAATATTTATTAAAAGCTTGTACTGATTTTATAGGAAAAAACAATTTCAATTACAGAAAGGATTATTAATATGCTTACCTGGAAATCAAAGAAAAATGAAAACGGAAAGAGATACTGGCAGCTTGATAACGAGGACGATAAGAGTATGCCCCAGTTAATACTCTTCGTCAACGAGCAGCATCTGTTCATTGCGAGAGCTAAGAACGTTAACGGCTCGGAAAGAGTAATCAATAAGGTCATCGGCAACGAAAACACAATTTCTCTTGCGCAGGCAAAGGATTTGGCATCAGGCTGGCTGTTCCATATTCAGATGAATCCGTTTGAATCGAGAAAATAAACACAGCATAGGGGGTGTCTATATGTCATACAACTACAGTCCTGAGTATATGTACGATTTACTCATAAACAGCTCACTCATTTCAAGAGAAGAGCTTGATGAAATATGCGACATTAAAGGCTATACAGAGGAGACCTTCAGAGGTGTTCTGCTTGAGCGTTACGGCTCTGATGACTTTTCTCTGCTTACGTCCGAGTAATGCGTTGAATTCGTGCATTTACCTTGACAATTTAATAATTGTGTGGTAGTATATACTTACATAATATGATTTGATAAAGATTAACTGCCATCTGTGTTCCTACAGGTGGCTTTTACTTTATATATACTGTCGCATACCAATCGGGAGATTCGGTCTGCGGCATTTTTATTGAGTAAGAAAGGAAAATATGACGAATGAGAAATATTTGAAAAAATTAGAAAGCTTCGAGATACCGCCTGATTGGTATCCGGAAGTTTTCGATAATCATACCGGCAAAATGGTAAAGGCCGCTGTACTCGAAAATGAGGACGGCGTAAAATACGCCAAATGTTGGGGCAACACATACTTCGTCGATGAAGTTAACGGCGAGTATGTGATTAATACCAAATACGGTCTCTGTCGCATTTAGACAGAACGTATATATATTAAAAATTTTTTAAGAGAGGAGGCTAATCAATGAGGATTAGCTTTACAGACGTAGCAGCGCTGAAAAAGGCGCTGAAATTAGCAGCCGGCGGTGCGTCAAACAAGAGCACGATTCCCGCTCTGACCTGCATCTTAATCGATACTTCCGGTGTCGGAGCAGCTTTCACCGGCTATGACCTTCAGTCCGGCGTTACTGTTGCCGTGACCGACGGCGTTACTGTTGAAGAGGAGGGCAAATGTCTGGTTGGCGCCAAGACTCTTGCCGACATTGTTTCAGCAGCCGCCAGAGACAAGGTTGTATTCGAGTCCGACGGCAAGAAGCTTAAGGTTTCTACCGGCAACGGTATGAAGTTTGAACTCCTTGAGCAGGATGTCTCGACTTACCCCGCACTTCCCGAAGTAACGGGCAACAAGTCCTTTAAGATTCCGTTCGGAAGACTTAAGGACGCAATTGACACCACGCTCTTCGCGTGCGCTCCCGATGATGAAATAAACCTTCAGAAGGGTTGCTGCTTCACACTTTCGCTTAAGGATGAAAATCTTGAGGCGGTAGGCGTTGACGGTTACAGAGTTGCCGTTAACCGCTCAAAGGTAGAAAACCCGGACGGCGTTGAGTTCGTCGCCAAAATTCCGCGCGTCATTGCTGCGGAAGTCGCCAAGTATCCGTTCAAAGATGATGACGAGGTCAAGGTTTGCTATGACCAGAAGACTCTCATCTTCAAGATGGATGGCACAAAGATTTTCGGCAGACTGTATACCGGTACAACGTTTGATGTTAACAGCATCAAGCTCCCTGATGCAGAGGTCGGCATCGTAACAGCTGACCTTCTCGACGCAGTGGCTGCTCTCAAGCCGCTTGCAACTGCAAGAGCAAGAACCGTCATTATGACAGTGATGGGCGGAAAGGCAAAGCTTAAGATGACAACCGAGCTCGGTTCCGCCGAAACAGAGGTTCCGCTCCAGAATGCAGATAACCTTGAGCTGGTCATCGGTTTCAATCTTACTTACCTCCTCGAGGCGGCTTCGCATATCGCTTCTGAGACAGTAAGAGCTTCGATTACGTCGCCGACGGCTCCCATCAAGATTATTGACGGAGAAAACAACGAGTTCATCGTTCTTCCCGTCAGAGTCAATGCATAATCTCTGAAAATTTAATATTAACCCTCCGATTAGTTTCGGAGGGTTTTATTTTTTGTCTTGCAGTCTTATACCGAGGGCAATTTTGTAAAAAACCGGTTCATATATCTGAGAACGAAATATTAAACGAAATATTATATGTGGGGTCGATACGTTATCGGTGCGTTCATTTCGCAGCCGTAATGTATCGGCGTTTTTATTTTTTTCAAAACGAAAGGACGTGCAGATATATGTCGGCAAATGCGAATTTACATAAGGCAAAAGACGCAAAAAATGATGAGTTTTATACTCAGCTCACAGATGTATCAAAAGAGCTGATGCACTATAAAGAACACTTCAAGGGAAAGGTCGTTTTCTGCAACTGCGATGACCCAACCTGGTCAGCGTTCTGGAAATACTTTCATCTGAATTTTGAAAAGCTCGGGCTTAAGAAACTTATTTCTACACACTACGACAGGACCGAACCTACTTACAAGATGGAATATGAGGGCGGTGACGATAATGATATTGAGGTGGGCGTAAAGACACCGCTTAAAGGAAATGGGGACTTCAGAAACGCTGAGTGCATCGAACTCTTAAAAGAATCTGACATTGTGGTAACCAACCCGCCCTTCAGTTTGTTCCGCGAGTACGTGGCGCAGTTGATGGAATATGATAAGAAGTTTTTGATTATTGGAAATAAGAACAGTATCACTAATAAAGAGTTTTTTCCTTTACTTAAAGAGGATAAAGTGTGGATTGGATACGAAAGCCCGTCTGAGTTCAATACTCCTAATGGTATGACGAAGAAAGTACAAGGGTTGTGTCACTGGTTCACCAACCTTGATGCTCAAAAACGCCACGAAAAGCTTGTTCTTTGGAAAAAGTACACGCCAGAGGAATATCCCCGCTATGATAATTATGACGCTATCAATGTAGATAAAGTTGCAGATATTCCGTGCGATTACGACGGAATTATGGGTGTGCCTATAAGTTTTGTTGACCATTATTGTCCTGAACAGTTTGAGATTATTTGGCAAGCGTCTGGTAATACGAGAGCGTGTTGTCCTTCTGATATTTTGAACAACAAACTTCATTATATCCAGCATAAAGAAGATAGGGGTGGTTGCGCAGTTGTTGATGGTAAACGTCAATATTCTCGTATCTTAATCCGTAAGAAAGCAGGTGCTTGATATGAGAAAAATTGAAATACACCACGTTCAAGCACTTGATAATAATTTTCGCCAAGAATGCATAAATGAAGGTATTTTGGGGGAAATGCAACTAATGTATATGAACTTTGAAGTACAAGTCCCCAATAAGTGCCCTATTTGTCAAATTGGAATAGATATGTCGATGGGAAATAATTTAAACTATCACGATATGCATAATGATTCCAAAACATTTAATATTATATCTGTTCATTCTTGCCCTCATTGTCATAACGGATTTGTGGTTATGCATCATATGAAAATGCGAAAAGATGATTGCGTTGAAACTTCACAATCTGTATATCCAACAACAGCATCTAATTTACAAATTGACGAGGATATTAGGCAAATTTCGCCTGAGTTTTATGAAATCTATAATCAGTGTTTGATTGCTAAAAATTATGGACTTAATCAAATTTATGGTATGGGATTTCGTAAAGCATTGGAAAAATTAGTGAAAGATTATTCTATTTATATTCATCCCGAAGATGAAGAGTGGATAAGAACTAATAAAGAAGCTACTTTGCACAAATGTATCGAAAAATATTTCAAAGATTCCGAAGCAAAAACAGCATTGATGGCGTGCAAATGGCTCGGTAATAACGAAACTCATTATGAAAACTGTAATGATGAACAGGATTTACGGTTGTTCGAAGATTTAATCGAGGACACTTTGTATCATATCCACCGTGAAATCAGACACAAGCAAGCCGAACATATCAACAATACGAAAGGACAGAAATAATTATGCAAATTACGGAAGCAAAAGTTAAAGTCTCTGAATTCTATCAGGAATATACCGGTGTTGGTACCGGCGGCGCAGTATGGCATACAGCCAACCAGCTGTTGGGCAACTGTTACCGCTCATTCAAAATATCATAAAGAATTCTCAAGGCACAAGCAATCGCTTGTTTGCTGTTTGTGCTCGTGTTAATATAAAAAGGATGTGTTAAAGGTGTCTGAAAAATGGATTAAAAACGAGCATTATGTTCCACATTTTTTGATTGATTTTTTTAAAGGTGAAAAAGGAATATATTATTTAAACAAAGAACGCCTTAATATCGGAAAGTGCTCAACAAAAAACGCCTGCACTAAAGAGGATACTTACGAGGTTAAAAGAAACTTAGGTAACGACAAATTTTACTTTTTAAGAAACGATATTGAAATCGCCCTGTCAGCAAGAGAAAGTGATTATAGTCATTTGTGTCGGAAGATTATAGCAATTTGTGACAATCCAAATAATTTATCTGTTCCAATTCTTCATACGGACGAAAAAGAACTGTTAGCTGAATTTGTTTTGAATTTACATTTTCGACATCCAAAAAGATTACTTAATTATAAATCTGTTTTGCGGGATAAATTGGGTGACGACGAAGGCTTTTTGAAGAATGTCGAATGTTTCACGAAAGGGTGTCCCGATGATATTGTCGCGGAAATATTTAGTGGGGCTTCTGAGTATGGCCTTATGTGTGGAATTGTTTTGCCGCTCGAAAATGAAAAAGGTTTTTTAAACTACTACAAATCAAGTTTGTTATCGAATGGAAGCTTTTGCATTTTAAAATCCACTAATGACAACTTTATCATTAGTGACAATGCCGCAAGTGTGAGTAAAGATGGTTTTATATTCATCCCCATAAGCCCTCGGTATGTTATTGCTGTAAGTTTAGACAATTATTATCGAAAAAATAAACATCATAATCGAGTACGTTTTGTTAAAGCTGATGCTGAATTAAAAATGATTTTAAGAATGTACCAAGAATCCGATAAATACATCTACGGACGAAAAGCAACATTGGAAAAAATCAAAAATATTGTTTTAAAAAATGAAATTAACGAGCTTTCAAAATAGATTTTAAAGTCGGCTGTTATGGAACTTTTTAATGCGTTAGTATTTTCGCTTCAGGCGTAGGTCTTGACTTGTATTGATAGTTAGTGTATAATCACTACCGTAAGCACAAAATATTTTGCGCCTTACAAACATCAATGAAACGGAACGTTAAAGCGGAGGAATACATATGTCGGCTAACGCAAACTTCAAGGCGGCGAGGGCTGCAAAGAACGACGAGTTTTATACACAACTTACCGATGTCAGTAAAGAACTGATGCATTACAAAGAACATTTCAGAGACAAAATTGTTTTCTGTAATTGTGACGACCCTACTTGGTCGGCTTTTTGGAAGTATTTTCATTTAAACTTTGAGAAACTCGGCTTAAAAAAGTTGATTTCCACCCATTACGACAGAACAGAACCCACATACAAAATGGAATATACCGGTGGTAATGATAATGATATTGAAACCGGTGTTAAGACACCACTCGAAGGTAACGGCGATTTTCGCAATCAGGAATGTCTTGACCTTTTAGACGAGTCCGACATCGTGGTAACGAACCCGCCCTTCTCTTTAGCTCGTGTTTTCATTGCGACTCTTATGGAACATAACAAATCGTTTCTCATTATCGGCGATATGAATTGGACTTCATATAAAGAAGTTTTTCCTCTTCTGAAAGATAACAAGATTTGGTTGGGTAATTGTGCTGTCAAGGAGTTTATTCAGCCTGATGGCTCAATAAAAAAGTTTGGAAACAAATTGTGGTTTACCAATCTTGATATTAACAAACGTCACGAAAAACTTATTCTTTGGAAAAAATATACTCCTGAAGAATATCCGAAATACGATAACTATGACGCTATTGAAGTAAGTAGGGTAACAGACATTCCTGTTGATTACGATGGCGTGATTGGCATTCCAATTACATTTTTGGAAAAATATAATCCGGAACAATTTGAAATACTCGGAATCACAGACAGAAATAATCCGTATGGTCTAACGACAAAAATTTACACTGCAAAAGATGGTGCCAATTACAGCAATTGTAATAGGCGCGGAGCTATCAGACAAGCAGACGGAACGTTAAAAAGCACTTATGCTCGTCTTTTAATTCGAAGAAAGGATGGTTAACACTGATGAAAATTACTGAAGCAAAAATTAAAGTATCTGAACTCTGTCAAGGATATACTGACGATGGTGATGGCGGTGTGTACGGCTATGATAACGGTGTGCACCGACTGACAATACGCCCGTCGTTCCAGCGTGAATATATTTATAAAGATAAGCAGCGTGATGCTGTTATTGAAACCGTGCGCAACGGATTTCCTTTGAATACAATGTACTGGAGCAAGGTATCAGACACAGAATTTGAAGTCCTTGACGGCCAGCAGAGAACAATTTCTCTCGGTCAGTATCTTAACGGAGATTTTCCTGTTAAGATTGAGGGAAACGATAAGTTCTTCCATAATCTTACCGATACCGAGAAGCAGCAAATAAGAGATTATGAGCTCACAATATATATTTGCGAAGGTACAGAAGAAGAAAAGCTTGCGTGGTTTAAGGTTATTAACATCGCAGGCGAAACTCTCACCAATCAGGAACTGCTTAATGCAACATACGCAGGCCCCTGGCTCGCCGATGCAAAGGTTTATTTCTCAAAGAGAAATTGCGTGGCCGGAAGAATGGCTGACGGATATATCAAGGGTAATCCTATCAGACAGGAGTACCTGGAAAAGGTTCTTTCGTGGATTGCAGACAGGGACGGTCTCGAATCCGGACAAACATATATGGCTATTCATCAGCACGATGCTGACGCTAACGATTTATGGCTGTATTTTCAGTCTGTTATCAACTGGGCAAAGATGCTGTTCCCGAATGCACGTAAGGGCTTAACCGATTCACAAGAGTGGGGATTACTTTATAACAAGTATCACAACGCACAGTACAATAGCAATTCTCTTGAAAACGATGTTAAGAGACTCCTTATGGATGATGATGTTACGAAGAAAGCCGGCATCATTCCTTATCTGCTTTCACCGAGAAGTAAGCACGACGAAAAGTATCTTTCTATCCGCGCTTTTACCGATGCGCAGAAGATGAGAGCGTACGAGCGGCAGACGGAGAATGCAAAGGCAAATCACACGTCGAACTGTCCGTTCTGTGCAAGCGCCGGACTCGATACCATCTACGAGATTGATAATATGCAGGGTGACCATATCATTCCTTGGAGTCAGGGAGGCCGCACCGTAGACGACAATCTCCAGATGCTCTGTCAGCAGTGTAATAACGATAAGTCGGCACAGTAAAGGAGGAGTATTATGGCTAATAAACCTAAAGATTTCGAATACTTTTCCTGCAAGATGGATAAGGAGATAGCCCAGAGACTCAATAGGTTCTGCGAGGCTACCGGACTGTCGAAAACCAAAGCTGTAGAAAAAGCTCTTGATAAATTTATAGCTGAATACGACGAGAATAAGAAAATATGAAATATCTGAATAAATATATGAACCGAGCTGTTTTTTGCTCGAACTTGACAAAACAGCATAAGTCTGATATACTTTAAACAGATATTACAAAATATACAATATAGTAACAGACTTAAAGCTGATATTGCCGATGGGCGTATCGGCTTTTTTGTATATATGTGTAACTTATTTATAAACAACAGAAACTCTTGTGCCGCTGGGCGCAGTGTTGCCTGTTGTTTTTATTATTTATCACCTCCTTAAGTAATTAAGAGGTGTTTCGAGACAGAAATGTCCGTATATATGTCCGAATATAAACAAATACAAAACATTCTTAATTTAAGGAGAAATAAATATGTCAATAATAATTTTAGCAATTTTAGGTGTAGTTTTTACTACAGCATTTGTCATTGGACTGTTTAGGGATTGGGACTGGGAAGTGGAAGCAGCTCTTGCGTTGATAGCTGTTTTTTCCTTGGTTTTTTTACCAATCCTCGCATTTGACGCGGAGACGCGAGTCTCCGTTCTTCCGACCTCTTCCGTTTCAGATGTCGTCGGCACGGTAGACGAGCTGAGCTCGTCTGGCGGAAGGTACGGCGGAAGTTACGCCGTAACCCTGACGACGGAGTCAGGGAAAAGGCTTTCCGCTTATCTGTCACTTGAACAGTATGGCGCCCTCCGAGAGGGCGACGAGGTAAACATTAAGGTCATCCAAAAGAATGGCCCCAAATACAGCTATACGCTGTATTACCTCGAGCTCGCAACATCTGAACGGTGTTGCGAGCAAATCGACAAAACACCGAAACCGAAGAAGTAGAAGTAGTACCAAGTTCCGGAAAGAGCTGACCCGCAGGGGTTGGCTCTTTTTTGTTTTATATGAGGGCGTACTGCTCAAACTTGACAAAACAGCATAAGTCGGATATACTTTAAACAGATATTACGTTATATAATATGTAAAACACCAAATTAGCTGACGTTCCCTTGTGGGAATGTCGGCTTTTTTTGATTATATACGTGAAAATGACGTTTAAAGTGTCGTCAGCGACGTGCATAAGTTGTTGCACGTTGCACAGCAGGTGATTATGTAAATCCTGCGCCTTGCTGCAAGAGATTGTCGTATGACAATCAATTACCAAGGCAGAGTACGGATGTTGTGATATCCAATCGGCACGCTCTACAGTTTTTAATCCTGACTCGGTGGAGTTGGGGTTTTATTATATACGACAACGAAGCCACCTGTAAATCTTTATTAATGCGGGTGGTATATATTAAACTGCGTAAGCAGTAATCAAAAAAGGAGTGTTTTTTATGACAAATAACAACAAAAATTATAAGAATGCTGACCTTAAAGGTAAGAATTTTGCAGGACAGGACCTTCGCGGCGCGAACTTTAGCGGTGCAAACATCGAAGACACAGATTTTACTGGAGCAAACCTCGAAGATGCCGATTTCAGCGGCGCAAACATCAAAGGTGCAAATTTTACTGGAGCTACCCTCGAAGACGCTTGCTTTCACGGTGCTTACATATACGGCGGCTGGAACGTTAGTGACGTTAACTTCGATAACGCAAATCTCAAAAGTGCCGATTTTGGGAAAACGCACATCGAAAGCGTAAGTTTCGCTGGAGCCAACCTCGAATGTGCCTGTTTTAGTGGACACATCGAATGGGCCAGCTTCGCGGGAGCCAACCTCGACCTTGCCCATTTTAGTGGACACATCGAAAGAGCCAATTTTGCGGGAGCTACCCTCAATCAATCTAACTTTGAAAATTCTCACATAAAGGAAACGAGTTTCCGTGGTGCGATTTTTGATAAAGTGTATGATGAAGACTCGAGCTTCCGTGGAGCAGCTCTCTATAATGTCGACTTTTCTGAAGCAATGTTGGAGTTTACAGACTTTGAGAAAGTGCTTGGATATAACTTAAAATTCGATAATGCTCATCTTTGCTTTGCAAGCTTTAACGATTCTGTTCTTGTCAACACATCATTTGAAAAGGCAGACCTTTCATCATCTGATGATTTTTATGAGCGTTGTACTGATGGCGGTCGATACGATGAATATGGCTACTTCATCCCTCCTGTTGACGATGAAGGAAATGAAATCGAACCTTCCGGTGCATCATTTTGGGACGCCAAACTTTACGATGTTAGCTTTTGTGGAGCTAACCTTTGTGATACTGACTTCGTAAGGTCGTTACTTATTAACCCAACATTTACAGATACGGTTCGCGAAGCGTATTTTAGTGGAAATAGCGGCGTTTATAACGGTGAATTTTCCAGTTGGGTTTTTAAGGATGAGCGTGATGATGATGACGAAGAAGACGAAGAAGACGATGATGATGAAAAGATATACGATGTATGCCCCGTTTGTCACGAGGCAGTTGAATTTGACAAGGAGTCCCTGCGTAGATACCTTGTAGAGTGCCCGAATTGTCACGAGCTACTTGATAGCACGCTGATTTGCGAGCGCAATCATCTTGATTTTGATTTCGACTTCGATTGCGACTGCGACGAGTGCACAGACGATATAGACGAGGAAAACTGGTACGCCGAATTCTACTGCGGTGGGTACGATTGATTTGTGTAAACTTAAATATCGCTTTGATGCTGTTAACAAACAGCATTTGAAGCGATATTTTTTTTACTTGTAAAGCTTATTTCTGACCCTTTACATTGCGTTTTTGCCTTTTACGGTTTACAAATAAATTTTTATATTTTCTCCGTCAAGCAGGGCAAATTTAAAACTTAAAGGGCACATATTTAAGTGAAAGGAAGATTATACTTTCACAATAAATTTCAGAAAGAAGGCGAGTTGTATTTAACATATAGTTTTTTACAACGAAAATATGAAAGAGAAAAGTTTAGAAAGAAAAATAAATAAAATTCAGACGGTAGTATCCGTAATGGGAAAAACGGTCACATTTTTAAGCGTTGTGCTTGTGGCAGTTTGTTTGACTTTTATTTTTGTTCCCACTACTGCGAATACATATCCGATTATTAATGCGTTAATGTCCTTACTGTTTCCGATGATAATTGTTCTTTTGTCAACAGGATTCGGTTGGTACTATCTTTCTCTTTCTGTGTCTCGCTTACTCTCTTGTGAAGAATCTGACGAACTTGACAATTTGGAAGATGTGTGATATATTATAGATACAGATATTATATATTATGATACAAATATAAGCTGACACCACCCGACAGGGAAGATGTCGGCTTGTTTGTTGCCGCATCCAGCCCAAGGGGTGATGCGTTTAATGTGTAATATATGTGAAAAAGACTGTTACCTTACTCTAATGTGAGTTCGGTGGCGGTCTTTTTTTATTCCCTCTTAAGTCCCACCTCCATATTGCTTCGGAGAGGACACGAAGACAAGCAGTAATGCTTGCCCAAATATATGTGTTCAACTCGCATTGCGAGCTCTGAACAACGGAGGAAACATCGCTGCAACCCGGTAAATTCTTACTATTAAACTTATCAACATAATGCCGGATAAGTTTGCGGTGATGGAGAGGCTGATAAGTGCCTCGGAAAGGGACTATATGTCCAATATTCAGTCAAAGTCCAAGGTAAAGGTGGTAGTCGCCGTGGCGATTGCTATCGCACTCGTAGCGGTAGTTGCGGCATTTGCCACAACAGTTACTGCACCAACCGCACCCACACCCGCTGAAACCGTTACCGCTCTGGCGGTTGAGTCGGAATCGATAGTTGAAGCTGTTGATTCTCCTGTAGAGGGGACTACAATCGAAACTAATACTCCGACTCCGGCTCCGGCTACTGCTGAAGTTCCTGCTACAAGGCCGTCGACGACCCGCAGGGCCGTCAATAATGACGGATTGAGCGTTAACACTCAGTACACGGCTTCGGCTGTGTATGTTGAACGTAACGTTCAACAGGCGGCTGCTGATGCTTCGAAAGAAGCGGACGCAGCAGCTCAGGAGCTCACGACAGCTCTGGCTCCGGCCAATGACTCGGCTGAGGCTGACGTTGTCGTTGGTGAAATATCCAACGACGCTCCTCAGATAGGAGTTTCCGGCGGTTCTGCCGCACAGGATACTACCGAGGATACTGCTGAAAGCACCAACCCCGACCCCGCTTCAAACGGGGAAGAAGAAATCGATAACGCGGACTTCGAGTCTGCGGACTACGATTTCTAAAGCAAATTTTTGAAGGACTCCGTGTGGGGTCCTTCTTTTTTTGCTTTCATAACACATAAATTGTTTAATGCTTACAATTTAGAATGCCTAAAATATCGCAGACTTGACAATTATACTCATATATGATAAAATAACAACAGATATTACGTTATATAATATGTAAAAAACACCAAATTAGCTGACGTTTCCTTGTGGGGACGCCGGCTTTTTTGATTATATACGTGAAAATGACGTTTGAAGTGTCGTCAGCGGCGTGCATAAGTTGTTGCACGTTGCACAGCAGGTGATTATGTAAATCCTGCGCCTTGCGGTGAGAGATTGTCGTGTGACAATCAATTGCTAAGGCAGAGTACGGATGTTGTGATATCCAATCGGCACGCTCTACAGTTTTAAGTCTCGGTTCGAAGGAACCGGGCTTTTATTATATATAAGGAGAAGCCGCCTGTAAATTTTATTTCAATGCAGGTGGTATATATTAAGCTGCGTAAGCAGCAATTAACAAAGGAGTGTTTTTTATGAAAGATTGGAAAAATGCTATAATAAAAGATAAGTATTGGCCTAACAACTTTGCACCTAAAGGTTTGGATGCTACGAACGCGATGCTTGAAAATTTAACTTTTGCCGGCCCAAAGCTCGACGGTGCAAAATTTAATAATGCGACTCTTAAAAATATTAAATTTGCAGCTGGAGGTAAAGCAATTACAAAGCCTTGGGAAAGTGACAATTATTACCGATTAAGTCTTCAAAATGCAGATTTCACGGGCACGGTCCTTGAAGATGTAATTTTTGATGGCGTAGACCTTTCTTATGCAAGTTTTAAAGGCGCAACTCTCAAAAACGTGGTTTTTACAAGATATAATTCCTATGACAATACAAGCCTCAAATACGCAGATTTTTCTGACGCAAACCTTGAAAACGTAAAATTTCGCGGTGGCGGTTGTCATCGGTACCTGACTTCGTGTATCGAAGCTAATTTTACGGGTGCAACCTTTAAAAATGTGAATTTTGATGATACGTACCTTGATTGCGCAAGTTTCAAAAAAGCGAAAATGAATAACGTAAGTTTTAAGAGCGCTCAACTTGTTGAGACAAAATTCTCTGGCGCAATCCTTGAGAATGTAAGTTTTGAATACGCACTCCTCAGCAAGGTGAGTTTAAAGACTGTAAAGATAAATAACGTGAATTTTCAGTCGACGCGTCTTTGGGGTGGTGTAAAAGTAAACAGCGCTGGTCTCGCGGAACTTCTTAAGCGGTCGTACCCTGGTAGGCCGTGGCGGGGTAGACCGGTCTATGAGTTGCTTGACCAGCCGGAACTTAAGGATAACCTGACCGAGATAATTTACGATTATAATTATAGAGGAGACTTTTGCGGTGAAGATTATTTTGCGAGGATGCTTATAAGCTATCTTTTCAGCCAAACCATTGCCGATGAGAAAGTCTATCTTGGCGCAAAAGAGATTTTGCGTAGTGAAGGCCTTATAGACTAAATAGACTAAACTTTAGACACCCGAGGTTTCTCGCGGTGTCTTTTTTTATGCTCTTTTGCAATAACTACACAATTAATATCGTTCTGACGCCGTGTTTGTCTGCATTCGGAGCGGTATTTTTTGCACAATTTTTTCACGACGTTTTTTCACACAATTTTTTACAAAACGTAAAAAAACCGAAAACCCTTGATTTTACTGCGTTTTCACTAAAAATGAGATGTTACGTTGTAGCTTTCAAAATGAAAAAAAGTTGACATTGTAAAAATAATTGACCTGGTGTATACTGATTACAGTGATAAGTGTGCGGCGAGACAGGTTCCGTATTTATCGGCACCGTTTCCGCTGATTTAAAGCGACCGTTTCGCCGTTCGCGGACTCACTGAGATTCACCCCCCCTTAATATTTCCGTTTGGCATAAATGTAAAAGTCTCTCGTAAGAGGGACTTTTCTTTATGTCGTTAATTCGGATTTTCGGGGCGGTGCTGATTACGGCCTTAATAGGCAACGAAATATTAAAGAAAGGAGTGAATTGACCAATGAACAAACTTGCAAAAGTACAGGCTCAGGCTAACGCTATCGCTAAGGGCGAGGACGCAGCTATGGGCACAGTTGAGACTGTTATCCTTCTCATCGGTGTTGTATTCGTTGTAGCGGTTCTCTTTATGTTCCTTGTTGGCAAGGTAAAGGGTGGCGCTGACGGCGTTGAACAGGACATCGATGCAGCTAAGAGCTACGCTGGCGGCAACATCACAGGAAAGAATGCCGGCTAAGTCATAATTTGACTTAAAATGATTGTAATACGACGCTCCTGCTTCTGGGAACTACCGGGAGCAGGAGCGCTTTTTTCGTTTTATTTGAAAGTCTGGTGATTATATGAAGCAAATTGCTAAACTTCAGGCAAAAAGCTGGGCTGCAACCAACAACAACTCCGGAGCATTGAATACGCTTGAAGTTGTTTTGATTATAATCGCAATACTCGTTGTTGTTGGTGTCGTGTGGGGATTATATATAAACCACGTAAATGAAGCTACTGATTCTGTAAAGGACACGCTTGATAATGCCCCGCTTGAAATGGCTGAAGACTTTATTGAAAAATTAGACGGACTCGGTCTGTCGCCGTAATAAAGGGTGGTGAAAGCAAATGAGAAAATTAGCACATATTCAGAGCGCAATTTCAAGTGTTAACCGCGATAATAAGGCGGCTACATTGTCTCTTGAAATGGTTCTGTTCATCATATTGGTTCTCGTCGTTGTTGCGGGAATCTGGTTTGTTGTCACCAAATATATAATCGGTGATGCTGATGATGAAAATATTGGCTTTATTGAGGGTACCGAAATGCTCGTCGGTGAGTTATTTCAATAATTAAACATCGATGCGGTTGCGGTAACTTCGTTGCCATTGCCGTCCGGGTGTATATTCGGGCGGCTTTTTTCTTGTATATGATGCGTTTTGTAACAAGGGCAAATATCAAAAAAATGCCGGTCATATATAGATGTATATTTATTCTTATAATGAGAGGTGATTCATATGCTCTTCATTAAAACACTGTCCAAGATTCAAAGCAGAACGTTCGAAGCAGAAAAAATCAACACAGATGACAGTGCGGTTATTACTGCTATTGAAATAGCAATACTTTTGTTCGTCGGAGTGTTAATTGCTTTTGCAATTTTTATGTTGTACAGAGCTATCAGTGAGGGCGGTGCACAAAGTCTTGGAAACAAAATTAAAGGCAGCTTTACTGATTGATGTGCTGTCAATACGAAAGGATGGGGTGGATTGAACTATTTAGAAGTTTTGGGATACGGAAAAATTGCAATAATTGCAATTTACTTTCTGACTAATCTGGCTTTACTCGCTGCGTTGAGTGTATACGATTACAAACACTTGATGCTCAGTAAGCCGCTGTTTTACACATATATTCCGATATCGCTCTTATCGATATATCCAAACTTACTGCTTAATCATATGAACATTGCTAACGTTTTGATATTAAGCGTACTCGGAGCACTGATAAGCTACGGAGCTTTCTTCCTTGTTGCGATGTTGAGTAAAGGTAAGCTTGGCGGCGGAGATGTAAAGCTTATTCCTTTTGTCGCTTTTTCTTTCGGTCCGTATTTTCAGACCGTAATGCTGTTTATGGCAATAGGCCTTGCGTTTATATTCATTGCAGCACTGTTTTATAACATTTATCAATCTTCAAAAGGTGTAAGAAAGGAAGAATATAAAAAGCACAAGATAAACGGTCCGTATCCGGCGATACCTTTTATGTGCTTTGGATGCACAGTTACATTCATACTTTTGATACTGAAAATTTTCGGTATATATTAAATTTAATGTCTGAAAGGAGACGATTTAAAAATGCTTAAGAATAAAAGAATTGTAATCGCTATCTGCTGCCTTTTGAGCGCGGCAATAGTTGCGGGAGCGTTCGTTTTCGCTATGAGGATTGACCTCGGAAGTAAGAGTAACGTCGTTGTTGTTACCAGAAACATCGCTAAAGGCGAAAAAATAACCGAAGCAAATGTTCAGCTTCTCAAGAGAACAGCTGATGAGGTTTCCGAATATGCCTGCACAGACCTAAAACAGGTTGTAGGCACGTACGCCGTAAGCACTCTTTACGCTAACGATGTTCTTACTCCGAACAAGCTGAGTTCCACTCCGGTTAACGGCGACAACCTTATAACTGCAATGGCAAGCGATAAGATTGCGCTGTCCGTTCCTGTTGAAGGAGCTAAAGGTGTTAACGGAAAACTTGAATCGGGCGACATCGTTCAGGTATTTATCAAGAATCCCGAGTACGAGTTAGCAAAGACTGCTGAGGAAAAACTTTCAATTGACAGATACATTCTTGACGACAACATTCAGTATATGAAGGTTCTTTCAATCACGTTCTCGGACTTCACGGAAGCTCAGACAAAGGAAGACGGCGGAACTTATACCGTAGTTACGTTTGAGTGTTCGGTTTGGGAGGCTGAGAAACTTCTTACAGCTTCTGAATACGGACTTCACCTTGCCTTTGTTTGCCACGGTGACGACCCCGAAGCGCAGAAGTGGCTTGACGCTCAGGCGGCTCTTGACCCGACAAGAGGTTCAGAACCCGCTGCACCTGCTGTGCCCGCAGCACCCGCAGAAACTCCTACCGAAACCAATACAGAAGTTCCGGCAGAATAATACACGGGAGGCGTTTTATATGAGTAAGAAATTTAACGAAAACAATGTTACCGCCACAACCGAAAATGTTCAGGAAGTAACAGAGCCTGTTCAGAACACCGAAAAAGTATCTGATGTTCTTAAGGAGCAGGCAGGCGCTATTTTCGAAAGAGCTAAAGATGCTAATAAAAACATCGTTCAGCAACAGGAAGAAGAAAGAGATTCTTATCTTGTTCACAGCAACAGAGGAAAAATCATTGCAGTCTGGGGCGACAACGGAATCACATCTCTTTCTACTGTCCTTGCCGGCGAGCTTGCTCGCGACGGTAAACACGTTCTTATTATCAATATGAACAGAGTTCTTCCGGCTAACGGTGTATGGCACGTTAACACGCCCGTAAAACCAGACAAGTCTATCGGTTCGTTGCTTAAGTTTTCAGAGATTAACGCTTCAAATATTTCAAAGTTTTTCGCTATCGACAGTAAGCTTCAGCCGAATGTTGCAACTATTGCTTATTGCGACGGAACAAACGTTGTTATGAACAACGAACAGGCGGCGTATAAGATATATGTTCAGATGCTTAAGTCGGCTCAAAACATCGTTGATTATGTCATTATCGACTGTGTTAAAGAAATAAGCGATATGATGACGCTTGCTGCTTTTCAGTTTGCCGATTATCAGGTGTTCGCTTTTACGCCTGATGTCAGAGGCATACAGTTCTTCAAGGCAAACGTACCGCTCCTTGCAAATGAGCAGTTCAACAATTCCAAGCGCATATACATAACGAATATGTGTATGTCTTGTAACGATTCGGTTGCTTTCGGCGACGTTATTAAACAGAATATAGTCGCAAAGCTTCCGATTGACGACGGTATAAGAAAGTCGATTTCGGTCGGAGAATTTTTGAAAGCAAATCAGTATGTCGGTCACGCATACAAAAAAGAACTTAATAATCTGATAAAGGAGTTAAATTAACTCCGCAAACACATTTTTGATTTGAGGTGAATTGAAAAATGAGTATTTCAAATTCCAATAACTACAAAGACGTCCTTTTTGGTAATACGTCCGAGGTTGGAAAGCTGACATATAAGGAAATCCTTGACGATACTCAGAAATATATGTCAGAACACGACTCAAAGTTGTTCAGCGACGACAGAGCTTCTGAGGCGGTTCAGGTTCAGATGAGAAACGCTATCGAAAGCTATATCGGAACAAAAGGATACGCTCTTGAGGGTTACAATACGGACGAACTCGTTGAAAGATTGTTCAACGATATGGTTCGTTATTCTTTCCTTGAGGATTGGATAAACAAAGACGGCGTCGAGGAAATCAATATCAATGCCTGGGACGATATTGAGGTCCTTATAAGAGGAGGCAAGCCCCAGCGCATTAAGGAGAAATTCACTTCTCCTCAGCACGCATTCGACGTTGTGAGAAGAATGCTTGCATCTCACAATATCGTTATCGACAACGCCTCTCCCTGCGTAGTCGGTTATATCGGCGAAGGTATAAGAATTTGTTGCTTTAAGGCGCCTATCGTTTCCGAAAGAGACGGCGTCTCGGCTTCAATCCGTATTATCCGTCCCAACTCCGTCACAAAGGAAAAGCTTATTGATTTCGGTACAGCGAGAGCAGATATGCTTGATATGCTTACAATGTTTATAAACAACGGTGTTTCGGTTTGCGCCGGCGGTTCAACCGGTTCGGGAAAAACCACGTCGCTTTCATACCTGCTTACAACTATCGACGAAAACAGAAGACTGCTTTCGATGGAAGAAGGTTCAAGAGAGTTTCTTTTGAAGAAAAAAGACGAGAAGGGTAATACTATCAACTCGGTCGTATCTCTGCTTACCAGAGAAAGCGACAATGACAAGCTGAGAGTTTCGTTGCAGAAGCTTGTTGAGCTTTCAATGAGAATGAATCCCGAAATCGTTGCGGTCGGCGAAATGCGTTCAGCAGAAGCGTATGAAGTTTCCGAGGTTGCAAGAACAGGCCACACGGTTGTATCAACAATTCACAGTATGTCGGCTCCTGCTACATACAGAAAAATGATGACACTGGCCTACAAGAAATATCAGATGCCTACCGACTTTATGATGACACTGATGGTTGAGGCGTTTCCGATTATCTTCTTCCAGAAACAGCTTGAAGACGGCAGTCGTAAAATTGTCGAGATAATTGAAGGAACCGGATATAACACCGATACCGACGAGGTTGAATACAGAACCTTGTATAAATACGTTGTTCTTGATAAGGTTAAGGACGCTAATGGCAACGTAACCGAAGTTATCGGAAAACACATCAAGGTAAACAATATATCAAAGGAACTTCAGCACAAGCTTCTTGATGCGGGTGTTACCAGACAGGAGTTAAAGGCGTTTCTCGATATTCCTTGCGAAGAAGAGCCGGAAGTGGAGGTTGATTAATTATGCCGTTCATATATAAATTCGTTTTAATTGTATGCGGAATGGTAGCCGCCTTCGGGTTCTTTTACGGAATGCAGTTCGATTTTGCTTCTCTGTTAAGAAAAATAGGTCCTAAAAAGTCGAAGAAAAGCATTACGCTTAAAGATAAGATTGACGTTATCAACAATGAAGTTAAGGGAAACTTCTTCAAGAAGCAGTTTGTTGAAACGTCCAAAACTCTTGAGGAATCCGGCAGAGGCGACCAGTATAAGAAAGTAAGAATTGCGTCTGTAGTTCTCGCTATTATCGGCGGTGCTATCGGCTTTGTAATGAAAAACCTTATTCTTGCACCGGTGCTTATTGTTCTGTTTGCGGCAATCCCGTTCATATACGTCAAGAATATGTCTTCAAAACACAGAAGACGTCTGGCTAATGACCTTGAAAGCGGACTTTCGATTATAACCACAAGCTATCTTCGTAATGAAAATATAGTTGAGGCGGTAAGAGAAAACGTCGGCAGCTTGCCTGTAAGTATAAGAGGTTCTTTTGAAGAATTTCTCTTTGAAAATGAGTATATTACACCAAACCTCAACACAGCGTTGAATAATCTTAAGTTTAAAATTAACCATCCCGTTTTTCACGAATGGGTAAACGCACTCATTCAGTGTAGTGATAATAAGGACGTTAAACAGATTCTTGAACCTATTATCGCTAAATTTGCGGCGTTGAGAACCGTTCAGAGCGACCTTGATACCGCAATTGCATCGGCAAAATTCGAAGCGGTCCTTATGGCTTTGATTACACTTTCTACGATTCCGCTTGTAAGACTGCTTAATAAGGATTGGTTTGATATTCTTGTAAAAACCACTCAGGGAAAAGTTTCGGTCGTTATCGCACTCGGCATAGTGGCATTTTGCCTGTTCGGTATAGTTCGACTCTCAAGACCTGTTGAGTTCTATGAGATTGAAAAAGATTAAGGGAGGTAATGATTTATGTTAATGCAAAACAGATTTATAACAAGCGTCATTATCTTCGTCGTTTGTATTCTCGGCGGCGTTGCGGCATATATGATAATCGCAACATTGCTGAAAATTCCTTCTCAAAAGTCCGTTGACACGCTTATTAAGTCATACGAAGGAAATAAAGAGAAGGTTGCTTTTGAAGAGCTTGCTAAGTCCATAGCCAAAACCAAGCTTATTAAAATTGATAAGTATAAGCGTGAGGATATTGAAAGAGCACTCGATGTTGCCGAGGATAGGCGCACTCCGGAGGAGTATACCGCTGCGGCAATAGTAATGGGCGGAGTTGCGATGCTTGTGGCTTCAGTTCTTCTGTTCATATCCAAGCCGCTTGGACTTGTCGCTATGGCTTTAGGTCCGATACTGGGATATATTCAGTACAAAGAAATTTTTAATAAACTGAAGAAGCACAGAGCTGCAATTGAAAGGGAAATCCCGAGATTTGCACAGACAATTCACGAAAACCTTAAAGTAAGCCGTGATATTCTTTCAATATTCCAGTCGTACAAATCAATTGCCGGTAAGAGCCTTAAATTTGAGCTTGAAAAAACAATTGCCGATATGAAAACATCAAACTACGAAGCTGCTTTGCTCCGTTTTGATGCGAGAGTCGGCTCGCCAAATCTTTCAGAGCTCGTAAGAGGTCTTGTCGGTGCATTGAGAGGTAATGACCAGACAGCATATTTCGAACACTTCGCGTATGAGATGCGTCACTATGAAGAAAATATGATTCGTAAAGAAGCAATGAAGCGTCCCGATAAGATGCATTTCCTGTCAATGGCAATGCTTGGCGGCGTTCTTGTTATGGTCGCCGCAGTATGCGGAACTCTTCTTATCGAAGGATTTTCAATGTTCGGCGGCGCAATATAAATTTCAAAGAAAAGGGGGATAAAAATGGATTATTCCAATATAACACCTAAACAGGTTGCGGAAGCAATCAGAACTTTTTTGAGCAAACAGTCCTATGATGGCTTCGCATTTCACTGTCCTACAAAGGAAGAAGGAGAATTGCTCCTTTCCGCACTGCACCTTCTCGGTCGCAGATGGTCAGATACGCAACCGATTATTTCCGAAGACGGCAAAATGTTTGCCGGTAAAAAATACGGAACCAAGACCTGTTACAGGTTTTTTATCGAAGAAAAAAATGTTTATTCTGCTCAAAGAGGATTTTACGAGAAAAACAGTCTTGAGATAATCGAGTTTGAGGATTTCGTTAATGAATACATTCTTTCAAAAGAAGCCGGAACAACAGGGTCTGCTATGTATTCTGCGGCTGATTTAACTTCTAATGTTACATCAACCGAGAACAATGTATCAGAGTCCGCTGAGCCCACCGGTACAAGCGAAAAGGATGCTGCTGAAATATTAACGGAAACGCCCCAAAATGACGTTTTCATTGACTCCGAAACAGGTGACGTTTATTCAGAAGAATCACTTAAAAGCGATGATTCCGAGCCCTACGTTGAGCAAAAACAAACGCCTGCGGGAAATAACAGAAAACGCAGAGGAAACGGCAACAATGTCCCGGCAATTTGTAAGCTGCTTGGACTTCAGCCGTTAAAAATCTTTACCGTAAAATGCGATAATATTCTCTTGTTCTATCCTGATATTGAATACAGGTTTAATGAAAGGGGACAGAGGGAATATCTCGTAGATTATAACAATGATTACTGGGCGCCCTGTAATGATGAAAAAGAACTTGCTTATCTTATTGAGCATCCGGAAATCATTGTAAAGTCCGAATAAAAAAAGAAAGGGTGATTTGATATGCGCAAAACAGCTTTGAGAATGCTTTCAATATTATGTGTAGTTCTTGTGCTTGTGGGCGGAAGTTCGTTCAGTGTATCCGCAAAGGCCACTTCCATAAGAATAAGTGTCAATCAAATTACCATTCAGCCCAACGGTACGTATCAATTGTCTGTAACATTAACTCCGGCAAATTCGTCCGGAGTTAAATGGAGCAGCAGTAACACTTCTGTGGCTACGGTAAACGGTAGCGGATTAGTAAAAGGTGTTGGCTCGGGAACGGCAATAATTACAGTTACAACCACTGATGGCAGCAACCTTTCAGCGTCCTGTAATGTAACCGTTTCACAGCTTATATCATCGCTTTCACTTAACCCTTCATCTATGGAGATTTACACCGGAAGCTCCAAAACAATTACGGCGAATATTTCTCCGTCTAATGCGTCTAATAAGTCGCTTAAGTGGACGAGTACAAATACAGGTGTTGCTACGGTAAGTAACGGCACTATAAAAGCTGTTGCTCCCGGTACAGCCACAATTACTGCGGCAACTACGGACGGCAGCAAAAAGAGTGCAAGTTGTGTTGTAACGGTTAAGCAGGGAGTAACATCTCTTTCTCTTAACAAAACAAGCGCAACTCTCGGTGTCGGTAATTCTACTCAGCTTACGGTTACTGTTCACCCCGGAAATGCGTCAAACAAGAGCGTTTCCTGGAGCAGCAGTAATTCGGGAGTTGCAAGCGTAAACTCAAGCGGTCTTGTAACCGCAAAAACGGCCGGCACTGCAACTATAACCGTAAAATCAAATGACGGAACGAATAAGTCTGCTTCCTGTACGATTACGGTAAAAGAGGTCGCAACGCCTACTCCGACGCCCACTCCTACCAATCCGCCTACAACTACTAAGCCGAGAACGCCTACAACCACAAAGCCGGCACCGCCGGCAAATACAACTAAACCCGCTCAGCCAACGATTACACAGCCAAACACAACGGAATCTACGACAATTGAACCAACAACCGAGCCGGTTACAGAGCCGAGCGCTGAGCCGATTCCGGAAACTACTGTCGAAACGAGTACAGAACAGGTTACCGAATCCACCACTGAGGTTCAAGCTCAACCTGAGCCGGATAAGTTTGGTCTGTCGGTTTCACAAAAAAAGAGAAACTCTTCCATAACAATAAGCTGGAATAATATAGACGGAGCGACAAAATATCAAATTTTTGTCGCCTGCTCAAAAGATAAAAACCACGAATTCATCGATAAAGATTATTATCTTGTCGGAGAAACAACAGATACAAATTTCGCAATCAGAAATTACGATAGAAAAACGTATTATTCTGTTTTTATCGTGGCGGAAATTCCTGTAAATGACCCGGTTGCTGATGTTGTATCTCGTTCTGAGGTTTCTGCGCCGGTCGTTATAAAGACAAAGGGAATGGGATTTATTCTTTGGTTTATTTCATTGTTTATTAAAAGATTCTAAAACAGGGGGTGGTTAATATGACTGTTTTAAAAAAGAATACAAAGAAAAAGTCTATAAAAAAAGACGAAAAGACAAAATACGGCGGATATATGAACACGCCGGTAATTCTTGCTATCACTATTCTGATATGCGTCGGTATGATACTGACTACAAACTATATTGTAACAGTCGGAAATTCAATTGCGCTAAAGCAAGAAATTGTTCAGCGGCTTGATATGCTCAACGCGTGGCTCGTAGAAGACTATTATCAGAACGTCTCAAAAGGAAATGTGCAAGCTATAGAAGAAAACTGGAACTCTGCTTGGGGTTCGTCCAACTTGTTTGATGCTGATGTACAGGAACAGTGGACGCAGTATTTAAAAGAAGAGCTGCGTTTATACCAGACGATGAACCTTCCTGACCAGGAAGATATTTCAAATATCAATGCGTTATTTGATACTATAAACTACAGGGTTGACGAGTACGACCCTGAAACAAATACCTTTACATACACAATAACATTTACCGGATTTAAGATAAAAAAAGGTGTAAATTACGGAAAACCGCACGATTCTATCGGTCCTGAAGATTTACCTGACGATTTTAATTACTCAAATATGACTGACGAACAGTATCAGGGACTGTCTAAATATTATGCGTGGGTTCAGTCCAGATTCATAAATCTCGGTACTGTTAAAATAAAGGGTTCGGTAACATTCAACGATAATACGCTTAATCCTAATCAGGGTAAAACCAATAGTGAAAACGGCGGATATCACTGGCAGGTACCGGATGTCGACCCTTCAGATGTTCTTGGCGGACTTTCCGAAGACGTTACTACTCCGGAAACTTGGGACCGTACGGTTGATTTGCCATAATGGCAGGAGGTGAATAGATATGTTTATGAAAATGTTCAACAAGCCGGCTAACAAAAGACGCAAACTCGGTAATGCAGCTTACGTCGACACTCCGGCGATACTGATTGGCGTTGTGCTTATATTATCTCTTATGGTTTTGTTTACATACGCTGTAAACGTATCCGTAAAAGGATTTAAGCTCAGAGAAATGGCCAATACCATTGCAAAAAGAATCGGTATAGAAGGACGGGTAAGCGAAGACACCTGTCAACTTGCTAAAGAGTTAGCGTTGGAAATATTTGAGGAAGAAGAAAAAGGATACCAGTTTATTCAAGTATATATGGAAGTTTCCGGCGGTACTGAAACCTGGACACTTACATCCACTCCCGGTAGTTCAAATGTCGATGACAGCAGGTGGAACTATACAAACCACAGTTATCCGTATTATGATGCAAACGGTACATATATGGGTGTTCTTGATGAAACTCCCATACAGTTAGGAGACACGGTTACTGTCAGAATTCAATACCTTAATTCTCAAAACCCGTTAACACCTCTCGATTTTGGTTCATCTACAGGCGGTGCACTTCAGGTTAAATCCACAGCGGTAAGCCAGGTATACTGGAAAGAACTTGCCGACCCGCGTTCGCTTTATGACTCGTATCACGGAAGACCGCACAGATAAGTCGGTTAATCACGTTAAACAGCCCTCTGATTTATATCGGAGGGCTTTATTTTTTTGCCCAAGCGCGAGGACTTGACAAATCAGAAAAGTATGGTAAAATATCATTGTAATAATAAGTAATTTCGAAACTGACAACCGATGCGGTCTGCCGGTTTTTTATACTTTCTGGAAGCTGATTCGCGGCTTCCGTATATGTTTTCCTCCGAAGCTGTCATCAGGGTTTGTTCCTGCTGGCAGCTTTTGTACTTTATCAACCATCCCAAATAAAAGACGGGCTGGCTGTTTTGCGGAACGTATATTAAAAGGTTCTGCGATATATATTCAGCCACCCGTCGCAAGACAGGTGGCTTTTTATTTTTATCCGGCACGAGGTGCCGTTTGATATATCCACCGCCTGTAAATCTTACTATTTTTTATGCAGGATGGTGTCGCCACGTAGGTGGCAATAAAAAGGAGACATTATGTACGATAACGATAACAATAACAATTATGACGAGGTTATGGATGCTGTGTTCGGCTACAAGTACAACGACGCGTACGAAGAGTACGTGTTCTCCGCACGTGGACGCGTTGTGACAAAAGCTACGGGAATCGGCGGGTACTCAGACGAGTTCTGCTCGTTTGGGGATGAATAATCTCGGGAGTCAACCGGAAACGGTTGGCTCTTTTTTTGTGTTCGAGGGCAAAATCACAATATTTTGGGACATATATGAATAGAAAGGTAAAAAAGAGGTGATAAGGTTGAAAGCTTGTGATGAAATTCGTGAGAATTTTGCTCAGGGATTAAAGAAATTAAGAAAAGCAGAAGGCGTAACACAGGAAGAACTTGCCCAAAAGCTTGGCGTCGGTAAGAACAGCATTCTCGGGTATGAGCTCGGTAAAAACAGTCCGTCTTTTGAGAAGGCGGTCCTTATAGCGGAATACTTCAACGTTCCTTTGGATTTCTTCGCAAAAGAACGTAAGAATGTCGCGGTAACCGCTTTTGTTCCGGGTGACGACATATTCATTTTGGACAGGATTAACAGAACATACGACAAGGGAAAAATTCAAAAGCTCGAGATATATGAAACACACTCGCTTATCGTGTGTAATATGATTGACCATACTGTCAGAGTAATTGACGGCGAATTATATAAGAAAGATTTCTTTCTTAACGAAGACGAGGCAATACTTGCCGCGTACCGTCTTGTAAACCAAACGAAAAGAGGTGCTTAAAATGTCAGAAGAAAAACGTTGTGAGAAATGCGCTCATTATTCAGCTTGCGCATTGTTTAATAAAAGCACACAGTTTTCTATACTGCACGGAGCTGAGTGTACTGAGTTTGTTGATAAAAACAGTTGCTTCAGGATTCCGTACAGTTATAACGAAGATGTATACGTTCTTACAAATGCGTCCGGAAAAAGCGGTATAAAAAGATGCCGGCTTGTGTATAGCGAATACGGGCGTATAGGAAATCAGGACCATCTGGTCTTTCATTTCGCAAATCAGGATGCAATTGCAACATACGCGTTTACAAAAGCAGAAGCAGAAAAATGCGTATTCGAAACATACAAGGAAGCAGAAAGTGCTTTAAGAGTTAAAAAATTTTTAAATGAGGAGAGTGATAATAATGAAACTGAGACTTCCGTATAAGCTTGCTATGAAGCTTTTGAAAAATAAGATGGCTGTTCATAAACAGCAGCTCGCAGAAAGCGGCATTCCCGAAAAAACACTGGCGTGGGTTGATGAGAAACCTGTTATTGATGAAAAGTCAACATTCTGGCCGAGAGGAGAAGGTGAAAAGGAAGGCAGTATAAGTTTTCCGAGCCGTTGTCCGTACTACAAGGGGTACTATATCGGCGGCCATCTCGGCGCCGTAGAATGTTCTCTTGTTGATAATCCGTTGCCCGGAGCTGTTTATACTCTTCAGTGTCAGAGTGACTGCTACAACTGTCCGGTAATGAAAAACAAGGACCTCGCAATAAGACAGGCTGAAGAGGATATCGTTAATAAAAATCTTTGTTGAGGTGTTTCAAATGAAATTGCCAAAAATCAAATCGTTAATTAACACCAAAAACAGGTTTTTGCCGATAACATTTCTTGTTGTTTTCACGCTCTGTTTGACTGTTGTTATCGCTTTGAATTCATCAAAATACGTAGATGAAATGCAGTTCAGAATAAACCCGTCGGTCATATTAAACGGCGACCAACCTCTGTCTAAACATCAGAAGAAACTCCTCGACGAAAAAATTGAGGAGTTCAAAAAGTCCGGAAGAGAGGATTTGGAAAAATTGGCTGAGTTAGGGGTTGTAAAAGAAGGTACGGCGGAATATGTAAAAGACGGCAATTATTATGTCTTTGAGTATTCTAATGGCACAAAAGGCGTGCTATTGTTCGGATTGGACGGTGAATAATTATGAGTATAAAATCTAAATTTAAAAAAGCTGAATACGTAGACGCAGAAACTCTTGCTGAAAACGCTATAGCTTTCATAAAATCGTCGCCTTGTTCAATTTGCAGCGGTGAGGATTCCCATACCCATAAATGTTGGATTGGATATACCCGCAGAGGGTCTTGTCCCGTGTATAAAAACTTAAAAAAGCGCTTGGAGGTTTTGAAGTGAAATCAACTAAAATCGAATGGTGCGACGCAACGGTTAATCCTGTTATCGGTTGCACCTTTGAATGCCCGTTTTGCTATGCAAGAAAGCTCAACACCCGCTTTAGCTGGGTCGAGGATTTTTCAAAACCCGAGTTCAGACCGGAGCAGCTGAAACATTTATACAGCAAGAAACCTAAACGTATATTTATGAATTCAATGAGCGACATTGCCGACTGGAAGGAAGAGTGGGTTCGCGAGGTTGAAAAGGCAATTCTCGACAATCCGCAGCATCAGTATCTGTTTCTCACAAAACGTCCTGAGTTTTTATATCCAACCGGTTTAATTGATAACCGTAACGGCAATATATGGTACGGCGTAAGCGTAACCAAGAAAGAAGAAATACGCCGAACAGACCTTCTTCCTCTTGGATACAACTGCTTTGTTTCCGTTGAGCCATTGCTCGCTCCGCTTTACACAAAGAATGAGAATTATGTTTTTATACATAATTGCTCGAATATAAAGTGGATTATAATCGGAGCGGAAACCGGTAACCGTAAGGGTAAGGTTGTTCCGGAGAAAAAATGGGTTGATGACATCGTTAATGATGTTGCTGAGTATAAATCCTTTATGCAGAAACTGTATTTCAGCCCTGAAGATTTTGAAAAAGCAATCTTTATGAAAGAAAGCTTATTGCCTGTGATGGGCGAAGAAAATATGCTGCGGGAATTTCCACACGAATTAATTTTTTAACCGGAGGTGTATTATATGAGTGATAATATGAAATATGAAGATGAGCGCGAGGAAAGAATTAATAAGCTGATTAAAAAAATTTGTTCCGGCTTTGCTTCTTTTGTTTGTGATAATGAAGAAAGCTTTAGGGCTTGCTATAACGATTTCGTTAAAAACTGTAAAGAAGAAGGCGACTCGGAAAACATCGCTCCGTTCGAAGCTTTCTGCTTAATTCTGACATCTCAATCGCTTCAGAAGCTGGTCAGCGCAATTGCTGAAGAGGAAATAAAAAGAGAAAGAGCACTTTTATTGTCTGATGAATCAGCATCTGACGATGATTACGAGCATTATATTTTCGATGCAACCGGAGGTTTTAAATCGTGAAGAAAAAGATAAATAAGCGTGTTGCTAAAAATATAATTTCTGTGATTATGCTCTTGCTTATCGTTATAACCACTGTGTTTATAACAAAATTTACGAGCGGTACAGGAAAAAGTCTGCTTGAATCGTTCCGAGACGACGTGCGCTCGAGGTTTTCTGTTGAAAACACCACATCGTCGCGTTCGGAAGAAACAAACAAAAGCAACACGAGCAATAAAACAAAAAATCCTTTTGAGGGTTTTACAAAAAACGCCCAGGAAAGTGATTACGAGCCGGTTGTTCTGGTCAGGGTTGTCGACGGAGATACTATAATAGTTAAGAAGTCTGACAATTCCGAAGTGCGTGTTCGTATGATAGGCGTTGATACACCGGAAAGTGTAAATCCAGACGAAAGCAAAAATACTGAAGAGGGCAAGATAGCTTCCAATTATACGAAATCAATGCTTATTGAAGGCAATACATATTACCTTGAGTATGATGTTTCACCTACAGATAAGTACGGAAGAACGCTTGCGTATGTATGGCTTAACGACAATCCCGAACATAAAGCAGATAAAGATTACATCGTTGAAAATATGTACAACGCAAAATTGCTTGCAAACGGATACGCAAAAACAATGAAGGTTCCGCCAAACACAAAATATGCGGATATTTTTAAAGAAATTGAAAAAGAAAACTCCGCAAATCACGGAGCTTGGCTGTTTCCAAATACGTCCGGATATATACATCCGTTTCTGTTTGATTTTGATTTTTCAAAGTTCAACTTTCATTTCTTCGGAGATGCTTGGAAAAACTTTAAGCTGTATCCGCTCCGCTGATAGTTCGCCTTGACATATCTGAGAATATATGGTATTATATACTCAAATATACAATAAAAAAACAGAAAGCAAAACTGCTATCCTTTCGGGTGGCAGTTTTTTATATGTGAAAACCATAGAGTCGCAATATCCAATCGGGAGATTTGGAGTATATGCGGCTCTTTTTTTTATTTGTATATAAATTTCAAGGAGGCAATTGTATGCTCAAATTCAAAGTAGGCGACAGGGTTACAGTTACATTGCCTGAAACTCAACCTTTCGGGCCGATGAAAGAACGCTATGACGGTACAACGGCAACCGTCAAGGAAATTGTCGTTGATGAGAAAACCAGAAAAGTTAACTATATGGTCCTCGTTGACGGAGGGGTTTTAATTAAAAAAATCCCTAAATTCCCGTGGAGTGTAAAAAACTCTATGAGAATTTTTCACCTGCTCTTTTCTGAGCAGAATCTCGCACTAATAGAAAACAAACAAAAGGAGGCTGCGTAATGTCAATGAAGGTTATTTTACCATCGGTATTCGAAGCAATAGCGGTTATCTTACTGCTTATCGGCTTCGTTAACGAAAAGAAAATAATCCGTTGGGAACAGGAGATGTTGGAACTCCTGCACAAAGCGAGATTTGCTTGGTCTAACAGCAATCTCTCTAACAAAACCAAGCTGAAGGTTTTAACGTACTGTCTGTTCACGAACAAGACTGTTCCGGAAATACAAAAAGCCGTCGGAATTGTATCAAACACTCCGGTCGCAGAAAAAAAGCCGGAAATATACTCGGAGATTATCTCCGTAAGGACGATACCTTGTTCGTATTCGGATATCGCTTATTTCCCGGAAAGAGATGCTTTCAGGTATATTACCGTACAAACATTTTGCGACACGAACGCAAAGGTGAATCTTAATGCCGTAAAAAGCAAAATAGGTGAACCGGTTAAGCTTCTCGCAGAGGATGAAACCCTCGGAGCGCTGATTCCCGATGAGTTGCTCGACAAGACAGCAGAGTGCGGTGTGTATATCAAAGATAAGCCCGCATATTACGCCTTGCAGCACATTGAAAATCCCGCCTGATTTCGCACAGATTTCGGGCAAAAACACGCAGGATTTTTACATATATTCCTGCAAATAATCAAGTAAAATTTTTTGAAAAGGAGGAGTCAATTTATGACTTTTTTTGACTCAATTAAACCGAAGAAGGTAATTGAAAGCGGTCCTGCTACCACTTTCTTTTGGCCCGATGGCACCAAAACCACGGTCAAACGTGGCAAGTTTGTCAAGGCGGATAAGTATGACGCATATTCCGCTGCGATAGTAAAGAAAATCTTCGGCACCAGAAACGCTCTCAAGCGCTTTTATGATGGTGCTGTTGAAGAGATGAACGCTCCCGCGTCCAAGGAACAGAACGTTCAGGACGCTTCTGCAAACACAGAGCAGAAGCTGAATAACAAAACCGAAACGGATGATACCATTCCTAAGAAGGTTGGAACAATCCGAGTCGGAACGGTAGTCATTCCTACGGTTTCGCTTTTTAAGAACCCGGGAATCGTCGTTCGTGCCGAAGCCGAAGATTGCACTGCGACCGTACGTTTTACAAACGGCTTTACTCGCGAGTTTTATAAAAACAACCTTACAAAGGTCGACGATGAGCTGTTTAATAAAATGTTTGCTCCCGGAACAATGGTAAGACTTTGTTCGGGCGAAAACGCACCCTCGTTTGCTGACGGCTGGACGAGAGAAAAAAACCGTTACGTCGGTCATCTCGGTCTCATTGTCAATAGGGACGAAAAATATAAGTGCGGCTTTGATGTCCTTGTGTTCGGACCTAACGGCACCCAGAAGCTTATAACGTGGGATTCACGTTATATGATTGCTTAAGCTTAAGGAGGTTTTGATATGAAGAATGAAGTAAGGCTGGTCGAGGGCTATGACCCTTACAGACGGGCAATAATGCTCGATAGCGACATCGTAAACGAGGAAACCGGCGAACTCGAACAGGTTCCTTATCTCAAGGTCTGTGACAGACTCGAATGGTTTCACAAGTTCTGCGAAACAAACAATATCCCCGTAAGAGGTGTTGTTACTGCACCTGTTCCCGAGCTTACAGCGAAGGGTCTCATAACCCTTAAAGCAACTGTTACCATCGGCGATGAGGTTTATACCGGCATCGGCACGGCAATGGTTGACGCTAATGAGGGACTTTCCGGCAGCGACGTTGAAAACGCTGAAACTCGTGCAATCGGCAGAGCGTTGAGAAACGCAGGATTTGCATCTCCCGCAGACGGGAATGACGAGGAAACTCCCGTTGACGGAGCTCCTCCGCAGAGCGTTCAGAATAAGCCGCTCGTAGTTGCGCCCTTAACATCGGGAGAGATAATCGATTCTCTTCTTGAAGAAGAGCAGACGAAACCGGTTGCTCAGGGAGCAACGCCCGTTGAGAATGTTCCCGCTCCCGCAAAGAAGCCCGGCAGACCCAAGAAGGTAGCTGTTGAAGAGCAGCTTGCCGAAGCTCTCAAGCAGACCTACCCGTTCAATCCCTGGAAGGGCAGACCTGTATATGAGCTGCTTGACCAGCCGAAGCTTAAGGACAACCTGACTTGGATAATCAATAATTATTCCAAGGAAGAAGTTGTAAGTTGGGCTAAAATGCTGGCAGGTTATCTGTTCAGCACGGTTGAAGCGGAAAGAAAGACCTATCTTGATGCGAGAGAGATTCTTCGCAATGAGGGTCTTATAAAGTAATTCTTCCCGGTCAGGGAGAAAGGAGGTGCAGACAATGTCTGACGCCTTTGAAAAAAGAGTCGAAGCAGCAAAGTCTGCACCGATTCTTTTAGTGGCGGGCGACACAGGTTTTCGGCTGGTCCGGCGCGGAAGTTATTATACTTTCGCCGAACACGATTCGGTCGTTATCGACGCCCGTCGCAACTGCTTCTGGCACAACAGCCAAAAAGTTCAGGGAGACGCGATAAAAATGCTGATGCATTTCAACGGACTTGATTTTAAACAGGCCGTTAACCGCGTCAACGAACTTCTCGGAAACACCTCCGAGGAAACAGTACAGCTGTATTCCAAAGAGAAGGGAAAAAAGAGAAGCAGCGAATTCAAATTGCCAAAAATAGCAACCGATATGAATGGCGAAATATACACTAAAGACGTCGAAAAGTTTTTGACGGAAACAAGGTGTATTTCGCCTACGGTTGTGAAGTGGTTTCTGAAAACCGGACGGCTGTATCAGCAGAGCATTAAAGAAAAGAATTTCACGAGAGGAACGTTCCGTTCCTGCTGTTTATTTTTCTCTAATGCATCCGGCAAGACCGAAGGTCGGGCGACATTCTGCGAGCGCAGAACCATAAGACCGGCTAAAGGCAAAAAGAAAACCCTTACAGTCGAAGGTTCTGACTGGAAACACGGATACTACATAAACAACAACCGTAGAATCCTTGTGCTGACAGAAGGAATCCCTGATGCTATGGCAATAATGTCACTGATAGAACAAAACGGTTACGACTTTACCTGTTATGATTATCTGTGCATTATCGGTGCCAGCAATTCAGATACTTCGCTTAAAACTATTCTTTCCGAACAGCCTCATATTCAGGGTGTCATAATCGCTCTGGATAATGACGATGCTGGTGAAATCGCAACTATGGCGGTTGAAAATATGTTAAAAAAGGAGTATCCAAACATTCGCTATACGAGAAAAATTAGCGAGGGGTACAAAGATTTTAACGACCTGCTTATCGGAAGGAAAACTAAAGAAAAGGAGGAGGCATAATGCTGTACCTGCTTGAAAGAATAAAAGATGGCGACGACTGGCCTAAGGGAGCTCGCATTTGGGCTCACGCTCCCTGCAAAGGATGGAGAGTAGTCGCAAAGGTAAAATCAAAATCATAAAAATGTTTTGGCAGCTCTGATTTATTCAGGGCTGCTTTTTTTATTTGTCTGGGCAAAATCACAATATTTTATGACATATATATTTGAAACTAATACGAAAGGAGTTTTCAATAATGAGTTACGAAGAGTTAATCGGCAGAGAATGCTTTTATTTTGAGGGCGACGACGAGGTAATCGTAAAGTCGACTGTCAACGAATCCAATGTTAATTGGGTTTCAAAAAATCTCGGAGAAAGAGTATTTCTCACCGAAAACGAAGCCGTTAACAAGCTTATTGAGTTAAGAGCGGCTTAATCCCGTTTGGAGGTGTCTATTTTGAATATATTTTCGATTGCAGCAGGATATGTCTTGAACTTCCTGCTTAACATCACGCACAATTATCTTTTCGCGATAATTGCGTTTACCATTCTCGTTCGGCTTATAACAATGCCGATTGAAAAGCTCGGAGCGAGGGCGTCAAAGA
>Ga0247610_10000770_pt1 | contig 43604 bp, 41 predicted proteins | sample 174DNAGHGhighgp2_FD_193483 | JGI IMG/M metagenome (GOLD analysis project Ga0247610, IMG submission 193483) | Sheep rumen microbial communities from Palmerston North, Manawatu-Wanganui, New Zealand - 1742 DNA GHGhigh gp2 | ecosystem: Host-associated > Mammals > Digestive system > Stomach > Rumen...
CCGCTATCATGCCACGTACCAAGATGGTGAACAGCAAGGGCAATCGGTTCTTGTTGCTCTCAGCCCACAGTGCCCTGAACTCCAGACTGCGGTTCTTCTTCATCACCATGGCGCGCAGGAAAGGCGCTATCAGTATGACGGTCAGCACACCCGTGATGGCGTTGGCATACCAGTGCAGTTCCCATCCAGGCAACAATTTTCGCATAAAGGGCAGCACGAAGGTAAACATGATGGCGATGCTGGCCGAGCTAAGGATAGAATACACCACCGTGTTGATGGTCATCTGCGTCAGCATCTTTTTCCATTTGCTGGTCTCCGTGGTGTTCGGATGACTCATGCTCATGTGGTTCAGCAATTGAATCACTCTCTTGGGCAATCTATGCTCCAATTGACCGTACGCAGGCGTCGACAGACGAATCATGTAGGGTGTCAGGAACGTCGTGATGACGCTGACCGCTACCACCACTGGATACAGATAGTCGCTGATAACGCCTAACGACAATCCCAGCGATGCAATGATAAACGAGAACTCACCAATCTGCGCCATCGAGAATCCACAGCGCATGGCCGATTTCAGCGATTCGCCACCCAGCATAAACGACAGACTGCCCAGCGTGCTTTGTCCGATGATGATGGTCAGCACCAGTGCGATGATGGGGAACGCATATTCCACCAAGATGTGTGGGTCAACCAGCATACCTACTGATACGAAGAAGATGGCGCCAAACAGGTTCTTCACGGGCTCCACCAGCTTCTCTATATGCTCTGCCTCTACCGTTTCAGCCAGAATGCTACCCATGATGAAGGCACCAAAAGCCGACGAGAATCCTACCTTTGTCGAGAATACCGCCATGGCACAGCACATGCCCAGTGCCACCACCAGCATCACCTCGTCGTTGATCAGCTTTCTCACCTTACGCAGGAACAGCGGGATGGCAAAGATACCCACCACCAGCCACAGCACCAGGAAGAATCCTATCTTCACCACCGAGCCCAGCATCTGACCTCCGTCGGGGTTGTTACCACTGGCTATGGCACTCAGCATCACCATCATCACGATGGCCAGGATGTCCTCCAGAATCAGTACCGACATCACCATGCCCGCAAACTGCTGTTGGCGCAGTCCCAGGTCGTCGAAAGCCTTATAGATAATGGTGGTCGACGACATCGCCAACATACCGCCCAGGAAGATGCAGTCCATCTTGGGCCACTCGAAGGCACGTCCCACCAGCACTCCCAGCATCGACATGCAGAAAATGATGGTTATCGTCGATATGATGGGCGATGCACCCATCTTCAGAATCTTCTTAAACGAGAAGTCAAGACCCAGCGAGAACAATAGGAACATCACACCGATGTCAGCCCACAGGTGAATGTTCTCCACGTCAGCCACACTGGCTGTGTAGGGCATATGGGGCGACACCAGGAAGCCAGCCACGATATAGCCCAGCACCAGCGGTTGTTTCAGTCGTTTGAAAATCAGCGTCACAATGCCGGCCACCACCAGCATCAGCGCCAGGTCTTCTATCATTGGGGGAATTCCAGCCATTTCCTTGCTTTCTGAAATTTAATCTTTAATTTTTAATGTTTAATCGTTGTAACCAGCCGTGAGTTCACATATCTTCACCACCACCTGCATGGCCTTCTCCATCGACTGGATAGGCACAAACTCGTAAGGTCCGTGGAAGTTAATGCCACCTGCAAAGATGTTAGGGCAGGGCAGACCCTTGAACGACAGCTGGGCTCCGTCCGTACCGCCACGTATGGGCTTCACCTTCGGACTGATGCCCACCTCCTGCATGGCCTTCAACACGAGGTCAATCACGTGCATCTGCGGGTCTATCTTCTCCTTCATGTTATAATATTGGTCGCTCACCACGGCCTCTACCGTACCCTCGCCATATTTCTCGTTCATGCGCTGAGCACACTGCATCACGAATCGCTTCCTGTCCTCAAACTTGTCGCGGTCGTGGTCACGTATGATGTAGCTCATCTTCGCCTGCTCAATGTTCGACGTGATGCCCAGCAGGTGGTAGAAACCCTGATAACCCTCTGTCGTCTCCGGCGTCTCGTCCTCCGGCAACATCTTGGCAAATTCCGCAGCCAGCGCGTTGGCATTCACCATCTTACCCTTCGCATAGCCTGGATGCACGCTCACACCCTTGATGGTTATCTTCGCTGAGGCTGCGTTGAAGTTCTCAAACTCCAGCTCGCCCACATCGCCGCCATCCATGGTGTACGCCCATTCGCAACCGAACTTCTCCACGTCGAAGTGGTGCGCACCCATACCTATCTCCTCGTCCGGATTAAATGCGACGCGAATCTTTCCGTGCCTTATCTCCTTGTGCTCCTGCAAGTAGACCATCGCCTGCACAATCTCGGCTATGCCCGCCTTGTCGTCCGCACCCAGCAGCGTCGTACCGTCCGTCACTATCAGGTCTTCGCCCACATGCTGCAACAGCTCTGGGAATTTCTTCGGACTCGACACGATGCCCTCGCTCAGCAGAATGTCGCTACCGTCATAGTTGTGCACTATCTGAGGCTTGATGTCCGCTCCCGAGCAGTCGGGACTTGTGTCGTAGTGCGATATGAATCCGATGGTCGGTATCTCCTCCTTTGTGTTCGCCTTCAGTGTGGCATAGATGTACCCTTTGTCGTCCATCTCCACATCGTCCAGCCCCTCGCGCTCCAGCTCCTTCTTCAGGTATTCTGCAAACGCCAGTTGTTTACTTGTACTAGGCACCGTCTGGCTATCCTCAGCCGACTGTGTATCGAACTTGGTGTAGTTCAAAAATCTTTCAGTAATATCCATTTCTTTTCAGTTGGTTTTCTATTATTTCTGCTTACTCATAATCTTCGAGATGTCCATCATCATGCCGTTGCCACCCACAATCTGGGGCATCTTGCCGTCCCACTTCTCTATCATGTCTTCCTGCACAATCATGGGCGACAGCGATGCTGCAATGGTGCGGTTGTAGTAAGCCTCTGCGTCCGCCTTGATCTTCATGGCCTTGGCGTTACCCTCAGCCTTGGCTACGGCAATCTTGGCGTTAGCCTCTGCCTCCTTCACCTCGTTCTCAGCCTTCAGCGCACTCTGTATCGCCGTGTTCTTGGCGTCAATCATCGAGAGCAGCGACGATGGAGGTGTAATCTTCGACGTGAACTCCTCTACCAGGAATCCCTCGCTCATCAGCGATTTCTCCAGACGGTTGCGCACGTCACGCTCGAAGTTGGCACGGTTCGACATCAGCGAGTCCGATGTATATTGGTTGGCGCAGGTACGATAAGCCTCGTAGATACACGTGCGGATATATCCCTCTTCCAGCTCCTTCACACCCACGCGATACTTTGTAAATATGTCGCACGCCTTCTCAGGATTGATGCGGTAGGCAATGGTGGGGTCCATCTCGAACAACGACGCGTCCTTTGCATTCACCGAAAACGTCTCGTATTGCTTACGCTGTGTAAACGTAGGATAGGTAAACACATTCGTCGTAATCGGATTGTAGAATACCCAACCCTTGCAGGTGCCTTCCACACCACCGTAGTCCTGCTCGTTCAGCGACCACTTGTGGAATCGGATACCCACTTCACCAGAGTCAACCACCGTACAGCAAGTGGAAAACAAGATGAGAATCAATACTAACGCGCCTCCTGCGTAGGCTAATGGTTTCAGATAAGTTTTCATACTTTCAGTTTTCTGCATTTTCTCTATGATTTATTTGAATGCAAAGGTAAATATAAAAAATGAGACCGCCAAATTTTGGTAGTCTCATTTTCCAATCTTCATTCTTAATTTTTGCCAGATACTTGTACTTTTCTCAGAAGCCAGCAATACGTACGGATGATCCCCATCACAATAGAGTAATGGTAACATCTCTTTGGGGATATGCTCATGAACTCTACAATCATTCGATTCTGTTTCTTTGCATTCTGATATGGTTTTAATTGTCTGTAATTTTGTTTACTTTGTAGTTACAAAGATACCAACTATTTACTAAGGAAACGATGAAAGACACCGAGAGAGTGCCTTATGGCAGTGAACTCGCAGCCTCCTAGAATGCTGTCTCAACAGACAGACATGTCCGTTAGCGTCTGCAAACATAGTAACTATTACTAGCGTTTTTTCATCTCTTCGTCTGCCCACTTCATTCGCAATCGAGCTTTATCGCGTGCTTCCTTTGCCCATTTCAGTCGAATTCGGGCTTTTGACAATGCCTCATTTGCCCATTTTGTATAAAGACGCGATTGACTATAGTTTTTCTTTTGGGCATACTTGTCTGCCTGACGTGTATAGTTCTCGGCTTTCTTAGTCAACTGTTCTGCCTCACGCTCATATTTTTCTGCTTGTTCATTATACCGTTGCGCCTCACGAAGATACTTTTGTGCCTTGTCTGCCTGAACGATAGTTACAGACAAGCCATTACCTGATATTCCTAGAATAAAAAGCAAAACGACTATAATCCTTTTCATAATTCTTCTTTATTATAACATTTTGGACAAACAAGAAATCCATTCCTCAGCGATTGTTTGATGACCTTTTGCAGTAGGATGGGCTCCATCTAACGTTTCGTACCGTCTATCACATACAGGAAAATTAGCAAAGTCAAGATGACGTTTGGCAATGTCAGCAAGGCTTATACGACAATTGTCTGCAGCACGTCGTATAGAATTATTGTAATCATCAATACTGATACCCCCCAATTTGTCAGGGAAATGCCAAAGACCGTTTTGTTTCAATGTTGTTCTCATAAGAGTTGCACAGACTATCTTTGCGTTTGGATAAAAATAGCGTAATCCTATAAGCATCTGATGATAGGCATCTTCAAAACACCGCAGATTAACCCTACCCTCATTACTCAAGGGGGAACAACTAATTGGTACGCCATATCCAAAGTCATTAAAACCCATATAAATCAGTATCACGTCGGGTTTATACTCTGAAGTCCGTAAATTTGCTATCCGTTCCAGACAACACCCTGCTGGGAATTCTTCTCCACTCACTTTGCTGCCAGAATATGAGTTGTTGACGCAAAGAAAGGCGTTAAGTTCTTGATTCACCTTTGCCCACCATGTGTCATAGACACTCTTTAGCCCATTACGTCTTTGCATCTCTTCATCATAATACACAGCATAGCCATTTGGGTTGTACCCATTATAGGTACTTATGGAATCCCCAAGTATTGATACTAACATATGCTTCTATTTTTCAACTATCACTTTATAAGCCATTATAAGCCCAGACTCTGCATTATATTTCAATATATATGTTATGCCTTCGCAAACACCTTTCATTTTTCCATCATAGCCCAACACTTTCACTCCATCAACAAAAACATAGTAATCACCATCCTTGCATAAATACAATTCTTCTCCAACCTTCAGTGAATATACTTCAGGCTGTATTCGGTAGTATATGAAACTGCCCATTTGAGTCATGACTTCCAAAGCATTCTCTGTCAGTCCTGTCACATACCATCTATATGTGCGACGATAACCATACCCGTTTGACCACAGATTCAACATGATGCCATAAGCCTGGAATGTTCCGTAAGTCCATGTATCATATCCATAATCCAAATAGTAGTCATATCCTGTATATGTTCTATCCTCATTAAACGATAACACTTCGTAATATCCTTTCTCATTGCTTCCCCAAAACCATTCACCGAAAAGAGGAACTTCATGCGCTTCTTCTTTCTTCTCAACAAATGTAATGCTATCTATACGTTCAATAGGAACGTCAAATACACTGCCGTCTTTATAGTTTACACGCATGGCATTTTGTGCATCAGACTTTGAACAAAAGGAGAATGCGACGACAAGTGAAAGAAATTTGCATCTTAGTCCATTCTTAATTAGGAGAGAACTGAAAAACGAACATATTTTCTTGTACCAAGGAATGTCTTCATCCATCTTGTCTATTGCATGTATAAACTCAAATGCAGATTGAAATCGTTTGGCTGGATCTTTTTCTGTAGCTTTCTTAATTATCTTTCTCATTTGTTTGTCCCCAATTTCATTTAAATAGTCGTTTCGAATCATGGAAAATGGCTCGGGTAATTTACCCGTCAATATGTTATACAGAATCACTCCTACCGAATAAAAATCAGTTCTATTATCTATCACTCCATATTCTAATTCTGGTGCATCATAATATGCAAAAGAACCAGGAAGGCACATATTGTTAATAAACAATGTAGAACTTCTATGGATTTCAGAAATAAAATAATTAACCATGTTTATACTTAAATTCCCATCATTACTCAAAAAAATCACATTTGAATTATCTATACATCCAATATGCAAACCTTTATCATGAAGAAATTGAAGTCCTTTCAGTATCTCCTTTACTACCCTTTTGGCAAACAACATTCTTTGTTCCCCAAAACTCTTCCGTATTTGGGCTGCAAAATTTATATATTCATCATCCTTATAATTGAACTGTCCGTATATTATTTCGTGAAGACTGATTCCCTTGAAAGATTCTCCAATAAAAAGATAGCAATCACCTTCCTCATTCATATTGGAATTATAAAAATCAATAACTGGGATAATGTTGGGGTGGGAATAACACAAATGAGATTCCACTTTTAATCGCCGTACCATGTATTCTGGTAAGTGGAAACTTGGATTTAATTCATAAATTCGCACTTCTCTAGCTTCTGAAGCATTACAGCAAACACCTCGATAGAATTTCCCCCAAGCATCTTCATCAATTAATGAGTTACTTGGGTCATATTCGTAATATTTTCCATTTTCAGATTGTAATCTAACCATCATTCCTAAACAATTATGCCGCCAAACAGCAATTCTTTATGAATAGCTTGAACGCCTATTCCAATCTACCTGTTTCATACTGGCTTTAAGACGTAAATGGACACCTTCCACTAATTCATAAACATCTATTGTTTCACCGATATATCCTATTGTACCTATGAACATAGGCCGAATCCCAGAATCAGGAATCGTGACATAAGCAATATCTATAATTTTGTCATATTTACAATATATCTCCATAGACGCCCAATCCCTATTGTTATTACATTTGTAATTACTTCATGCAAATTGTGTAAATCGCATGTTTAATTTACAACAAGTGTGATTTCACCCGTTTGAAAATTTATCTCCCAACTGCCTTTAGGATGACTTTCCCAGCCATATTTCTTGGCTTTCTCGTCCCACCATTGCTGGAACTTAGTTCCTGTAACGCCCAGATCTTTCACCAACTTTTCATACAATTCGCCATTATCAGTTGTGAGAATCTTGGCCAGTTCTGTCAACCCATTTTTACGCTCGAAGAGAGCCTGAATTTCATCACGCTCTTCAGGGGTTACTTGCCCTACTTTTTTCCTTATTTCCATTTGTTCAAAATATTAAAAGGATCCAAATAATCTATTTCTTCTATCTCATGACTGCCACGCAGCGTGACGCCCTTTTCTTTTAGTTTTGCCAACAACGCCCTTGATGCATTGCGCTCCACATGAGCCACCACACACTGCTGATGTGATGGTGTGTTGACATCCAGAGTTAAATGCTGATTCTGCCAGATGCAGCGTTTACACTGGTATGCATCACATTGACGGCACAATGGCGCATGGTCAAGTCTTAACAATTGTTGGTTTTTGATGGCAAGCCCTTTTTTGAGGTCACCGACACTATCTTCCTCGTTATCGTAATAGAATGCAGGGCACAAGTAGAAACATGCGTTGGGGGCCAAAGTCACATTATTTGCACCCGCATTGCAATTATTCATTTCCTTTAGTTGCAAGCGATCTGTCAGGATATTCAGTTGTACATACTTACCTGACTTATAACTATCCACTATGATGGTAGCCAGTGATTCAAGCGTATTACGGTAACTATCGATTGCATCATCTTCAAATGTTTCCACGTCAGTCAGAACAACGTTTAATCGATTTACCGTTTTCAACCATTCCTTAACCTTAGGCACATGATTAGCTAGCCCTTCCCGACTCGTGCGAATAATACAGGTACCACCTTGCGGTACCTTATCATTCCAATCACTGAGCACAACTACATCAGCATCCTCACAACAAGTGGAAGGCATAACTTTTGCATGGTCTATTGAGTCAATAGTCTCTAAATATTCCATAGGCAGTTTGTAATCTGGATAAACGAACTGGATGTTCAAGTTCTCCTTCATAGCGAACCGGATGCCCGCTTTCAGGTCATCTAGACCTATGAGCCTACGTTCAACTTTCGGCACTTTGTAATTACAATACGACGTGCTAGTATCGTCTAATAATATTATAAGGTGTGTCAACATATCGTTTCCTTCACTTTTGCTTTCTGTCGTTCGTATTCTTCTTGTTGGCCCTCCAGTTCTAACTTTCGGAACAGCTTGTTCCAATAGTAGTTGTTGGCACGCACGCGGGCTTTGTGCATTCTACAGATAGCTATAGCTCGCTGATAAATGGTATGCGTATCAGCAGCATCATAGTTTTCGCCCTGGCACCAAGCACAGCCCGATGCCACCTCGCAGTCTATACACTCTGGTCTGCTCTGTGTCGTGCGGTCCAGCATCAGGAACGGCCGTAGTTTATTCTTGTCGATGCCATCTTTCACATTGCCGATAATCCAAGCAGGCTTACTACGCAGGGAGTACTGGGCAAAGCGAGTACAAGGATAGAAGTTTCCCGCGGCATCAACCGCCAACATCACTCCCGCTCCACACCAGTTCTGATTGTCACGCTCAGGATCCATAGGTTTCCCAATGAACTCAGCATAAAACGAACAAGCATGGCCTCTGTACATGTCATTATCAATAATTTCGTCTGCCAATTGTGTCAATTGCTCTTCGAATAGAATATCATCGCCGTCCTTCCATACATCTTCAAACACGCAATTAATATTTACTTCTTTGATACCCAAGGCATAAAGATGGAGTACACTCTCCTTGATATATGGAATATCTGGCGAGGAAATGGTGACTTTCGTTGCTGCTTCTGGAAATTGCTCAAGCCATAAAGGAATATTTCGAACGACGTCTTTATACGAGCCCTTTTCCGAATGTTTATACACACGGTTCAAATCATGTTTTAATTCAGTACCATCAATAGTGATGCCGATGCTCAGATGGCTATAATTCTTCTTGATAAACTGTTGCACCTTTTTCTCATGATAGTTGATGCCATTAGTTGAAAACGAGAAACGATAAGAGTTAAACCAATGATGGGCCCTTCTATACATTTCTGTTTTTAGGTAGTCGCAAATCTTATCTATCAGATCTATCTCCAAGAATGGCTCACCGCCAATAAAGTCCCAAATGACACTTTCTTCTTTAAAATCATTTTCATGATCCAAAATATAATCAATGGCTTCTTTTGCCACGTCCCATGTCATCCGCTCTTTAGAATTTTTCCCAACCAAGTAGCAGTACCTGCAAGCAAGTTGGCAATCTTTCGTCACGATGAACGTAATGCTCTTCGCCATGCCATTCTTCCAACCTGAATCCAGTGCCTTTATTTCGTTAACCAATTCTTCCATTTTCTTTACAAGATGAGTAGCAATAGAATGAACATGTATTGGCACAATAAGAGTTACACCTAAAGACACAAGCTGCACACCAAGATGTGTTATTATAAGAGTTGCTCGTGCAGTAGTTTCCACAACCGCCTATACAATCTTGCGAACAATCTCCGCCACATGTCACAGCGCAATTCATTCCACAACGGCCAGTACAGTCGGTTTGACAACTGCCACCACATTTGTTACTACAATCTGAAGCACATTGAGCTGTACATGAAGAACCAGTACAGCCGCCACTTGATTGTTTAGTATATCCTTTGCACTCCGAAGCGCACTGGGTAGAGCATGAAGATCCAGTACAGCCACTACTTGATTGTTTAGTATATCCCCTACATTCAGAAGAGCAAATAGAGCTACAGTCACTACATCCTCCACCTCCTTTACCATTTAGGGCGGCTTCTAATTCCGGATCATCTTTATCACACGCTGCCAACAATGTTGGTCCAAAAGCAATTCCTGCTAGAAAAGGTAATGCTTTCTTTATTGATTTCTTGAAAAAATCCCTTCGACTAATTAATTCATTCTTGTCCATAAGCCTTCTTCTAAAACAGTCTATATGATAATGTTAAGAATATATTCTGATTCTTTAAATTTACGTTGGCATCACAAACATCTGCAAATCCATGTTCGTATGACACTGAAACAGATAACTTCTCGTATGAAACACCTATGCAACCCATAGCCCCATAGTCTAAGTTGGTGTCAAAAGACTGGCTATTTGTCTTAATCTTAGAAAATGGATATGCGACATACCCTCCCGCTTTTATAAACAAAGAAAAATCACCAAACAAATGATTAAAAGAATAAGCTAAAGGTAATAATTGCGCATTTACGTAGTCTATTGGATAGGCTCCGCTTCCCATTCTTTTATAATTAATACCTAGTTCTGCAAAATATCCATCAGGAGAATAGTCAACTTCATTAAGATGGAATTTTCCTGTTATGCCAGCACCAAATCCCCAACCTGCCACTGGTGTGCCATTATCCCACATAAAATTAGAATATCCCCCAAAAACATCTGCATACAAGCCAATTCCCATTTCCGAGCTGTGTTTTTTCTTGGGAGTAGTCCTTTTGGGAGTTTTACGCGGAGAAACTTTTCTTGGAGGATTCTTGGCAGTTTTTTTCTTGGAATCTTTTTTTGATAACTTCTCTTTAGATTTCTTTTTTGTACTTTTCCCTCTTTTCTTATTTTTCGGATTCCTACCACTTTGCTGATTGTCTTTCAGCAACTCATTATAATCAACATCGTGTATATCACCGCATCCATCACCCTCTCCTAAATATAAATCATTCCCAGATATGACATTCAATCCTTCTTCCCATAGGCTTTCATATGATGGTCTTGGGAATGAGCATATTGAAGCAGAGATAACTGAAAATAATAATATAAGTCTTTTCATATATGGAATTCTCTTTGATACATGTTAATTATCCTTGGCAATTAGCGTGAAAACTGTTTCGCCTACTTTAAAGTTATCGCCGTAATTAAGATAGATACTGCTTTTTGCATACAGTGCATTGTTATTAACGTATACAGCATTTGTTGTGCGCAGCACTGTCAGCTTAAAATTGTATTTACCGGATTGTTCACCCTTGGTAACTACAATTTTAACAGAACGACGGCTTGCTGTATTATCCTCTATCGATATATCGGACAGTTCATTGGAATCAGCACGCCCTATGATAGTCTCTCCAGGAAGCAGCACATGACTTTTAATCTGTCCACCTTTATTCCACACGAGAATGCCTTCACGAGTAGGGAACTCACTCTCTGCAATAATTTGTGTTCTTCTCTTAGCTGGGTTACCATCTTCACCCCGTGAGCTAAAGCAAATATATGTTTCACACTCGGGACATTTAATCTTCATTACTTCGTCATTCATTGTTTTTGATATAAACAAAGAATGGCAATGTGGACATTTAAAACTATAAACTTTCCCTATTTCAGCCTTTTCATGTATGACATACACATTGTCGCCTTCAAAAAGCTGTTGGGGGTCACCTAACAGTGGATACTGGTCTCTTCGACGTGTCTTATCCATATTACTATGCCTTTATATATGTTTCAAAAAAAGATTTGTCAATTGCATGATAGAAGGACTTCATGGATGGCTCCAACAAGACAGAAAACAATTTACTAAATTTCATTGCGTCCATCTCGTCAAATTCCATTTTTCCTATCATGGAATCACTAAGTGCATCTAACAACGTATATATTTCACTACGCATTTTATTATAATCATCCTTTTTCAAATGTCTTATAGAAGAGTGTCGGAATAGTCCCACGGGCTTTCTGAAATCAACTTCTTCAAATCTGCTGTCATATATCAAATCTTCATACTTCACGACCTTCCCTTCATTCATAGCAACTGTCACAACAAATCTTGGAGCAAAAACTCTCGTTTTATCAATTTCTCCTGTCATTTGATATTTTAGGAAAGGGATAACCAGGCAGGGCTCTCCATTACGGAGAGAAAGCATGGGGATTCCTGGGGTATATCCCATTGGTATACTGCTGTTGAGCAAGAACTCATTAGTCTTTAGGCTCTTCAGAATTTCTTCAGTTTTCATATGCTGTTTTTGTTTTTAATTATTTGTTGGGATAGCACTTAATCATTTGGCATTCGCCATCTTTCCAGGCATCCATAAAATCATCTAATGGTACCATTTCGCCCTTTCCGTTGGGGCTACCTGAATCATTGAGGATAACCATTGGGTGGTCTGGATCAGAGTAATCAATTCCTATAACTTCAACTGCATGGTTTGCACCACTGGTAGGTGAAAACAAGTCATCTCCTTCACCATACCAAATTTCATTAGCATCTATGGCGACAATAACTCTTCCACCTTCGCTAAGACAATTTTCTATATCATCTATTCCATTATGGAAGCTCATTTCGTTTTCAATGCCGTAATAATCTAGCATCTTATTTGTATTCAAGAATGTTGTCCCAAAATCATCAGAGAACCATCCGTTACTCTCAGCTACAGATACAAATTCGCTAATATCAATGTCTTGTCCCGTAAACTCCTCTACAATGAATTTCTGAGAATACAAAGCGCATCGTCCTGTATTTCCTTGATACTCCCATTGTTCCATACTTGAACTTGGATCTCCTGTAATACCTTCTGGATAGTTTGGACCTGGTTCAAACTGGTTTAGTTCCTCATAGGTTGTACCTGAGATGGATTCAGCATAGCTAGGTGGATCGTTTAATGGCGTTACGGTTCCATTAGAGGGATTGTATTGACATATCTGTGTCCAATCGTCGCGGCCATCTTCATCGTAGTCATGATGTATGTCAGCTCGATCAAGTACGCCATCCTTGTCAGAATCATAGATTTCTGTCATCATATCAATAGTGCCATTTGCATCACTATCCTCGTATATTCGTAAGCTATCGAATTGACCGTCATCGTTATAGTCCGTTCCTCTCATGGCATAATCAATATTACCATCTCCGTTCGTATCCATCTGCATTGAATACGTATCGACCTTTCCTGTATGGTTGGAATCCTGTTGTACTTCGACTATGTTGTCATTACCATCACCATTTATGTCAACCCCTTTATACCAAGTGTCAGGATTACCGTCCCCATTAGTGTCTTCTTCAATTTTAGTAGTCTCAAAATAGCCATCTCCATCGTTGTCGGAACGTTCAATAGTTATGTCAATATTTCCATCAAAATTGTCATCAAAATACGAAGTCATATTATCTATCACCCCGTCACCATTACGGTCTTCTACAACGTGTAATGCATCAGCATTTCCGTCACCATTACGATCTTCTTGATAGAAGTCCATGTATGGAGACCGACTCTCATCGGGGTTATCCGAATCATGTACATCTCTATCTTGTGGGGTATAAGGGCATTTGTCTTCTGTTTCTGCGTGAAGATCCCCATCTACGCTGTCAAAATCCTCAACATCACTGATGGATACAGACTGTTCTTCCTGAGTTTCCATAATTTCGTTCAAAATGAAGTCTTCCATATAAATTAAATTTTAGTTATTACTGTTTATATAGATGCCGGAACTTGACATTTCTGTCAACGCCTCATGATTTAATTTTGTTGGACTATAATCGTTGCTTGTTGATTCTCACTACTTATCACAATTTCACCACTTCTTGATGGTTCCTTTTTACCCTTAGAAGCAACAACCAGTTTCATGACCGATGTAACAACAGATGGGTCATCTGCGCTTGCAGAATTCTTTTTTACCAAACCTTTTGCTTTGTCCCCCAATTTTCCGAAGAATCCTTTTTCTTTTAACTCTTCGCCAATAACGTTTATCCAGTCAGGTTTAGAGACGACCTTCCAATTTCTATTGTTGTTTCCTTCTTCACGCGAATCTGAATTTGAATAGACTTCAATGGATTTACTGCCGCCCTTGCTTGAAAACTCTACAACAGTTTTTTCTACACTAAGTATTGTTGGCTTTCCACTTTGTTCAATGACAAGAATCTTTTTTAAATCGCCTGCCTTAACTTCTATACTCTGACTTCGACGACGAGTACTACTATTTGCAGGACACACAATTTCAAAGTTCTTTCTTTCCTGATGTTGGTTTACTGAAATGAATGCTTCTCCATCATCATTTGTGATGGGCGTGATACTCCATTCTGACTCAGTCGTTGTTATGTTGACAGTTACAGACCTACGTTCACAATCCAACTGAAGTTTCTCCTTGCTTAATTCTAAAACGGATGTCTTTAATTCTGCTGTTTTAACATTCTGTGAACTTCCTCTTGCGTTCTTATTTGTGTTAATTGTTTTGATGATATTGTTACTTACTGCTATCGCATCATCACATTGTTTCTTCTTCGTTGCCGAATCATACAGTTTCTTTGCAGATTGAAATTTAACTATTGCAGATTTCTGGGATTGAACCGTTTGCTTCTTTTGCAATTCCAATCCCTGAGAATAAAGCCTGTCACCTGAATTCTGGGCAACTATATGACCTGCATGTCCAAGCAAAACACAAATGAATATATATTTAAATATAAACTTCATAATTTTTCTGGTATTTTTGAATTTAATCATTAATAACCTTTTCAATTTCCTTTATTCTCTCACGGATAACCTTTGCTTCTTCAATGACAACAGGGTCTGGATCTTGATTCAAAACCTCGACTTTTTGTGTCAACTCTTCTCGCGCTTTTACAAGAGCATCAATTAATTTCTGCTTGTCGGCACGGTAATCGATGCCAAAATGTTTGTCTTTTAATTGATTTTGAGCAGAGTCTGCTTTGTCATATAAAAGTTTTGCCTCAACAAGATTCTTATCATATCCTTCGTCATGCTGATAGCCCTTTTGGGCAATCTCATTGGCATGATTGACAGAGTTGTTTATAATCATAACGAGTGAATCTCTTGTGTTTTTCTCTTTCAAAGCAATCCTTTCTGCTTCCTTGTGAGAACCATACCAACTTGCTCCACCTATTCCGCCCAAAATAATTATTACTGTAATAACTGCTGCAAAAAGTAACATACGTTTTTTTCGCGGGTCTGTAGCTCTTTTTATATCGAGAGATTCTATGTCAACGCGCATTTCAGCCGAAGTTTGATAACGTAGCTCCTGTTTCTTTTCACATGCTTTTTCTACAATTCGTCTCAAACGCACATTTTTTATGTTCTTTGAAGGAATCTTCATTTTTACTTGTTTGTCAAGTATCTCATACCGTGACCCCCCAAATGGAATATGGCCTATAATACATTGATACAAAAGTATTCCAACAGCATAAATATCCGTTGTCTGGTCTTGATGTTTTATGTCACCCAAAGCCAGTTCTGGCGATGCATATTCGGGCTTCCCCATGAAGACACCTGCAACGGTCTGCACCTTATCGTGTGTTGTCAACTTATCCATCTGCTTGCAAATACCGAAATCAATCAGCTTAATATGATGATCATCGGTAATCATAATGTTAGACGGGTCTATGTCACGATGAATATATCCTGCATCATGGAGTGCCATAAGACCTGACAGGACGTTCTTGATAATAATCTTTGCAAAGTGGTCTGGATCTTTGCTGTATGTGTTTAGCAGTTTTTTCGCAAATGGAATTTCCTTCCCATTTGCATCTGAACACTTTCCGTCGAAAATATCTGTCAATGAAACACCGTGAAGGAGCTCACTTACGACATGATAATGTTTCTGAGTAGTATTATTATGAAATGTTTCTGTTTCAATGAACCCCAACATCTCAATCAAATTATCATTTCTTAATTGAATAGATGATTCTCGTCGTGCGCGTTCTACAATTTGCTCAGACAAATCGGCAAACATGAATTTAATGGCGACAGGTCTTGTCTCGCCTGTTTTTGTGTTAACACAGCGTCCCTCGTACACTTTACCAGTACCACCCTCACCAATCGGTTCAAGGTCTGAATCGACTTCGTAGTAAATCCCTTTTTTCTTTTCGGAGTCTCCTTGTAATTTTATTATGGCCATAAATATATTGTTATATTTTATTAAAAAGAAAAACCATCATCCATAAAAGAATCATTTTCTCCAGATTCCGAATCTTCGTCCTGGTATTCAATGTCATTCGGATTGTCTAGATAGTTAGTGTCTTCATTGTAATTATCTGCATCAACGTCTTCTCCTATTCCAAATGAGACAGTGTTATGAGAGTCTTCATAGCCTATATCGGGCAATGAAAAATCATCAGCCATACACTCTATGGGTATTTCATAATTGGTTTCATACAGATATGTAAGGTCCACGGCATCTATTGCATCCTGTATTTCCACCATTTCAGAATTCGAATCAATCAGCTCTTCTATCATATTACTTTCCTCGGCAGAGAGCATCCCATCCAAATAGGCGGCCATTTGTTCTTCTGAAAGAACATAATTAAAGTAATTTCCCATATCGTCCTTCCTTTTTAACTATTTCATTAAATTGTTTTTTTGCACGCATATGTTTATTGTAGAAGTTATCCAGACTCATTTGCAATGCTAAGGCTGTTTCCTCATTGGACATCCCATTCAAATATCGTAATCTGATTATCATGCTATATCGCTTGTTGGGCATAAGTCCAAGTATGACCTCTACATCATCTCTGTCCATGATGGATTCTTCTACATATGTAGATGCAGCAAATTGGCTAAATCTATCACCTTGATAGCTGTCTGTTTCTATTTTTTCTTCTACGAATGAAATCTTTTGTTTCCGCCTGTAATGTTCATAACAATAGTAAACAGCTACAGTCTTCAACCAAGTGGTTAAGGTACTTCCAAACTGAAAGGTCTGCAACTTGCACAATCCGGTGTTTTTGTTGGGAATTAATAGATGCACATATAATTCATTGATAAATTCTGTGCATGACTGACAATCTGTGTAATAATTGTCATAAACGGATTTAAATAGCGGATAGCATTTTATATACAAATATTGCTGCGTAACCTTCTGATCACGTAACAAAATCGCATTTACAATCATGCGGTCATCCATTATATTTGCATTCACATTCAATTCTGCAGCCCTCTTACTTTTGTTTTTATATTGTCAATATGTTTTTTACTATCGTTGGTAGTTTGACCATATTTGTCAGATAAGACAGTTCTTTTGTCATTTAGTAAGTTAAGAATATCCTTTACGTCTTTTTTCTTTTCATCAACCACTTTGTTCCTCAGCTGATTCACATCGGGTTTTATGACATTCTTCACAAAGCTCCTTTTTCTGTCTTCGGCCTTTTTTTTGTTCTTTTCTCTTATGGTTTTAAGATTATCAAGGTCATTCACTACAAGTTTAATCTGTCGAGTGATTTCTTGCTTTCGTCCTCTTATTATCGTAGAATCCTGAAAAGGATTCTCCATCTCATTTTGTTGCCGAGGAATAACTTGGTTATTTTGACAGACAGAATAATGATTAGAAGAATCACAGTCAGAAGACCTTACTGCATTATATTTTACTGTTGTTGTCGTAATTCCCTTTGTGTTTTTACCCCCTTCTACTTTTTCAGCCTTGAATTCATAATTGCCATGACCAAATATGAGCCAAATTGCTATAGCAACAATAATTATTAATAATAAGATAAAGATGTTCCATGCCTTGTGATTATTCTTGGTTTCCTTTTCATTAGAGTTGATGGTTATGTCAGATAGGGTCTTTTTTTTAATCTTTTTCAAAACGGAATCAAAAGACGTGTCAATGACAGCAAGAGTTAGGTTGTCATGTCCTCCCCCATTCACTTGCCCAGTATGATCAATTTCCTCCGTTATAGAGGATGTAAGTTCTTCTATTCCCATTGCCTGGGAGAGGGACTTAACCAAATCACGCTGTGGCATCATCCCCCAAACACCATCAGAACAAAGGACGAACCTGTCCCCTCTATGAAATGTAACCTCATCAAATTCTATTTCTATGCTTGGTCTGATACCCAAAGCACGAGTGACAACATTTGACCGTGGATGATTTCTTGCTTCCTCTTCTGTTATCTTGTTTTGGCGAACGAGATTTGCCACGACAGAATGATCAGAGCTACGAAAAACAATGGTTCCCTTTCTCAACTGATAGATACGCGTGTCTCCAGCATGGGCTATGACTGCGGAATCCTCATTAATAAGGATTGCCGCAACTGTAGTACCCATTCCCCTTAACTCTGGTGTCTCTTGGGCTTTTGCATATATGATGTCATTTGCCTTGGCAATGGCAAATCTCATGGCATCTTCTCTATGGGTATGCTCAGAGACCTCTGAAATAACATTTAATATAGTATCGACGGCCATAAGGGAGGCGGTCCTACCACCAGGACCACCTCCCATACCGTCGCAGACCACAACTAATAGACCTAACGGAGTATCAACAAAACCAGCGTTGTCTTGATTCTCTGTACGTCCGCCTTGTCTGGTGTCGATACTACCGACAAAAGGGTATTTGGTTGCTATTGTGGTCATAAACTAACTACTTACTATTTGAATCTAAGGGACCTAACTCGTTTGGAACTATTGTAATAGAAGATGAATCGTTTGGTGATACATATTTGTATTCAAGATTACATTTTCCCTTAATCAAGTACTTTTTGAGATTGTCTGACATGTTGTGAATAATACTGTCCCGGGCATTGTCAAGATCGATTTTTACAATTGCCTGATCTGACAAGCTAAGGCGAAAAGTCATGGTATTGTCTGCAAAGATTACAGACTCAAGCCTTGTTCCATTAGCTTCATCCTTCGGACATCTCTTGTTATATTGGGCTGCGATATCAGCTAACCCCTTAACGTATTCGGAAGATCCGTTTCCCTTTTTCTTACATGCAGTTAATCCAAAAACCAGTACTGTTGCCAGAAAATAAGTAAGCAAAAAGCTTGTTCTTGTCTTCATATTCATAATTACAGGATATTAAATGTTGTTGAATAAATCTTGGCACCCTTCTCAAAGTCGTAGATTTCAACTTTATATTCTCCAGCTTTCCAGAAGTTTTCAGTATCTGAACCATATTGGCTAAATTCAAATGCCTGGGCTTTGTTAGCTTTCTTAATCTCAATGTTCGTCGTGGAACAATAATCAACGCCCTTTGCGGCAACCATTGCCTTGCCATCGGGGGCGACAATCTTCATACCCAGCTTATATAGACCTTTTTCTCCTGATGAAACATCAACACTTGCCTTTAAGTATTTGATAGCACTCTTACGAAGAGGTTGATTGTAATCTGAAATCATATTACCTTTTGCGTCAAAATTTCCAAAAGCAATATACGATACTGTCAAAGGGCTATCCTCAACAGGTGTATTGGGAATAATTGGTTTGTTTTTCTCGATAGAGTCTTTCTTCCACTTATCAAACGCCTTGTTATAGGTGTCTTTAAATGTTGTTTCGACATCCTTAAATGCGGCGAGCATTTTTCTAAAGCCTCCATGGAAATCTGATGGCTCCTTGGCATAGGTTTGTATTACAAATTCGATGCGTTTGTTATTGTATGTACACTTGATCTTGTGTTTTCTGTTAACTTCGTTACAAGCTGCTCTTGCGCAAGAGGCTTTAAAGGCAGAATCACCATCAAATTTGACACCTTTGCGATGTAAAGTATAAAGTACAGGCGACTGTTCTTCAAATGTAACCCAGTAGAACACATCGTTACTTTTAAAACAAACACTGTTGTCACGTGTGTCAATACTTGGAGCCAAACTAATGGAACGTAAATACTCAACAAGGGCTTTTTGAGCCTTTGTTCCGTCTTCTGTTAATGGCTTCTGAGCCATTACATTCATTGATAGGGTTAAACCTACAACTGTGAGAAATAAATGTGAAACTTTCATAATAAAATGTTTTAATGATAATAACTTTATGATTCTATGAATTCTTATCTTCTTTTCTTTTTGATGCAACACCTCGTTTGACTAATAATTCTTGCAATCTCCATTTCATTGTGTTAATCAGATTATCATGCATCGTCTTTTCCATTGACCTGATTTTAGCATTATGATTTTCAACTACTGATCCTTTCTTCTCTGTATAGTAAAAGTTAAGATCAGAAGAGTTCGCATTCTGATAATCTATCCGAGCCACCATCTTTCCCGTCGCTATGTCATATACTTCTGCACGGCATTTCATTTGCCCACCATAGAAATGTAGTTCCTCTTGACCCAAATAGTCATCGCCTAACGTTGGACTCATGTAGTCCACCAAATGTATGAATACAACTTTATCAAATCTTTCAATTCTTGAAATCGTCTCACAAATAGCATTTCTTGATATTTGTTTTGCCTTTTCAATCTCTTGATGAGAATAATTTTTCAACTTATATACAAGTTCTTTTATAATGGCATTTTCACTATTGAGATCCAATGTCCAGTGCATCTTCGACACATCATAATTGTTGTAATTGTTGAGGTCGTAATCAGAAAGATTGTCCGCATGATAACGTTTTCCTGGCTTTGGTGTTAGCAATGCGTCTTTATCGTTACACAACAAGAAAAGTATGTGTGAGAAATCATACTCGTTTGTGTAGCTCTTATGCTGTTTAGGTTCTATATATCTTGCCATGTTAAATCGACCAGACTTTGTGGTTGTATATTCAGACTGTATTGCGTTCTGAGCAATCAAATCCAGTAAATTGATAATACGCTGAACGTTTTCCTCTTGGTCTGCCATTATTTTTGGAGCTACTTCTGTTGCTATGGTCAAAGCCTGTTCTTCCGTAATGGAATCTTTGTTCTTTTTGTCAGAACATGACAAAAGTACTGTTGAGAAAATGTATAAAAGCATTGATAGTTTCCAAATAATAGCCATGCCAAAAATATTTCTTCTTAATTTCATTGTCCTTTTTTTTAGTTAAAAGTTAAGATTGCCCCATTTCCCAGTCCTGCTATCATAAGATTGCCAGGCTAATACAGCGCCTCCTCTATAATATGTCTTTTTGGTCGGTGTGACACCATCGCTAGCATAGGATATGCGCAACTTAGAGAAGCCAGCCTTAGAGTCATCTAATTTACCTGATGCGTTATACATACAGGCTTCTGTTAATGAATTTTGTTCATTATAGCTATAGGTAATATAATTTGCAAGATTACCATTTGTCCCAAAATATTTTTCCTCTATTTTGTTCCGTTTGGAATCATAGGCTAATGTCACCTTTGCATATCCAATGGCCTTGTTTCTTACCAGGTTTCCATTTACATCTTTATAGCATTCGCTTGCCAGAAGGTTGTTTCCAGTATATTTACGCTCCAAACGATGGTATCCCCCTGTGCTTGTATAAGGATTTCCATATCCATCCAAATAGGCAATCGTTATGATGTTACCATGTTCATCATATGTTATTTTAGCCTCAGGATTGACGTTGCTTCCTTTAATGGGTCTTCCGTCTTTACCTAGATTCTTTTCATATATATAGTTGTTTCGCTCGTCGTATTTTTTTATACGCTTATATGTCTTTTGTTCATCAAAAGCCGGATAGCCATTTGTATCAAGAAAAGTCAGTTCTATTACGTTACCTCTTTTGTCGTATTTTAAATTCTTTTCACAATAGTTAGCTCCTATCTGATTTATCTTTTTCCCAGAAAGATTGGAACAATAAACTTTTGTTATTCGGTTATTCCCATCATAATCATAATGTGACACAACACCTTGTATTACACCAGAACCATTAACTGTCCATGAAGCTGTTCTGTTACCATTTTCATCATAACTATATCGGTCGATTTTTATAATTCCCCCGTTTACGTTGTAGTATTTCTCCTCTGTTGTAAAATTTGTCTTGCCATCATATACGTATTCTTTTGCATAATATCCGTAGGATGCCATACATGGTTTCATGGAACTATTATAATGATGTATTGTTTTAATATTTCCAAGGGCATCATAGGTGACTTCCTCTACGGCAAATCCATAATTACTATTGACAAGAGTACTTCCGTCCTTATCAAGATATTGGTATTTTACAATATTGCCTGTCTTGTCATATATTAACTGGCATATGGCAATTCCATTCTGGTCATATGTTAGTTGACCATGTTTGTCATAATATGCCATTGACTTGCAAAGATGCTGGTCATTGTACTTATATCTGACAGAGCTATTAAAGCCCCCATATCTCGCAGGCTTGAGCTCTTTGTTTAGATAACCCACTTTAAGAATATTGCCGACAGAGTCATATTCACAAACAATCTTATGTACCCCCATAGAATTTTCCATTGGCTTGTCTTGAGTATTAAAAAATGCAGTTGTTAGATTAAGTCCATAGTCATCCACAGTATTCTTTATTATACTCATAATCTCACCATCTTCGGTTATATTATTTGTACGATTTCCATTGTGGTCAAGGAACTCTAACATGACAAGGAATCCATTATCATTATAAGTCATCCTGGTTTGAGCATAGCCATACTTACCTATCATCATTTGTCCTTCTCCGTCAATAATACGTCTCACAATATTGTTTCCCTCATCATCATATTCATATGAGAAACCACATGCGCCTAAATCAGTGCGATAAGAAGGTTTTCCATCTATCGTATAGTATTTTTCACTTGCACGGTTCCCCCATTCATCATATTCAATCTTAACCAGGGGACAGTTATTCCCATCATGTGATGGATTTCCATCCGCAGAAAGGTATTTTACCTCACTCCAATTGTCTTCATCGTCATATTCATACTGTTTGATAGCAAGTCCTATCTTGTTTCCACGAACCTTACCATCCTGTCCCAGGAAGCGTATTTCGGTAATACGTCCTTCCTTATCATAAGAGTATGCTTGGCCATAAATATTTTCTGCATCACCTACAGGTACATTATCCTCCCCACTGGCATATTCTATTTTTTGCAAAAGGCCTTCTTCGTTGTAAGTTAGTAAATATCGGGTGATAGAACTCCTGTCTCTATCATTAATGTTGAATAGCTGTGTCGTGTTTGATGATAAACGTTTTGCGGTTCCATGTTCATCATCATATTTGAACATGGCAACCTTCAAATTTTCATCGTAGTCAACCTTGTATAGCAGCTCACCATATGCATTGTATATTTTTTTGTAGTCAACATTGCCATTGTCACTGTAATAGTAATAAACATCAGAAAAACGGGTGTTCGAATGTTCGGAATCAGAATGACTGATGGTCTTACCTTTTGAGTTAATTAATGTGATTCTTCTTACTTTCCATCTTGAAGATTCTATTCTGTAAGACATACTTCTGTGAGAAACTTCACGACCACTTAAACTTCCAATACCTTTGGCAACTCCGTAAAATTCGGCATAGTCTTTGTAATAATCCACCTTTGTCCTAAAATAATCCCAAAAGCCTAAACCGAACAATATAATTAATGCAGCTACAGCAGTGGCTATAAATATTGGTGTCTTTGACTTTTTCTCAGGAGCAAGGACTTTCTTTACAGCCTTGAACATCTCGTCACACGTAACATAGCGGTCTTCTTGTTTCTTCGCCGTTGCCTTGTCTACAACAAGTTGCAGACCATCAGAAATGTAAGGGTAATAGTTTTTCATCCGTGGAAGTTTTTCATTCACGACATGTCCCTTTATCTCCAATTCCGACATGGTGGTGGAGTCGTATGGTGCACGACCTGTCAACATCTGATGAAACAGCACTCCTAAAGAATACACATCTGAACGTTGATCTAGTTTTTGACCGTACACCTGTTCTGGGCTCATATATGCAGGTGTACCCATAGAGGATCCACCGCCCTGGTTACCGTTTGCTTCTGAGATAATCTGAGCAATACCAAAGTCCATGACCTTGATATGTCCTTCTTTGTCAAGAAATATATTGCTTGGTTTGATGTCACGATGAATGATACCGTGTTGATGAGCATACGAGAATGCATTAAGGATTTCAGCAAACATTGGGTATGCTTTCTCCTCAACTATCAGTCCATTCCTTTTGGTTATGTATTCTTCCAGCGTGCACCCATCAACATACTCCATTATAAGGAATACTCCGTATTCGTTCTCAACAAAATTGAGAAACTTAACAATATTCGGGTGATTCAGCGAGTTAAGCATGACGGCTTCTTGCTTGAATCGTGCTCGAATCATCGGATTGTTCGCATATTTGGGGTGCAGAGCCTTAACAGCCACAAACTGCTCAATGTTCTTATTGCGGGCAAGATATACTTCACCCATGCCTCCACGCCCAAGGAGACGGATCAATTGATAATTGAGAAGATCTACCGGTATCATTGCTTTGTTTTTTAGATCTAATTTTAAAAATCCTCTCGATGGATGAGATTCTTAATGAATTGCCAAAGTAGTTGTATGACATAAATTCCCATAACAATAGGGAATCCTATCAGAATTCTATTAAATTCGAGAGCAAATATAGATATTATGATAGTTATTATGACAATACCTATTGCCACCCACAGAGGTTTTGTTATCTGCCAGAATGGGGCATCATACCATAATCTGTCTTCTTCATCAGGTGCATAACAAGTATTTTCTGAAATTGGATCACTAACCATCTGTGTTAAGCCGATTGGATCATCTGTCTGAGAATTATTCTCCTTAATTTTCTCAGAGATCAATCTTAGGACCTCATCCCACTTTACAGGATAGTTCTCGTCACACGCTAAATAAATCTGAGGTACTGTTCCGTCTGCTGGAATATTCTCAGACTCATTACGACAAATTTTTTTTCCATTAACCAGCGTTCCATTGGAGCTGTGGTCTGTTACAATATAGTAGCGTCCACCAGTAAACTGTTTATATGCAATATCCAAATGGTTCCTACTAACTTTCATCAGAGGATCGTCAACAATAATATCACATCCTTCGCGGCCAACAGTTATAAAGATATTATCTGTCTTGTTTTTACTGACAATAGTATGTGAACGGCTTGCACTTGGAAGAAGGTTTTCCAAATCCTTACGGAACTCCCTGCAAGACTGGTAACGCTTCATCATGTTCCGGTCAGTCGCATGGTCAAGAATTTCCTGTAATTTTGCAGGGAAAGATTTCTTGCTATGTTTCGATAGTTTAGGGAATGGAGTATTTGCTATATTTGAGCGGGTCTCAAAATCACTTGACAATGTGTTGTAAGCGTGATGCCCCGTCAGCATATAATAAAATACACAGCCTAATGCATAAATATCTGCACGGTGGTCAATTGAGAATCCATCAGCTTGTTCAGGACTCATATAGCCATCAGAACCGATAATGGTTCCTATTACAGTACCACCTCCCTGGCTTCCCATATCCTTTGCTATACCAAAGTCGAGAATACATATATGTTCATCATTACGAATCATTATATTGCTTGGCTTCATGTCCCTGTGAACGATCTCCTTTTCATGCACAGACTGCATTATTTCCAATATTTGAGTCATATAACGAACGGCACGTTCATAGGGGATGGCACCATATTTCTGAACATATGTTTCAATATTGACGCCATCTACATATTCCATTACAATATAAAAATTATTGTTAAGAGGGAATTGGTCGTAGACTTTGACAACACCTTCAGTATTGTTTAGAATCTGCAAGATTTCAACCTCACGTTCCGTTCTGGTCCGAATTTCAAAATCGGATGCGAATTCTGGAAGAATTTCTTTGATCGCAACTTGGCGTCCTTGTGTATCCGTTCCCCTAAGAACTCTTCCCATGCCTCCTGAGCCAATTGGGATGTCCTCAACTTGATATATCGAAATTGTCTTCATTTCTTATTCGTCTAAATCTCCCTTTAAATCATCCTTTATCTTTCTTATTTCCTCAGAAGACATTCCTTCTGAACTTGGCTCAACCTGAGGTGTAGGCAGCACATTGTCCTTTTCTTTCTGCTTTTTGTCTACAATTTTCTGTACTTCACTGCCTTTTTTAGAGCTGGGCTTTGGGGGATTCACGGGTATAACAGACTTTGTAGTAGGAGGATTCTGAACAGGTGCCGATGGATTCGTTGGCGTGGAAGGGCGAGTTTCTGTTTTTCGTCCTGTACCAGTCGGATTAGACGTCTTGCCTTTATTCACTGTTGTTTCTTCCTCTTTTTGATTCTGGCTCATATAGTAGTAGCCGCCACCTAAGCAAAGAGCTGCAATAACAAGTATACTGATGATAGAATAAAGCAATTTATGAGATTTCTTCTTTGCATTGTTTACACCTTCAGGAGTCTCAAATAATGTTCCGGATGTTGCGCCAACAACCTCTGATGTCCCAAACTGAACCATCTCTATAGTGATGTTGTCTAATCCACCAGCTTCGTTGGCCATAGCAATAAGTCTGTCAGCCTTTTGCTGAAGGGACATTTTAGTATTGCTGACAACACGCTCTATCTGTCTGTCATCAACCATACTACTAAGCCCGTCAGAACAGAGAAGGAAGACACTTCCTGGCTCTGGTACGATGGGCACGGCTACCGTTTCCGGTGCTGTCATGCCCTGCAAACCGATGCAGTTTGTTATCTCATTTTTCTGTGGATGATTAACTGCGTCATCTGGTGAAATTTGTCCACTGTCAAGCAACTGCTGTACGTATGATTGGTCATGAGAAATCTGACGAATGGTGTGGTTGGCAATATAATAGATACGGCTATCGCCAACCCATCCACAATGTACTCGACCGTTTTTAATGATAAGCATGACACATGTTGAACCCATGCCCTCCAACTCAGGATTCTGAGCGGTACGGTTCAATACCCCTTGGTTTGCTGCAAGAACAGAACGCCTTATGGCCTCCTCAGGATTCTCGAACGTATTATCTGTAAGGATGTTCTCGATAATATTCACAGCGAGCTGACTCGCAACATCACCAGCTGCTTGCCCTCCCATTCCATCGCATACCGCTAGGACTTGTCCATTAGGAGAGTCAAATACGGTCATGCTATCTTCGTTCACCTGACGTGTTGCTCCAACGTCAGTTGCTTTTGCTATAAGAAAATTGTCCATAATAGTCATGTGTATGGATTAAATCTGTGGTATTGCAATAAAGATGAAGAGCGTACTACCAACACGTATGATGTCATAGTTTTGTAACTCACCTTCGTCAAGCAACTCCTTGTTAATGTAAGTGCCATTACTTGACATCTCATCCTTAAAGCTGAATTTGTTGTTGCCACTCAGATAACGGATCAACAAGTGCTTGCCACTCATTTGATTGTCATCAGGAATGGATATGTCACAAGAGGCATCTCGTCCTATATAATTACGTCCCTCATAAATATTGTATGCTTTACCCATCGGAGTACGATTATAGGTCACTAGGAAACCCACAAGTTTTCTTCCGTCTTCATTGGGCTTTGCCGCTCCACCCATCATAGCTGGATTACGACGGATAGTCGTTCTCGCTGTAGCATTCTGTGCTTGAGGTTGAGCAGTCCCTTGTGCCTGTTGTCTTACATTGGGTGAAACCTTAGTGCTACCAATAGGATCCTGTTGTACTTGCATATTAGGAAATCCGTTAGGGATGCTGCTACCAGGATTCATGGAAGGCTGTACAACTCTGGTATGGGCACCTGATGATTCACCAGGTGCCGCCGTATTCATATTCGAAGCAGTATTACTTCCTGTATTTGCTGATGAAGGACAAAGAGGACAAGTGTCTCCGTAGATACTCTGGTCATACACGTGACCATTAGGACAAGTTTTCTTAAGCATAGTATTTCTATTTTAAATTATACAATATCTAATGAATCAGAACCGAGGTCATCAAATGTCTCGTCGGTCGTATCGTTCTCTGCGAGGTCATTATACTCATAGTCGCTCTCTTCCTTGAGGTCATCTTCATAAGCGTAATCTGAATCAGCAGAGTTATGATCACTTTCACCGTTGTTGTAGTCCTCATTGTTTTCAGCATAGTCGTGGCTATAGTTCTCGCCAGTCTTTTCATCATCAAAATCATTATGAATAGTATTGTCTGCCAAATCCTTCTCATCGTCAATGTTGTAAGGCTCTGGATAGGGTTCTGGCTCAGGATTGTTTGCAGCAAGGAAAACATCTTTATGCTCTGTGGCCTCATTGCCCATAGCGATCTGATTCTTACCTTCAAGTGTGACAATTTCACGATCCTCATACACGCCATCTCCATTTTCATCATAGGCTAAAATGTCCGCTTTCATATCACCATCTACATCGAGCATGGTAAATTTATGACCATCTATAGTTCCTTCCTCAGCTGTTGCAACAAGGTTATTATTTTCATCATAATAATGTGTTGTCGTGTCAAAATCGACTTGGGGCTCTGCTGGTTCTGGAGCAGGTTGCTCTACTATTGGCTGGGGCTGAACTGGCTGGGGCTGCGCCTCTGAATCCTGTACCTGGTTGGCACCGGTTTCTGCTACTCCTTCAAGATCATCTTCTGTCAATGTTTCCATTGATTCTTCCCCTGAACCTGTGGAGATGTTAGTAGCTGCATAACCTGCTGCACCACCTGTTGCAAGGAGTCCTGCAGCTGCTGCCATACGCTTCGCATTGTTACTCTTGTTCACTGCTGCGTTCTCAAGCTCTTCGAGCTGGTAATCTTCGTTTGTCATAATTTTAAGTTTTAAATTGTTATTACTATTATTAATTGCTACAGGTTTTTGTCTCCTGTTATTATCAGAGATGAACGGAACAGAAGAATCTGTCACTCACCTTAAAAAATTATTGAAGTTGTATAATATACTCTTTTATATCTGGCAAGTAGATACGCTCCTTGTAACCAGAGTTGTGTAGTAATTCTATGTAGCAGTCGGATGTTCTCATGCCTCTGTATTGCATAACAATAAGGCCTTCACGGATTGAATTATCAGTAAGTTTTAATCGGTTTGTGTACTGACGGTCTATCCACAAGTCCTTGTCCTCATTGGCAGCGACTTTCTCTGAAGTCTGTAAGTCGCTGTTCTTGACTGTTACTTTTTCCCCGGTATCATTTAGCCGGATAGTCATAGATACTCCAACTTCCTGTTCTTCAATCTGACCAACATACGTTTTTCCATTTTTTAGGGTTATTTTATCATTGCACCATGAAACATCTGAGTTAGAAGAACGACGTATATATTTTATATCCTTCCACTGAAGATTATAATTTTTGTCATGTTGAATATATTTTGACTTCGGGTCCTTCTGTGCACGGTCAGAATGAAAAACCATAAACTTGCCAGGCAGTTGTCTATAGACATAGCCAACCAATACTGTCCCATCTTTAAGTTCAACCTCTTGCACAAACTTTGCAGAGATCTTCAAAGCTACCGAAATCATTAGCAGCAATAATAATAATTTCATTTTCATATCTTCGATTTTTATTTATTTAATACTCGACGAGAACTTTAGAAATACCATCTTTCTTTTTTCTGATGTATATGCCTTTAGATGGCTTTTGATGGAGTAGTTTTCCATTTATAGAATAATATCTTTCAACAGATTCGTCGCAATTAATAACATTATAAATCCCATTACTTTCTTGTATTGCCACGCGTTTTTGAGCTAAAACATTCAAATCTCCATCTGTTAAAATTAGATAACATCTTGAACTGGAAAAAGTTGGTGTAAATTTCACAGAGAATAACTGATCACTATCGTCATTCTTTACGATTGCATCATGATACCAAATTGCATCATCTTTATTAGTCGGATAAACAAAATTTTTACTAATGAATAGGTATAGGCCATCTATGTTGAATGTACTGCCATTTCGAACTGACAAATCTATTGTGCCTAAAGTGTTGGTATACAGGTCATCAACAACACTTAAGGAAATCTCCAAATTCCTTTGTCGAGGATATATATCGTAAACACATTCTTGTCCTAGCATATATCCATTCATGCCTGTTACATCATCAATAGTATAATAACCATCTCCATTTCCGCCCCATCCAAAATTGAAATGGAAAAGATTTGTCTCAGCATTATATCCATCGACTACAACGGCATGAGCATCATTTCCTGTAGAACCAGCATATACTACAGGTTGTTTCTTTTTTAGATTTATGTATATAAGTTGCTCCCACTCTTCTTGAGAATGGTCTTTTTTTGATGCAAATTTTGCATTTAAATTAAATTGTTTAGAGTAAGGGTTGATAATGTCATTAATTTGGCCACCAGTACTTGTGCCATATTGTAAATATGTTGATGTCCCAATGATATAAGTAAGCCTTGCGACGGCCTCTTTTTCTTCATCAGATTCATAAAGAGAATAATAGTCTTTCATCAAATCCCATTTGAATTCTGTTCCTGCAGGAATGGAATATGTAACAGGGGCTTTCCCGTATGGGTAAATTGGAGTGTCTTCAGATGTTGTAAGGGGATTGTCCTTCCGCCAATAATATACAACTTGGGCTGATGCAATTGCCACACATCCCGCCGCTGTTTTTATATTACCATCAGTAATGACTGGACACAGGTCATTATAAGGGCTATCCTGATGCCATCTACTGGTCAAAAGAATTGGTACACTTTCCTTTGCATCGGTAATATCTGACCTGGAAGTCCTTTTGGGGGGACATTTGGTTAATTCTATACTATCTACATTTAGTGAATTTAACCACTTTAGAAGGATAGGAGGCATTTTCTCTTCCACCCAACCTCCTGATAGTGAGTAACCTAATATAGGATTAGTAATATTATTATTAGCAACAATTACGTAGCTAGAATTGTTATTGGAAACGAAAATGTAATATGTGCTTGTGAGTTTTGCCAAAGAAACATTATTATCATTAAGTATTGATATGGCCATATCTTTAGCATCCTCTATACTAATAGAATTGGAATACAATTGTGTCGGAACAGAGAAAATAAATGTGATTAGAACTAATACAAATTTCACAAATAAAGGTGTTACAAATTTACGATAAGCATAAGAACATACACTTATTCTTGCAGTATCCCAAGAACTTTCACTTTGTGAAACCATTGTATCTATACTGACTATCGTATTTTGTAACACCTTCATCTTAATATTTATTTATAATTCAAATTCATTCCTTTATTATTCATACTTCTAGATAAGCTTCTGCGTGCGGCAGCAGAGGCACCCGTATTATCAACGTATTCAATGACATTTACAGAAGTTCCATCATCATAGGTGATGGTTGCTATACCTATAGCGCTTTTACCATCCTTGGTTAAATACCATGTTGTGCTCCCATCATCAGACTTAGTGTAGTATTCTGCATCAGCATTCTTTGTAACATAATCACCGAGAGTGGTCAATGAAATAGAAGTATTGAAATAAAGATCTACATAATCTAATTTTCCAGAGGTGTTAAAATCATAATATGAATATAATTCTGAGAATCTGCCATCATAAGCTAAATAATTGGTATCCTCCGAAAAAAGCTCATAATTATTATCCTCCATATATTTCTTTACAGTAGCCTTATTTGCACCCCATTCAGTATAAGGAATCTTGTATAGAGTTGTTATTTTATAATCATTCCAGTGATTATTGTCTGCTACACCAAGATATGGATTACCAATCTTGAAATAATCCCAATAAGCTAGATATGTTGTACCAGGAGTAAATGAAGTGTTTTGTTCTCCATATCCAGAGAATCCGGAATCTCCTTCTCGTACAAGACCAAAGGTTGTACGCTGTTCAGGTTCCAAAACATAAGTATAGCTATATAAGTTTGTCATAAAATGAGTCCAGCTTCCATCATCAAAATCATCAGGTTCTAACACCTTATCTATATACCAAGTTCCTGATTCTGTCTCTTCTGCATAATTAAATCTGCTTGTTGCGTTGGGGTCAAGATTATAGGAATCTGCCCTTCTTTGAGTATAGAGCGCAATACGACGAACCTTATTGTCTGCGACATCACCATATGAAGCTTCATCAACATATTGGAAGTTCTGGAAATAGAAATATACCAATGTGCCAAGAGGACTAGGTATTGTATTTACTCTAGCCTGCTGTGTTCTTGTTACAGAGAAGTTGTCTGTTGATAATGACAAAATACTCCATTTGTTATATCTGTTCTTAGGACTTAACTTTGCTGTAGATATTTTCTCTTTGTCTTCAAGTTTCCAATAAGAGACTTTGTTTTTAGTCGCAAACGTCAGAGTCGTTATCGCATAATAATCTCCTGGAAGAAGGCTCTTAGAAGCTGTAACAGCATTCGTGTTTGAGACATAATTCACAATAGAGTCAACTAGTGCCTCTGTAGATTTGTTATAAATGAGAGTGCGTACCTCAATAAACATTCCACTTCCAGAGTTAAATGTGCGATAGGCTTCTGCAATTTGGTCAATGTTATGCTTCGTGTCGTCAAAAGTATAACCTGAGTAGAACTTCGAGAGATCTACGGAAATAGTTAGAGCATCCTGAACGGGTGCTGTAGTGGTAGTTATTTTAATTTCATCGTTGGAACACGATGAAAAAACCAAAACTGATAAGGCAATGAGCCCAAATATTATTTTTTTCATATTCCAATTCTTATGTTAGAGTTTGCCAATATTGAACATCCATGATAGAGAAATCTCCAGCGTACTCATTTTGCTGTTAAAATTCCCAGCAAGTTTACTTGTTCCCATATAATAACGGGCATTGATACCAATCAAATTTGTTGTTTCATGCTTTTCGTTTTTGATAGCGAAGTCATATCCAACACCTGCCATAATTCTTACATCCATTCCTTTTAATTTGCTGTTGCCTGTATCAAAGTTATAGGTAACTGAATTATATTCGCCTGCCAAATTATCGACGGTAAGTGACTTCGGGCTACGGCTCATTGTACCAGCAAAGTCTGGCCCTGCTTCAATATAGAAGGTGTTCATTGCATCAGACCTATAAAAGGGGTATACCTGAACATATACTGGAACTTCGAAATAACCAACGGTCAAATCTGCATTAGCTTTCCCTGATTCATCTGTGCCAATGGTCTTCACTTTGTTCTGTTTATATTTCAGTTCAAGACCTGCGCCTAACAGACCTGTACCTGCAGGAGCATTTGGTGTTGCTTGACCAAAGCGCGCCTTTCCTACGATACCACCGCTAAAACCAAGACCCGCACCATCGTAAAGATCGCACTCGTCTGGCTGCGTCATTGTCGAGAGATCTACGCCTCCTTTAAGACCAACGTAGAATGAATGTTTCTTCTGAGCTAATCCAGGTTTAGCTGAACGCCCACCTCCTCTTTGAGGCTGAACATTGCGTTGCGCATCCATTGATGTACAAAGCATTGTTGCGAATAATAAAACTAGAATCTTTTTCATAAATAATTTTGTTTTTGTTATTATTATGTTGTTATAAAGATTATCTTAAAAATTTAGAATGGGATTAGTTGCAATCCATCAAGAGTTGCCGTACCGCCAGCTGTTGTTGAAACTGTTACTTTTTGACCAGACGTCGCCTTCTTTACAGTAAAATAAGTACTTACATCTTTTGATCCATATGCTGGTATTGTAATTCTTTGACTGACAGCCTCGAGAAGATTGCTTCCTGTCATTGATACCGTAGCGGTAATAGCGTCAGGATTTGGATTGGATATTGTCGCTTTCACATAGCATCGGTTGTTTTTATCGGCCTGTGTGTTGGCAGCTTTAAGAGATACGGTAAGCGGCTTGTATCTACCAATTTCTTTCTCCTCATGTATTATTATGGGATCTGCCTCTATAGTGTAATTATATGCGATTTCACCTTGCCATAGGAGCATTCCATCACCATCTATTTCCACATTGTACTTTTTTGTTCCATTTCCTCCATTCGCTTTGAATTCATAAGAGTATCCGTTGTTGGAGATATTTACAAGTGTGCCATCATCATCTTTTAACCTTACTCTCACATTATCATCATTCCACAAAGTTGGCAATGTAATTCCAAATTTATGAATCAAATCTTTTCCGGAACTTTTTCTATATTTAATATCAGAGTTTGCTTTAGCATCAAAAGTGTCATTTACATTATGAAGGGAGAGCAAAGCATATTTACCTTTGGCTTTAACAATTGCATAATTTCCATAAAAGTCCTCTGCTTGTTCAAATTGATATGGCAGTATGGTTTTCCCATTACCAACGTAGCCGTACTTGCCACTTTTTTCTGAAACAGGAAGCGACATGGAAGAACGTTGAGGTTCTTCATAGGGTACCTTATCTGGACGCTTGGTTATGGTTGAGAAGCAATACATGTAATCATAGTCCAAAGAACTAGGTTCTGATATTTTCTTGCTAGTACCGCGATTAACATCAAAATTATAGAACTTACCATTTCCATCCCATACGACAGCTACTCCTTTATAGACATTTGAACCACCATATACTTGTGATACAGTGCCAAGCTGAATACTCAATGTGTTGAAGCGCTTGTCAATAATACTATAGTCTTCATTTTCTCCAACAACAGCATATCCTTCTGAAAACGGAGAAATAAAGGAAACGTTAAAATTCTTAACAATTACCCCATTCCCATTCATATATCCCGCTTGGCCTCTGGGAGTTGTTACAGTCAATAGACCCTCAGAAAAGAACTCTTGATAAGGAATAGTAAAATATGTTCCATCTACTTTTGAGTAAGAGCCGTCAGTAGATAGAATACCTAAAATTCTTTCTTGCCCACCGTCTGATTTTAACACAAGAGCTAACCCGCCATAAAAACCTGTAATACGATTGGCTTCAGGTGCTACAATCACACTGCCATCACCGTTGATTACTCCAATAGTATTGCCTTTATATGCAAAATACATATCCCCCCAGCACGGCTCTATTTTTGTATAGACACCAGGCTTAACAGCCCAAGTGATGAGTTGGGCAAACATTTGCATTGCTGTACATACTATTACTGTTAAAAGAAGCGTCCTTTTCATAATGACTATACCTTATTATATATTAGTACACAATTGGCGAGTTATCGTTTACTTCCTTGTTCATTACGTCATTTGGAGTTACGGATTTGCCTTTCTTGTTGTTTGCCTTCTTCTTCGATTTTTTTGTAGGTTGCTGCTTAGGCTGCTCTTCTACAGTTTGTGGCTGAATGGTTGTTTTTGTTTCACCTTTATTGGATGAAATTTCTGTCTTTGTAGGAGTCAAAATATCATCTTCATTTGGCATGGAAAGCCATAATGCCAACAAGACAGCAATTACAACAATTGCTACTGTACAAATTGTAGATATTATTTTCGTTCTTTTGTAAGGGTCTTTAACTTCATTCCAGTCTAAATCTGCTATCCTCGCAAAATTTATCTTGTCTTTACGGGTAACACGGAGTCCTTTTCCATTTTCAAGTTTCTGCCCATTGACATAAGTACCGTTGTTACTAGTGTCATATATTACCATTTTACCCCAAAACGAATAAGTCAACACGGCCTGTTTACGGCTTACCAAATCTGAGGTGTCAGGGATGATGATATCACATGCATTATTTCTTCCTATAGTTAGTTTTTTCATTTCCTTATCGTTTTAGGGTTAAACACTATGTCGAAACAAATTGGCAATTCGAGTGAAAATGGACTTATTATATTTTGAATTACCTTTTACATCAATTACTATCATGGTGTGATTGTCATGATTCCCACCATTCTCTTTGCCTATTTTCTCAACAAGTGAGCGAGTGGACAGAATGGTGGTCTCTAAATCTTCATGAGCCGTGAACATACTAATGATGTCGGCTTCTGGTTGGGTGTTCCAAACACCGTCACAACAAAGAACAAAGCGGTCTTTGTCCTTGTAATCAAGCTTCTTTACCACAAAATCAACATCAGGCAATATACCTATAGCTTTACTCAAGATATTAGCACGTGGATGCACCCTTGCCTCTTCTTCGGTCATTTTGCCTTTGGACACTTGCTCGAAAACTTGTGAATGGTCAAATGTTCGGAACACCTTTTTGCCTTTGCGCAACTGATATATGCGGGAGTCACCAATGTGGGTCACGTAGGCAGCCTCCTTATCTATAACCAAAAGTGTCAGAGTGGTTCCCATACCACGTAGGCTTGGCTCTTCCTGCGACTTCTTATACACAGCCGAGTTGGCATCATTGACAGCTGTTATCATCGCTTCCTTAGTAGGTACAACTTCTGCTTGCCTGCGAAGTGACTCTCCCAATGCTTTTGCTGCAGTCGTTGAGGCAACAACTCCACCAGCATGTCCGCCCATTCCATCACACACAGCAAATATCTGTCGTTCATTCACGTCATCATAGGCTAGACAATCCTGGTCTTCAGATCTGCCACCAATGCATGTGTATCCATAAAAAACAGACTTGGCAGTCTCTCCTTTAAGGAAGGGTGGCATATTTTTATTATCAGTTTTCTCCATAGTTATGTAGATACTATTTGTTGTGATGACTTATTCAGCAAACTTGTCTAGCATGACTTCTATTCTGTTCCGCATGATTGCGTCATCTGATTCTTTTGCACAAATCATTGCTTTGTCGAAGAAATCCTTGGCTTTAACCAGGTCACGTTTTTCTGCACCTCGTTCTTCACCATAATACCAGTCTAACCCCAGGTTATATAGGATTCTGTCATCTTTTGGAGCTAACCGATAAGCTTTCTCCAACAACTGATGAGCCATTCCGTTGTTTTTAGTCACTATACCTTCGAGGTTTCTTTGCATGATAACAATAGAGTCTGGAAGATTTCCATCAAAATATATTCTACTTTGGAGGAATAATGAATTGGCATCCTTCATTTTCACAAGTTGTCCCCATGCTTCCTGCGCTGTAGATGCCTCATATAATCGTTTATTTATATTATCGTCATTGTCGGGGGATATAGGTGAAATCATTAAAAAACCTACTATTAGTAGAATAATTCCTAGCACACCACCACCTGCATAATAGAGCCATGGCTTTGGCGCCAAACCTGTTCCAATGGCATCAAGGTCAACTCTGAATTCAGCTGCTGACTGATAACGTTTGCCTTGATCTTTCTCTGTGGCCTTAGATACCACATAACGGAAGTCATTGAGATGGGGAATATCAGCAATATTCTTAACAGGAGTCTTCTGGTTTTTCTGTGCTTCTAAGACTTTAGTAACTGGACCAACAAAGGGTAATTTCCCAACTAATAGTTGATAGAACAAGATCCCCATGGCATAGATGTCTGTTGTTTCATTCTGATAGTCAATGTCACCAACAACAAGCTCAGGGGCTGCATATTGAGGTTTCCCCACAAACTGTCCTGTCATTGTTAATGAACGATCTTGGGTCGAGAGTCTATCTCCACTTGTGGTATTATGATTGGGCAGTTTCTTTGCAATACCAAAATCTATCAATTTAATTTTACCATCTTCTGTCACCATGATGTTTGTGGGGTCAATGTCACGATGGATATAGCCTTTATCATGGAGTGTCATGATGCCTGATGCAATATTTTTCATGATAATCAAAGCGAAATTTGCCCGATCTTCTTTATACATCTTATATAAATTCTGAGCAAAAGTTATTTGGCGACCATCTTTGGTTGATGTAACACCATTCAGCAAGTCTGCAAGCATGACGCCGGTCAGCAGTTCACTGACAACATGGTAATGAGAACGTACACTGTGGTTGGGGCCTTCTGATGTGGTTTCAATGAATCCCATCATCTCTATGAGATTCTCACTTAAAACCTGAATTGATGCCTCACGCCTTGCACGGTCTATAACCGACTGTGGAAGGCCATCAAACATAAACTTGATAGCAACATCACGGCTAATTCCTGTTATTTCTGAAATTTGCCGTCCACGATAAACCTTACCCATTCCACCTTCACCGAGTGGTTCGGTGTCGGTGTCAAACTCATAATATATATTCCTGTCATGAACAGAATTACCTTTCAATTTTATAATAGCCATATCTCAATTATAATATAATCGTTTTATTGTTATAATGATCTTGTCCTTGTTGTTTCGTTGGCTTATAAAAGTCAACAGAAGCCTGCTCTTCGAGGTTTTGCGTGATATTGGTGGAATGATTATCAACGGGTGGTACAGGCATTCCGCTAATGATATTTTCCATTGGAGATACTTGTTCTACAGGCTTTTCAACAATTATCTTTGGTTCAGGAATCCGATCGAAACCATAGGCTATTGACAATTTGTCAAGGGCATTGAACAACGAAAGAACTAACACGTAATTTTGTCCAATTGTTATTATATCACCATCAGAACATGTTATTCTTTCAAAATTCAGTCTTTCACCATTGACACTGGTTCCATAACTGGAATTATTATCAGAGAGCATAACATTGATATATTCATCTCCATTTTCACCCGTTTGCTTTCTTGCCAACATTAACCCATGTTGAGCCGAAACAGATGTCTCCCTGAGACAGATGTCGCAAGAAAGATCACTGCCTATGGTGTTTCGGCCAACATACAAAGGAAATAACTCTCCTTCTATACCAGCTGAAATACTATAAAGTACACCAATAATAGGACGGTTCTGCAACCTGACGACATGTGCTGGGGTTGGGGTGGGAGACAGTGCTTCACCATCCTCAGCCTGCATTTCAGCAGCAACCTGCCTATACAAATCAGGCACGTATGTACGACTTGTGTCTTTTACATTGCCTGATGGCTTATAAAAAGAGTCATTATCCATCTGATATTGTTATTTAGATTGTAAATATTAACCTAGTCATGCCTAATTGAATATTATCTCCAGATTTTAAGGTGCACGGATGTCCGGCAGGACATATCTTACCATTAACGATAATCGGATTGTTCGCCTTTAGGCCAATAATCTGAGCCATTAGTCTTCCTCCAACAAGTTGTATGGCCAATCTTGCATGTTGGCGACTCATGCTTATGTCTGGTGCCAACTGCAATGTCGCAGTACTATCAGAACTTTTACGCCCCAACACATATATACCTTGGTTTAAAACAAACCTTGCATTGCTTCCGATTACGGTTACATATGCCTTTGACTGCATTCCAACATTTTGTGATACTTTTGTGGCCGAATGCATCTTTTGATTAATTGGTGCAGGTCCTGCTCCTTCTGAGCGTGTTATCGGCTGTGGAGTTGCTAATTCTTTTATCAATGTCGGAAATGGAGTCGTATAACGACAATTAGGACATGAAAAAGTCTTTTGAGCCAAAGTCGAAGGATCTTTGGGCGTTAATTTGTATTGTTTCCTACAAATCGGACATGTAACGATATATACTGGCATAATCTCTTGTTGTATTTTACTTTTTACTTATATAGATGATTTATTTCAAATTAACTATCACCATGTCATCTTCAAATTTTTCCCAACCTCCAGACATTTGAGGGTGTTGCTTACCTTGAGTTATATCAACAACTTTGGGTGCGACATAATCAAACAGTTCTCTTGCAGTCACTTTCCTGTCTTTTTGTGTTCCAGCTGCTCCGTCAGCCTTACCTCGAAGTCCTTCCAAAAGATAATGGAAAAAGAAAGAATTATCCATGAATCCTGTCTCCCAAGAATATTCATTGGGACGACTACTTAGGAATAGCAAGACCTTAGACTTCTTATTGTATCTCCGACGATTGTCTTTGGAATCTTTATTCTTTTTGGTGAATGAGCCAGAATGACAGGACATGACAAACATCATTTTTCTGCGAGCCTTAGCATTTAGCATAATTTGTTGTACTTCTGAACAATAAAGTACCTCATCATTATTATATGTAGAAACACCACCATCAAATCCATGCCCGCTATAGGCGAAGATGATTTCGTCATTAGGCGTGGACTTTGCAAACTGCTGTTTCAAGACTTTTACAATATGCGAGCGAGTTGCATTTGCATCTAAGAGCATAAATACCTCGCTGCCGTTATATTTGTGGTAGAAGTTTGCGATACCCTTCATGTCTGCCCGTGAACATGGAAGTGGATCAACACCATCACGATTTACATTAAGTCCTACACATACAATATAGGTCTTTTGTGCGGTAACTGTCAGACTAAAGCCGCATAGCACCACAAACAATAATAATCTGTATATACTATATTTTTGAGTCATAGAATTCTACTTTACATTTTGGACATTTCCCTTCGGCTAATATATTTTCGTATAGTTTGCCAGCAAAGGGCACATGACATTTGGGACAGCAGAATGATATTTTGTAATTTTTATCGTTCTTAGCTTTTTGGGCTAAAACATTATTAATTGTCTTATTACAATAAATCACAAGACCAACGCCAAAACAGATCGCTATTACAGGACCAATCCAAAAGTATTGCTTCGATTCTTCACCTCCCATCATCGGAAGTGCTCCAGAAATCAAGGTTGCTGCCATTGAAGCAATAATTGTCATTGTTCTCATATTATTCACTGTTGCTTGTTTTTGTTCCAACTTAAGTTTAGTCTCCTCATAATTCTCAGCCACCTTTCTCAAATAAGCAATGTCTACTTTTTCTTGTTTTGGCTTTTGCGGAGTAGTTGGTTTCTTAGGCGTAGATGGAGATTGGAATAATTGCCCAACTCTAAAGGTAAAGAATGGACCAAGACGAATGTCTGTTGTTGCGTCAACATTACACTGACTAATTTGCTGAAATTGATTTCCCATTCTTATGAATGTACCAACTTCAGGCCTTGATTTGTCTGTCAACGTCATTAACCCCGTTCTCTCATCATATGTAAAGATGGCGTGTTGACGGCTAACGTACTCATCGTTTATCACAAAAGGCTGATTGCCTTCTCTACCAATTATTATCTGTTTCATTGTTTTTATGTTCAATTAGGTCGCTGTATTGTTCATTACTTGAAACAGGCCTCAATATTTTCTCTTCAACGGGCATTAGCCCTATGTTCTTGCGACCTCCTGCAAGAAAGTTTAGTTATTGGTTAGCAGCTACATATATACAAAAAAGCGTGAGATCCGTACCCGTTACTTATCTCACGTTCCTGGCCTTCGAACTTGCCTCCCTGTAAAGATAAGCAACACCGAAGCCCACGCCAATATGAATATAGAATCCCTTTAGAGCAAAAAGCATACCAGAATTGATAAGTATGCTGGTTTGTCAATAAAGGGATGCGTATATACACATCCCGAGGACATCTACCGTTGCGTCATCACCTACAGGGATTCCAAGTGTTCGAAGTTCGGAACATAGAGATGAGCGTTGAGTAAACGCCTTTTTACAAAATGTAGTGACTCTCGCTTTTTCCCACCCAATGCCCGCCTTGTAATAGCAGCATCGCCACACTTGGCTCGGCGTGAGCATCTTTGTTCTTTGGTGCTTTTATGGACACGTCCAATTATCGCACGTTAACACAGATTGCGAAAATCGCTTCAAAGATACTGTTTTTTTTTTATTTGAGAGAAAAAAAACAAAAAAAAAAATAAAAAAGTCCATTTTTTCGTTGTTTTTTGCTGAAAAATACGCAAAAAACACCCTTGAACAGGGCTATATACATTATTTATATATAAGGGACTTTCTAAGTAAAAACTGAGATGTCTTTTGCAATTTTCTTATTTTTATTGTATACAAAAAAATATTTAAGTGAGAAAAATAGAATAATTATTATTTCACAGTTACCTTGGGGTGTAAGTAACAAAAATACAAAAAGCCTTGGCGCGCTTCACAGCGGGCCAAGGCGGTAGGCAAAGTTATGAAAGAAACAGAATGATGTAAGATGGCTGATGGCAGAAGGAAGATGTATTAGCCAAGGAGTAGTAATGAAGATAGAATTAAGAAAGATAATCTAATAAAGGATTGGCGGAAAACGGATTCTATTCATATTGTCACACAGATATGCAGATTAAACTTTAGCCTCAGAGAGACTATCGAAATAGTCACGGTACTCCTGGCATGAGAAACAAGGACAATCTTTGTGGACGCCTTCAAGCTCACAGTGGCCCATGATCTCTGCATCAGGGTAGTCGGCTTTGAGAGAGCGGAGGAGGGCAATCAAGGCTGCACGCTGGGCAGGAGTACGAGTGTCGCAAGGGCGACCTTTTTCGTCTAAGCCTCCTTCATAACAGATGCCAATGGAATGGGCATTGTAATGGCGGGCGTGCATACCCATCTCTTCCTCATCGCGGGTTTGATAGAGCTGTCCATCGCGCTCGATGTAGTAGTGATAGCCTACGCCTTTGCCGTGGAAACGGGCGTTATGGCAGGCGCGGAGCATGTCGACGGTGAAGCGCAGGTTGCAACGGCTCGCAGAGCAATGGATGACGATAAGAGATATTTTTCTTGTCATATCACACAGAAAGTTTTTCTCGAACACGAATTTCACAAATTACACGAATAAGAACCAGCTGGGTGAGCAGCTTTGAGCTTTGCTCGAAACTGCTCCCGCTCGGCAGAATCTAAGCGAGCTTAGTTCTGCTCTCGCTTACCCGCAGCTTTGTACGGCTATTGTTCCTGCAATGGTAGTGATGATGGTTGCAATGATCTGCAAGATTTGTTTAATGGTTGACCACTTTAGTTTCATTGTTGAACACGAATTTTAGGAATAAGACTTAAACACGAATTATCACGAATTGGCCATTAATTCTTGGACGAGCCAAGCGGCAAAGCCGAGCGGAACATTAATTAAACACGGATGGCACGGATAAGTCCAAGGACTGACCAGCAGGCTGCGTTCAGGAGAGATGTCAGATGGATGATGTAAGAGGGAAGACGTGATTGTTGAACCTCTTCAGGAGTCTCCTCGCAACACCCCTGACTAGTCAGACCTCAGACTTTACCCAATGAACTGACGAGTGAAACTTGTTAGTTCATAGACCCGCTTGAACCAGGTCCTTCACCGCCACCGTTGTTGTCGCCACCGGTATTGTCACCAGATTCAGGGTTAGAGGGTTCAGGGTTCACGGTTCCGTTATCCCCAGAGTTCGTAGATTCGTTCTCACCCTCGTTATCACCGGTGGTGTCGCCCTCGGGCTCTTCAACGGTGCCGGGATCAGAAGAGGTGACACGCTTCACCACTTCGCCATTGCGATCGTAGCAGGTAATCTGGATGGACGTGTTGTGGAGCTCGTCCTTCAGGTCAACATCGGGGGTGAAGATGATGCGACGACTCTTGATGAGCGAGGTCTTCACCTCGTTGACATTCTCACAGCTTTTGGCACGCAGGCCGAAGCGCATGGTTCCCAAGCCGGGGAGGGCAACAGAGTGGCCCTCGGTGGCCCAAGCCTTGATGACCTCGCCAGCGGCATCCCAGCAGGCCTGCATCACGCCCTGGTTGACACCACTGCGCAGAGCGGCTTCCTTGATGACCTTGTCCTGAGTGAGCGTCGAGTAGAGCTCAGGCATCATGACGTAACGGAAGGAGTTGGCATACTTGCCAATCTTCTGGAGTTTTTCTTTTGCTTTTACTTTCAAAGCCATAATGTTACTAGTTTAAAGATAATAGATAAAAGATAATAGTTCACTTGCTTCTGAGGGCCTGATTGTGGCTACACGTAGGAAATTTTGCTAGTGCACGTAGGAAAAATTGTTAGTACACGTACCCGCAATTTTGGTCTCTCGAAGACAATGCAAAGTTACTACATGGACGAAGGGCGTTGTCCCTTTCAGGCCGCTTGCGCCAGATAAAATATTCTTTTTATGAAGATTTTTATGATAGCGCACGGTGGGAGGTCGATGCAGTAGTCCTCGGAGATGTAGTGGACGGCTTGAGGGGGTAATTTACGGGCGAAGGGACTGACACCCATCGCAGTGAGAATAGCACGGCGTGTAGCGAGGTATCGCCGGAAGGTGCGGCTTGACACACCTGCGAGCTTGGCGAGCTCACTTTTAAACATTGCTTTTATCATAATCAGGATTTATATTTAAAAGATTGAT
>Ga0247610_10000771_pt1 | contig 43603 bp, 44 predicted proteins | sample 174DNAGHGhighgp2_FD_193483 | JGI IMG/M metagenome (GOLD analysis project Ga0247610, IMG submission 193483) | Sheep rumen microbial communities from Palmerston North, Manawatu-Wanganui, New Zealand - 1742 DNA GHGhigh gp2 | ecosystem: Host-associated > Mammals > Digestive system > Stomach > Rumen...
TCTATGTTTAATAGCTTGGAAGGAGAAACGGCGGATGCGTAACAAAGGGAACAGAAGATTATTGGCAGGGCTTATTACTGTGGCATTAAGTATTACGGAGGTATTAGGATACCTGCCGGTGTATGCGGCAGATCCGGAGGAGGAGTATTCGCTGGAGAATACCGTGGTATCCTCGTGGGAGGGTGGTTACCAGGGTGAACTTTTGCTTCGAAACCTGTCGGACCGGGAAATGACGGAATGGTCGATCAACTTCGCATCCGCTAATCGTATTTCCGATTATTGGGGAGCATCTTTTTGTCTCATGGATTCGGTGGACAACGAGACACCGGAGGATTATAATCAGGAGTATCACTACACTGTAGAGGCAATCGACTATACGGGAACGATTGCGCCCGGAGAAGAAATTACGATCGGATACATCGCAGATGGTACAGTAGGCGAATCTGCAGAATTGTCTGTTGAATACGTTTTAAAAGATCCGAACTCGGCGGAAGGAGAGGATTCGGAAGATAACGAAAGCGATAAAGACGAGAATAACGAGGGGCAGCAAAGCCCGGAGCAAACGTCGGAGCCTGCCGGAGGGATCTATGTCGGTGATGGCTATAAAGTAGAGGTACAGATCCCACAGACTTGGGATCACGCCTATAACGTAAAACTCTTGATCACTAACACAAAGGAAGAAACTCTGCATAACTGGGGCTTTTTGATGAACACTGCGGATGTGATCAGCGGATTGTATAATGCGGTGGAATTATCAGAGCATAACGGTACGCGGCTGCTGAAGAATGCGGGGTATAATCAGGACATCCCTGCCGGCGGAACGGTAGAGGTGGGATATACGGCGTTTTATGAGGAAAGCCCGGTTGTCCCGGATGAGTTTGCGCTTGCATCATTTGAGAAAAGCGTTGAACAGACGGAATACAGCGTGGAACTATTTGTATTGGATGAATGGGACGGAGGTGCAGTCGCGGAGATCGTCATAGAGAATACCTCGGAGCAGTCGATTGAAGACTGGGAGATGGAGTTTGACACTGATACAGCAATTCTCGGGATCTGGGGAGGCGTGATCATATCCCACGAAGGAACGCATTACAACTTGAGAAATGCAGATTATGCGCAGAACATTTCTCCCGGAGAGCTTTGGACGATCGGGCTGGAGATCACGGGAAGTGTATCAGAGATCGAGAATGTCTTTATGAGGAAGATCGTGGTTGCAGAATCGGAACAGACTGCAGAGATTGACGATAAAAAAGATACGGATGGGGACGGCATACCGGATGTGTATGAAGAGCTGTTCGAAACGGATCCGGAGAAAGCGGATACCGACGGAGATCTGCTGAGCGATTATGATGAGCTCTTTTTGACAGGAACGGACCCATGCAAGTATGATTCGGTAAGAACCGGCATTTCCGATTTTGATGCGGATTCTGATGAAGACGGTCTGTCCAATGGATATGAACTCGGAGCGGGGATTGATCCACTGAATGAAGATTCGGATTATGATCGTCTTTCTGATGGGGAAGAGGTCAATCTTTACCATACGGATCCGCAGGAGCCTGATAGCGACGGAGATACCTTGTCGGACGGAGAGGAAGTGCTGATCGGTCTTGATCCGCTGAACCCGGCGACAAACGGAGTCCCGGATGCTGAGTATATTATCGAACAGACGATAGGAAGTGACAGCGATACACTGCGCCTGATCAACGGAAAAGAAACAGCGTATAGCTTGTCATTAACTGTTAAAGCGGCAGGATATGCCGGAAACATGGCTGTGGGGGAGAGCGGTTACGGACACGTGCTGAACAATGCTTCCGTGATCGGAATGATTCCTTCTTTTGAGTATGAAAATAAGCTGGAGGAAATGACGATCTCTTTTAAGATTAATGATTCGCTTGTTGATAATATACTGGGAACGTATGCGGCTTACAATGAAGAACTTCGCGGAATAAAGAGGCTTTCAATTGCGTACTATTCGGAAGAACTGCAGGTTTGTCTGCCGATTGAGAGCCAATACGATATAGAGAATCATATCGTTTACGCGACGGTAAGTCGTCAGGGAACCTATTGCCTGATTGATCTGGAAAAATGGTTTGACATGCTGGGCTTTGAGCCGGAGGATTTTGCGGCGGAGGAGGATAATGCATCCGATGATCCTGATGAGTCGAATTCCGATATATATGGAGATCTCGGTGACAGCGATTATGAGAAAATGTTTTTCGGAGGTCATCTGTATTCACTGATACCATTGGAAATGACGTGGGATGCTGCAGAAGAATACTGCGAAGGCAGGGGAGGACATCTTGCGACGATCACATCTGCGGCGGAGCAGAGATTTATCCGGGAGAATCTGTTGGACGGGACGGAGGACTTTGAGTATTGCTGGCTTGGCGGTTATACGAAAGACTCCCTGGATGACTTTGAATGGATCACAGGAGAACCGTTCGAGTACACAAACTGGCGCCATGGCGAACCTAATTTTTCTTATGAAAAATGCCTGCATGTATACAATACGAACGATCCCGATTATTTCGGGCTTTGGAATAATACCGGGGCGTCATTAAAACAATACTTTATCTGTGAGTGGGACAGCGCGGAAAATGAAGAGCCATTGATGTTTTTTGCGGTAACATTGAATCCGGTGCCGGATGATTTTGGCCCGATTACATCAGATAATGTGGCGGATTATGATGGTGATGGTGTTCCGAATAATCAGGAAATAAGGTTTTCTCTTGATTTGGGGAGTTCTCTTGGGACTTCAAATTCGATGCTGGATCTGTACTCCTATTTTGAGGTGACTACCGGGCTGCGTTGTTTTTCATCCCTCGGGAATAATTCGGAAAGGGTAATGAGTAAATTGCAGGATGTCTATCTTGTTATGATCAATTCGGATCCTACTTCGGCTGACTCAGATGGGGATGGAATTACAGATGGTCAAAGCGGATATGTATACAAAGATAAGAACGAAATAAAGGGTCTGGATAATCAACCTTTGACCAAAGGCGTATGTGTAAACGGTGAGGTTGTTGTTGGCGAATTGACTATTGTATCGTGTGATAATGGATTTGGTGGTCATGCATTTTTGGTCTATCAAAGTTATATTGATGATGTTTTAGATTTTTCGGGTTTGACATCAGGTTATTCTTATGGGAACTGGGAGCCGGAAAAAGCAGGGTTATATGAGATTCGTTCATTTGAGTATGTTTCAATAGGAAATGCTGGGGGACAAGCGGGTGGTAGTAGCTCGGAATCATCGGAATCTTCAGCGACCGGAAATGATCATGATATAGCTGGGATATATTATAATCGAGAGTTTGCTAATGAATACCATCATTATCATAAAACTTTTAATCCTTTATATCCCGAGAATTATCGCGCAAAGTATGATAAAAATATAGCTTACAGTTGTATTATAACAAAATTGCAGCTAAATGATCTAATATATTATTCGAGTCAGAATAATTACTATAATGTAGCGTTCAACAATTGTGTGGAGGTTGCTAGTAGATCTTGGAATTATATAATGCCGGAAACGGAAAAAATTCCGGAAAGTGGATTACCAGGTATAGAAAAGAATCTCTTAAATCAAAAAGAAGGATCTTTTGTCTTTGATATGTATCAGATTGTGAGTAGAGATTAGGGGAAATGAGCAGAATGAAGAACAAAGTCATACGGTTTATTTCGTGGATGATCCTAGCGCTGCTGCTGTACTTATTGTGCTTATTTGGTTGGATTCCGACGATTACGGAGTATAATAGTATAGATATAAGCGCCGTTTCGAAAGCATACATTTTGGGGTTTTCTATAGCAGCTGCGATTGTGTTTGCATTTTCAGTTTATTATTTCATGCAAGTATTTATAGAAAAAGAAGGGGAGAAAAAGAAGATAATTTTTGCTATTATTCTGATGATGGTTTACGTTGTTGGCATCTTTTTACTCAAACTGTTATATGAAAGTAAGCTATAATTACCTGAACATCAAAGACTGTTTGATGAGGTGCCCTTCTGTAAACAGAGTATATATTGATGAATTGTGCATTTTATAAAACATTATTATGAGCGGAGGAGAGACGGGTGTTTCTTGAAACGTTGATTATATTTGGCGTTCCCTTACTTATTGTAGGATCTTTTTTTGCTTGTAGCATTAGTTATTTTTGTAGAAAAAAAAGTGTAATAAAGTTGTGCGCGATGTTGATTCTATTGATACTGATAGGATTTATGATATCCGGAATAAGACATAGTTTGTGGCTGTATGATTTCGTGATGATGTAGGAGTAGAAAAACTTGGTTGTCTTCCAATAAATGACATAGGAGCGTTAGAAACATTTATGTTATCGGCATTGTCAGAAAATGAAGTGGAGCAGAAAGACGTGATAGAGTAGAGTTCACATGGCCGCTGTTTTCTGAAGCATTGTCTGATGGAACAGAGAAAATTTATATATTTTCAGAGGATCAATCGCAGGCCACAGTGGATATGTTTAGTGATTTTTTGATGGACAGAATAGCGGAGGAGAAATGAAGGGGAAAAGGATACAATATTTTTGTACATTCATTTTTCTGATAATGAATGTATTATTGTTGTATAAGATATTGATTCCATTCGGTGAACCCAAGAATAACGGTGTAATACTTGCCTCGGAAGAATCACCGGACAATAGATATAAAATGGATGTATGTTATGGGAAAGATGTGGAGGTGGCATTCGGGCCAAACCCTGTATTAATCAGCTATAGATTATATGATAATCTGTGCGCGGTAAGATGATTTTGCCCACGATGTAAAATTCTGTTTACCGTACAATGTAAAAAAATCATTACCTAACGATGTAAAATTTTGCTTGACATTTGCAGATAATCAAAAGGAAAAGTATGTTTGCGAGGTGAAACGCTTGGCAGATAAGCAATCTGTTGAACAAAAAACGGAAGAGTTTTATCCTGAATGGGAAGCAGATCATGTTACGATATCTCATTGGGACGCACAAAACGAAAAAGGAACAATAAGAATATATTACGAAGATTTAGAGTAACTCACGGAAAAATCATGAAACATAAAATAGTTAATATTGTATTGATTTGCATATTTGTCATACTTCTTGGCATAGTGGCGTATAAGTTTATGCTGGGAGAAACGGATCGAAGATGGTTTTCTGAAAAGTCTCCAAACGGTAGATTTACTGTGAGCGCCAAGTATGAATCTTCATCATTATTTCCGCCACCGACCAATGTACTGGTTTCACTTCATGACAGCAACGTGCCAGCCATTGTTTGTCAGTATCATATTGAGATTAACGGAACGGAACCGTTGGGAGAAGAAGATTACGATATCGAATGGAACGAGGATCATGTAAGGATTAAAACAGAAGGCAATAACGGGAAGAAAAATGTAGTTAGGATTTACTGGGAAGAATAGTTTTTACGATGATGTAGGGATGGAAAAACTTGGTTGTCTTGGATATAATTGAAAGATGTAACATTCTTTTAGATTCACTAATGTGAGGTTTAAAGAAGGTGGAAAAAAATGATTTAGTGGAATTCAATCCCTATATTGATTGTCCGAATACTGTAGTAATGACTAAAGATGAACTGACATGGTATGGTCTGCGTAGATTAAAAGTAATGCTGCTTATGGAACAGGATATGGAAGATGTATTTTCTATATCTGATACCCCTTTGTACCGACTTGCGGTTGAAACGGCTCATAATCATGTTAAGCGCTGCGAAGAGAGGTATGGAATCAGTCGTTATGATATAAGATTGCAAGAAATAAGTTTTTCATAGTATGTCTTAATTCTGGCTTCAAAATTTGTACTCCTTTCTACAACATCTATATCAATAAGTATATTAAACAGATCCCCAAGAGATGCCTTTATGTCCCACCCCATGAGCGTTTGGTTTGATGTATCAGATTGACCATCAGCAATCTGAAAATTCTCATTTCTTTTTATGGTGCTAATATATAATTCTTTTCTCACATTATCCTTATCAGTATCAACTGAAATATATGTAGCTGTTTTAGGATTAAATCGTTCGGTTTTTTGTGAATTGATTTCGAGAATACACATCTCCCGTAATCTTTCAAAACGATATCCACGACCACGCTTTTCTATTGTTTTGATAGCATTATTGACAGATTCAGTATATGCATTTGTAAAGCCACAATCCCAGTAATTTAATATATGATCCCTGTGGCGTGTCATCGTTTTTTTCATTCCATAAAATTCAGGATGTGTTGGAATTGATGAAATCCACTTGTCAAACATTTCCGCTGCCTGAGCTTTGGATTTTGCTATGTTATATATCTCACGAAATGTTTCTTTACACATATACCCCTCATGAAATTCAGGGATTTCCCTGAACCATTCTTTTAACTGTTCTCTGCTTTCTATGGACACATCCTCCCAGTTAGCCATAAAAAGTTTTCTGGAATTCTTAAAACGCTTGACACCTTCCCCAGCATTAAGATGTTCTTTCTGCACACGCTTACGAAGATTATCAAGACACTTATTTACATTCTGTATGGCATGGAATTTGTCTATTACTATTAGCGCACTCGGTAATACTGTTGATACAGCCTTGGCATATACCGGAGCAAAATCCATGGTAACGCATTTGCAAATAGATTTATCCAGCGTTTTAAGATAATTTTTGACAGTTCGTAACAGATTATTAGGCTTCATATCAAGGAGTTTCTGTCCCTTGATGTCAGTCAGAACCAGACGATACTGATCGTCTATATGAGCTTCATCCATCCCCAGAATCTCCGGGGTGTAAGCATAATTAAGCTCTTCTTTATGGTTATCGACATATTCCTGAAAGACAGCAGCTACGGTCTTGGGATCTATAGAATAGTCATTGGCTATATAACGGAATGGTTCACCTTTTATAACACGGCTAACAAATTCTTGTTTGAGTCGGTGGGTTATATGCTGTCTTTTAGTAAAAAAAGTATAAGTATCCGGAAAAACTGAACCACATTCCGGGCACTTATAACGCCTTAGATGAAGCTCAATATAAACCAGTTTGCCTTCAGATTTTACATCATGAAGGAGATAATCGACTTTATCGTGCCTGTTTGGGTCTAATTTGTGAGAACAGGCAGGGTTTATACAGACAGGGCGTTTGGTAGCCTCGGCTATATATTTGATACTTAAATGTTTGCTATCTTCCTGCCTATCTGTTATATTTATCTCAGGGATGTCGATATAATAAGTATGGTTCTTCATAAAACAGTATTATATATGCTAACCACGGAAAATTCCACATGAAAAAGCGAATCTTCCCACAGGTAATTCCGCAAATATCGTTGACATGAATCAGAAAAATATCGATAATTGTATTGACAGGAGGACGATGGAGTGCTACAGTCCAAAACATGTGTGAGTGCCACATACCAAATCACTTCAGATAACTTTATGAAAGGAGGTACCTGTATATGATCCAAAGAAGTTCTATAATTATCGATCCCCAAAAAAGCAAGAAGTTTATAAAGTTTATGGACTCGACCGCAAAAGATGAAAAATTCTGGAAAAAAATAAAAGAAGGTGCTTCCGTCAAAATAGACAAAAAAAAGCTGGATGGACTATTTGAAAAATAAATATGGAATTTGACTGGATAAATATTGAAAGCGTGGACGATACGGTTATTGATAAATTTGACTGTGGCAACCACGCTTTTAATGATTTTATACAAAAACAAGCGAAAAAATGGAATGCAGCTGGCGAGAGTGTAACATATGTCTTTGCGGATATTGATGAAATAAAAAATCACGCAGTTACTCGGATATATGGATTTGCGTCAATTAACACACTGGGGCTACTTTTTAATAACGGTAAACAAAATGAATATTTGCCATGTGCTGAAATCAGATTGTTTGCCATAGCAAAACAGCTTAGAAAACATCATGATCAAACGGTGTTATGGAGTGATATAATTTTTAAAACTCTTCTACAAAACCTTTACCATATGTCAACCGGCATTATTGGTTTTAAGGCTATTTTTCTAAATGCTAACCATGATGGGTATCAATTATATATAGACAATGGATTTGAGATTATTAAGGAATATACTGTACCTCAAATTGACTTAAAGATAGAAATAGAAGAATGTACCCCATTACTATTGATGATTACATCTAAAATGATCGATAATATATTTTTATAAGAATATGACGATTACAGTCTTTCTTTTGCTATATATCCGTTAAGATACAATATTTCCTATTAAGAAAGTCATCCATAATTATCACCTTTGATCGGATTGTAGATAATCTATATGATATTTACGTCATATACCCATTGCGTGCGTCTGTCAATAATAATCCCACATATTTTTCCACATGTAATTACAAAGCAATAGATACGATATTCACAGTTAATTCCTCATACCCTGCACTGGTATACGGACAGGAAACAAACTTGCCATACTATTACCGGAAACTCGCGGGGAACATCCCGGATGTTTCCACACTGAAGACTCTCCTTGCTGATCTGGACGACCTGGGGTTCGATAAACTCAAAGTCGTACTCGATCGCGGTTTCTATAGTGAAGCCAACATAAATGCGTTATATAAGAATCATCTGAAGTTCCTTTTATCCGCGAGCACCTCGCTGAACTTTGTAAAGAAGGCACTCGATGAAGTATATGATGATTTGGATCTCTATCAATACTATGATGAGACTCATCACCTTTATGCAACAACCGTAACGACCCAGTGGGACTACACGGAGGAAAGGCCTTACAAAAGAGACACCATCACCGCTAAGTGCCGCATATATGTTCACTTGTTTTACAATGCCGAAAAGGCTGCTGCTGACCGTGCTGCATTTGAAGATCACATCACTTCCCTCTGGCACGAGCTCACAGAAGAAAAAGATGTTTCGGAGCACGACAATCAGTATAAAAAGTACTTCATCATCAGAGACATGCTAACGCGCGGGCGTGTGATTATTGTCAAAGATGATGCCGTCCGTAAGGCCCGCCGCTACTATGGTTACTTTGCAATTATCAGCAATGTCAAGATGGATGCGATCACTGCACTTGAAACATACAGGAACCGGGATCTTGCTGAAAAGGTCTTCGGAAACCTGAAGGATAAACTGAATCTGCGCCGGGCACTTGCTTCATCGGAACAAGGACTGAACGGCAAGCTGTTTGTTGCCTTTGTGGCGCTTATATATCTGTCCTACATAAAGCAACAAATGCAGGTGAATAACCTCTACAGCAACTATACTATGCAGAAGGTCTTCGATAAACTTGATGTCATCGAATGCTTCGAGAATCCCGGCGATGCTCTGCGTGTTGGTGAGGTCCTCAAGAAGCAGCGAGACCTGTATGAGGCGCTTGGTGTCGAGCCACAGACACCGTATCAGGAATCCTCATTATAATTTTCCGGGAATCCATGATGTAAATAGTGTGAAAAACTCTTCACCCTTCAACGCTGGTGGCGTAAAAGCTAATTTTTTCAACTTTTTGGGCATTCCACGTAATAGTTCAGGAGGGAATGCAGAGTGGTAAGTATATTATAGAAGACCTTTGATAGATACTTTTACAGAAAACTATTCACAGACTCCTATTTGTTGATTTCTAATTTGTATTCCAAGAGCGTTGGTATTCCGCCATATACTCCTGAAAGATAATCCTTTTCGAATGAAGCATCAGACCGAATTTTGAAATTGGACAAAGCTGTTAGTTTTGAATAACCGTATTTATCTTTCTCGACAAACCATACCTGATCTCTTCGGAAGAATTGCTTATCAAGTAGAGTTGTATCATGGGTGGTATATATCAGTTGTGCTTTTGATTTGGTATCTTTAAATAAGTCTATTACAAACTTTAGTAATAAAGGATGCAGCTTGGTATTAAGTTCATCTACGATCATTACGCCGCCGTTGTATATTACAGACGAAGCTAAGATAAAGATGATAATGCTTTTAAATGTTCCTTGAGATTCCTGGTATAAATTCAAACGATATTTTTTTCGGTCTTTACCTTGATGATATGTAAAAAATTCTATTCTTCTATCTACAGTTTCGTATGAAATATCTTTGATTCCGGTATCAATAGCAGTAAGAAATCTAATAAGTTCGTTTTTTCTCTTATCAATAACATCAGGAAGAAATCGTTCCATTACACGGCGATCTTCATAAAAATCTGTATCTGCTATCATCATACGTGATATTTCCATATACACTTCAGCGAATACATCCGTCTTTAAGGAAAGGCGGTTAAAGAAAGTTAGGGCAAGAGTTTCTTCGGGGATTTGGGCTTTATATTTTTCACATTCTCTTCGGATGGAGGATCCGACAATAATGGTATCATCTTTACGTTCAATAATTATGGAACGGCGATTGCTGGAAAAATCTATTCTGTAGAGCCATTCACGCTGAATTTTTTTTGCAGTAAACGCAAATCCATATCTGTATTCACTTTCTGATGTACAAAGGACAATTTCATATTCGGAAGGAGTTTCCTCTTTTTCGAAGGCAAAAGGATTGTAGCAACGTTTCAGAATACTGTCCTCTATTTCACCAACATTATTCATGGAATTGATCACAATGTCTCGGAACATTAGCATTCCGAAGTATAGATTGGACTTCCCGCTGGCATTTGCACCATAAATGGCGGCGAATCTTACAAAGTTATCCTGAGTACCGTGAATCAGATTATTTGGATGCTGTTTGTATGCGGGTACAGAAATAAGATTAAGAACGGTCTTGTCCTTAAATGATAAAACATTTTTCATTGAAAACTGGGCAAACATTATAAATCCTCCCTGCGTATAATAAAATATCAAATAATGATTGCCAGGTCAAGAAAAATGTGAAAAACACACAAAAAATGCCATGTGGTTGACAAAGTGCGTTTGTGGGGATATAATCCAAATGAAACTACGATTTGATTCGTGCTAATTGTGCGGATTTTTGAAGATAAAAATAGTGAGGAATTGTAAATGATTGAAAAAAATGAAAGACAACGAGATATATTAAAACTATTGGAGGATATTGATATTCCGCCGTATATGTATGAAAAGGCTGATAGCAGATATAAAGCAGTGGCTAAATATATAGGGGAGCATGCTGATCTTAGGATGAATATGTATGCGCAGGGATCATTTGCATTTGGAACGGTTGTTAGACCCTTGAAGGATGGAAAGGATGCGGATTATGATCTGGATTTTATCTGTGAGGTCGACAAAGAAAGAGGTGATATTACTGCAACTGAACTGCGAACTATAATTGAGAAGGCGCTTGCGGAAGGAAAACTATATGACGGAAAAGTTGAGTATTCTGATGAGTGCATTACGATACATTATGCTGAAGAGAATGGTGTAGGCTTTTCGATAGATATTGTTCCGGCTGCACGCGAGAGTAAAGAGAATAAGGATAGACTTAAGAAGAAAGCGGAACGCCCGGATCTGATTGATACATCTATAGCTATTCCAATGGGGAAAAAGCCTATGTATAAATGGCATACCAACAATCCTAAGGGCTTTCAGGCATGGTTTGACGAAATCAACAGCCCATTTTTGGAACTGGCAAGATCTGGACATCGCAGAGCGTTAATGGAGAGCACAGATTTTTATAATACAGTCGAAGAGATACCTGCTGGGATGGATCGTTCGGCAATACAAAGGGTTATACAGATACTGAAGAGGGATAGGGATTTGTTTTATAAGAATTTTTCAGATCTGAAGCCTATTTCTGCCATAATTAATGTACTTGTTGCAGATGTTGCAACAGGGTGTGATGTTGATATAGGGATATTTGAATTGCTGGATCTCGTGCTGGAGGAACTGGCCGAAAGCGCAAGGTGTTTAAAGGATAAACAAAATGGCGAGATACTGCTGGAAAGCAGGATTGTCGGTAAGCGTAACAAAGGCTGGTATATCGCAAATCCGGCAAATCCTGAAGATAATCTGGCCAGCGCCTGGAATGAAGATTCAAGAATTCCAGATAAGTTTTTCTTATGGGTAGAGGCTGCCAGAAAGGATCTGATCAAATCTATGGAGCAGAGTGATGAGGAATTCCGTGCTATTTTTGAATCTGCTTTTGGTCAGGATGTTGTTCAGAAATCCTGGGGTAATAAGTATGAAACCAAGAAGGCGACGCCGATTATGGCCTCATCAAAGCCGTGGAGAAGAGTGTAATAATGGTTGTCGATAAGCGGACTCAGGAAATATTGGATTATTACCGGGATATGCATATCGTAAAAGAAACGGAGGAGTATACGGAAATCTCCGGGTATATACATATCCATAGGTCGATAGATCAATATGTATCAAACAAAAATTATGAACTGTCTGTATTTGTGCCTGTATCTGACGGGAAAATACCGTATGTCATTGATCGTAGTGGGAGTATTGAAAAAGATTACCCTCACCGATATCCTGACGGAATGCTTTGTCTGGCTACGGAAATCGATATGGTGTTAGAGTTTGAAAAGGATCCTTCATTAGTAAACTGGATGCAGCGGTTTGTGGAACCATATTATGTTATCTATGAGTATTATAAGCGGTACGGCGAGTATCCTGAAGGTGACAGAGCACATGGTGAGGACGGCATTGTTCAGTCATATATGGATATTTTTTCTGTAGACGGTCAGCATGCTGTGTGTCTACTTAATGAAATCGTATATGAAGCATATCGGGGACACCATCCGTGCCCGTGTGATTCAGGCAAGAGATTGAGAAATTGCCATGGGGAGATAGTTTTACGATTTAAAAAGCAGCCGATGCTGCTGAAACAGGCAACGAAGGATTATCATATGATATTGCAGAGGTATATAGATGAGTGCGCCAAACAGAAAAAAAGATGATATTTGTCACCTATATAAGATTCCGAATACACTGAACAGGGTAGAACGGTTATTTTTTGTGATTGATTTTATTGCTGCACTTATTTCGCTGCATAATAATCATTTGGTGAGGAGCTTTGCGGTTAGTATTCAAATTATGTCTGCTTTTTTGTATTTTATCTTAAATGTTGTTGATGATGGACATTTTTGGTATAAAGCCGAAAAAGCACGAAGAAGAAACGGTATTGAGAACGGGCTGGGAGTAAGATTTTCAGAATTAGAAACCGATGGTTATTATAATAATGACTGTGCAACATCTATCGAGAAGTATGCATTAAACCTTCTTGAAAGTAATCTATATAGCAAGGAAATCTCTGGAAAGATGATTGTTTTTGGAATAATCAAGTCAGGAATAGCCGTTATTGTTCTGTTATTGGCGTATAGATTTGTTGATGATTATGAGCTGTTGCTTATCATAGCGCAAACTGTTTTCTCAGCATACATTTTTGTTGATACAGTTATGCTGTTATTATATAAAGCAAGGATGGAGAACTTGTTTGATGAAGGATATTTAGCTCTGATTACCCCTGGAGTTAATAATAAAAGTAAGGAAGCTGTGTTCCTTGCATATACAGTGGAATACGAGGCTATTAAAGCACACTATAAAATAAGGCTAGATGAGAGAATTTTTAATAAGAATAAAGAAGAATATGATAAGCAGTGGAAGCAGATACTTTCACATAAGAAAGCTGATTAATACTTATATTCGAGAGTGGTATTAGTATGCGAAGATTTGAAGGGTCTGAGATAGGGCACAGATTGTTAGAATGGTATCAGGGGCAAGCTGCTTCAGAACGGCTTGCGGCTGTGTTGTTAGCGCATGAAGGGTTTAGGGATATAGATCCATCACATCCTTTAGGAGGACCTGATGGTTTAAAGGATATGATACTTACCAATAAAGGACGGAAATGGATCGGTGCGGTTTATTTTCCGAGAGGTCAAAAGAGTTATGCGGAAACAAAGAGAAAGTTTCAGCATGATGTAAAAGGTGCACTTCAAAATCAGGCTGGAGGATTAGCATTTGTCACTAATCAGGAATTGACATTATCTGAAAGAAATGAATTAGTAGATAATCAGGATATTGATGTGCAACTGTATCATTTGGAAAGGATATGTAATCTGCTTGTACAATAGTGGAATTTAGATTGTAAATTGAGTTTGCTGGTGTAGTTATTTCTTTGAAGGATTTATGAGAGGAAAAGATGGGAACAGTTTTAACTGGTGAAGTGAACTTTCTGACTGAAGATGATCAGGTATCTGGTAAAAATTTGTGTAGTGTGATAAAAACAGAATTTGATCTTATTAGATCATGGCAAGGAATGGCAACAATATTCGGGTATGAAGCAAGAAAAGTATTAGATAATTATATAGCCTTGTCGTTAAGGAAACTTCTTTGTGATAAAGAATCACTTATCCTAAAAATATGTCCGAATTTTAAAATGCCTCCATTAGATGGGGATGAATTTAGGTGCCCTGGTGAGAATAATGAAATGAAACTGGTAGAAATAAATACAAATATAAGAATCAAACCAAAATCAGAATGGATGGCGTTGGATGCATGGCTTGACCAAAGAATAGCTTGGATTGAAAAAGACGTAACGAATATCCCGGATGCATATTCAAATCGGTTTTATTCATTGTTGGCTCATAAAAATTGCAACCAGTGTGTTTACAGACCTGTTTGAATGCAGATCTGATGAAACGGGTAAAATCTGGTGCTTAAAAAATCCTCAAAGTGATAGGCAAAAGGTATACGACATGTTAAAAGATAAGGGGTATTATGATTTAACTATAAGAACACTAATAAAACATATAGCTGATAAGAATTGTGCTCATTTAGACGATAAAAAGTCATTTTGGATTAGAATGGCCAACCATAGTTCCGAAATGAATACAAGCGCAATATCAGCATTCGCGACGCATATGATATATGCTACGACAAAGCAAGTGGATGGTCTTAGCGACTATTTTGTTGTACCGCTTGTGATGGAAGATATTTCATAATGTTATTATTTGATAGCGTTTGTAATTGACGGGGAAAATGCTTGGTTATATGTTTTTCTGCAAAAAGGGCCTGCAAAAACAGCCATCGAATGCTTCGAGAAGCGCAGAGATGCTCCGCGCGTTGGTGAGGTCCTCAAGAAGCAGCGAGACCTATATGTGGCGCTTGGTGTCGAACCGCCGACAACGTATCCGGAATCCACGTTATAATATCCGGGAATTCAGGTTTTTGCCAAGCAGCGTTTTTACTCGAATGTAATCAATTCGTTGAATAAGTCAATTGCAAAAGCGTCTGTCATTCCGGAGATAAAATCAATAATAGCTTGAACATAAATATCCCGATTATCTAATGAACCATAGATTTTTTCGTTATCCAGCTTAGACAAATAGTTGTCTTTCTTTTCCATATGTATCATGTTGTGTACACAATAGGTATTCAGCCAGTCAGTAAAATAATTTGTCAACTGAGGGTAGATAGAATTATATTTCTCTTTTATGCAGGAAATGGTATGCTTATGATCGTAGCATTTATATAGTATCATAAATATGTTTGTAAGAATAAGTTTGGCGTAATCTTTGAATACGTTGAAAATGGGGCTGTCATAAATATATTTGTAATTGTATTTTTTGACTTCATTTAGCAAGCATAGTTTTTCTGTACTCATAGTTAGTCCGCTTTCGGGTGTACTATTTATGCATATGTCTGAGATAAGACTATGCATTATCCCGGTAGTGTTTAATGTTTCTGTTCCGGTAAAGTTTCTTGCTAAAGTTTGTAGCTCAATTTTGCCTTCATCGGATAAATAATTTAAAGTAAGTGCATCCTCTATATCCCTACCCAGATACGCAATTTTGTCTGCTAGTTTTACAGCACACCCTTCCCAGGTATAGGGCGAAAACTCGCCGGGAGTGTTAAAATTATTGAGATCAAAGGCATCGGCTCGAGGTTTGAGGTTTGACTCATCGATTTCGCCACAATGAGATATTATTCCATCACGCACTGCGTATGTTAAGTTGAGGTTACGCCTGATTCCGGAACGGTCTGGTAAAAGTTCAATCATATCAACAAAACGCAAGCCATTTTTCTCGTGCCAAAAAAGCTTAACCGGAATTTTACCGAAATATTTTTCCTGATAAGTAGTAGACATATATTCTTTCATCAAGTCGTCAAGAACTGTTTCGCCGTGATGCCCAAAAGGGGCGTGCCCGAGATCGTGACCGATAGCGATAGCACTGGTAAGCTCACAATCAAGTCCGAGACCAATTGCAATAGAATGACTCACCGATTCTACATGATTAACATGCTCCATTCTGGTGCATATATGATCATTCCCGACATTAAAGAATACTTGAGTTTTATGTTTAAGTCTACGATATGCAGTTGAATGCAGTATTCTGCAATAATCTCTAAAAAAACTTCCTCGCATATCTCCTGGTGTGTTGTAGATATTTTGCGATCTGCTTTCAAGGATTGACAATTCTTTGTTTTCAAATTTACTTTTTTTGGCTCTCATTTCATAACCCTCCCGAATTAATGACGAACAAATAAAGAGAAATATGTAGATCGAATACTATACCCCAAATAATCGTATCACTTTTTAGCATAACAGAACAATGCAAAATCATACGGATATTTGACCAATTTGTTCTGTAAAGTGGTTTAGGTATACGGCTGATTTATCTAAACAGTCATGAACAATAATATGTCTCATTAATAGTGATAATAAACAATAAGCACACTTTTTCCCCATGTTGTTATTTACCCAAACCAGATTAAAAGAGTTAGTTGCAGGGTTTGTCACAAAATGGTAAAGTATGGATATACATACCTCGAAAAAGGAGCTCTTTATGCAGTATCGAAACGATAAGAACGGGGACCCGATCTCACTTCTCGGATATGGATGCATGCGCTTTACGAAGAAGGGCGGAGCCATCGACCTGGATAAGGCGGAAAAGGAACTGCTCGCTGCGATTGACGCCGGCGTGAATTACTTTGATACGGCGTATATCTATCCCGGGAGTGAGGTCGCGGTCGGTGAGATCTTTCACCGGAATCACTGCCGCGAGAAGATTAAGATCGCAACGAAACTTCCGCAGTACCTGATCACAAATACCGCGCAGATCGAAAAATATTTCCGGGAGCAGCTGTCCCGTCTGCAGACAGACTATATCGATTACTATCTCATGCATATGCTGACGGATGTGGCATCCTGGCATAAGCTCATCGACCTTGGGATCCTCGACTGGATCAAAGAAAAGAAAGCATCGGGAGCGATCCGTAACCTCGGTTTTTCTTTCCACGGAAACTCCGATATGTTCCTGCAGATCCTGAATGACTATGATTGGGATTTCTGTCAGATCCAGTACAACTATCTGGATGAAAACACGCAGGCCGGAAGGATCGGTCTGCAGGCGGCCGGGAAAAAAGGGATCCCGGTCATTATCATGGAACCGCTGCGCGGAGGAAAGCTGGTCGATCAGCTTCCGGAAAAGGCAAAAAAACATATCGCGGAAAATGACCGTCATTATACGCCGGCAGAATGGGCATTCCGCTGGCTCTGGGATCAGCCGGAGGTCACCTGTGTGCTCTCCGGGATGAACTCATTGGAAATGGTGGAAGAAAACTGCCGTGTGGCTTCGGACAGCAGTGTCGGGATGCTGAATGAAGCGGACCATCGTATGCTGAATGAGATCTGCGAGATGATACGGGAGAAGGTGAAGGTCGGCTGTACCGCCTGCCGATACTGCATGCCATGTCCGAAGGGTGTGGACATTCCGGCGACCTTCCAGTTTTATAACGAGATCTTTACGGAGAACAAGACGTCTGCGAGGAGAAATTATTTCCAGGTTGTCGCGCTTCGTAAAGAGAAAGCATACGCGTCACAATGTGTCGGCTGCGGCAAATGTGAATCCCATTGCCCGCAGCATATTTCCATACGCGAAGAACTGAAGAAAGCGGATAAAGCGCTGCTTCCCCTGCATTACCGGATCGCAGCGGATGTCGGCCGCTGGTTTGTGATGCGGAAGAGCTGACGGGACGGGAACGATGGGAACGGTTTTGATCAACCGAAAAGCCAGGAGCCGGTTTTCTCTGATCGCGCTGATCCACGTGATGATCGTGGTGATGATGAACACCGTCGGTTTTCTGATCTCCTACTTTCTGAGTAAGTTTTCTCTCTGGGATCATGAGTATCTGGTCAGCATTCTGAGTCTTGCACCGATCTATCTGACCGGTTTTCCCTTGGCACTCTTTTTCTTTGGGATGATGGACAGCGATAAACTCCCGGAACGAAAGATCCCGTTCGGAAGACTGGTCCAGATCTTTCTGATCTGTCTGCCTGTCATGATCGGAGGAAGTATCATCGGGAACTTTCTTTCCGTTTTTCTTTCAAACGGGGTTTCAAGCAATCCCGTGGAAGAGGCGCTTACGGATATGAGCTGGATCGATGCGCTCAGCGTCGTGGTCATCGGTCCTGTCGTGGAGGAGGTTCTCTGCCGCAAGATGATCATCGATCATTCCGTCCGATACGGGGAAAAGACGACGCTTCTTTTTTCCGCACTTTGTTTCGGGCTGCTGCACAGAAATCTGTATCAGTTTTTTTATGCTTTCGGTCTGGGGCTGATCTTCGGATATGTGTATCTGCGCAGCGGCCGGTTGCGATACACCATAGCGCTTCATATCTTTTTTAACTTTATGGGCGGGATCATAGCGCCTGCGGTCCTTCGTCTGCTGGATTATGATGCGCTGATGGAAGCGAAGCGTGCAGGGGACACCGCGGCCATGGCAGAGCTGTTGTCTGCGAATTCTCTCGGGACCGGGATCGCATACGGATATATGATGGCGATGGGGATCGGTGTACTGGCCGGGATCGCTTTTCTGATCCTGCGCCGGAAGGATATCCGCTTTTACCGGCTGCCGGAGGAACTGCCCCGGGGAACCGTGATCTGCACGGCATACCTGAATGTCGGTATGGTGATGCTGACCGGGATCTGCGCAGTGTTGATGACACTGGAACTGATCTAGTACGGACAAAAGGAGGAAAGCGAAATGCTGAAAGAGATCCGTCTGTCGGAAGAAGAAAAGATCGCAGTACACGGAAGGACCACAGCGGACCGGGATCCGGTGACCCTGCTCTGGAGCGGATCATCGGTTGAACTGTGTGTAAAGTGCAGTGAGCTGTATGTTGAACTGGAGGGACCTTACCGCGCGATGGAAAACTGGATCGCGATCGAGGTCAACGGTGAGATCGTTGCGAGACAGATGGTAAAAAAAGAACGGGAATGGATCTGTGTCTTCCGGAACAAGATGGCGGAAAAAGCAACCCGCGTACGGATCATTAAAAGCGTACAGGCGATGGAAGGAGATCCGGAGCATTGCCTGAAGATCTATGCGGTACGGCTGGACGGAGAGATTCTCCCGATACCGGAGTACGGGATGCGGATCGAGTATGTCGGAGACTCCATCACTTCTGCCGAAGGAACGATCGGAGCAAAGTCGGAGGAAGAATGGATCTCGATGTTTTTTGCGCATGAGAGATCGTATCCTTATATGGTTTCCCGCGAACTTGGTGCGGACTACCGCATCATTTCGCAGAGCGGCTGGGGCCTCTTCGCTTCTTATGATAATCAGAGAAAGCACGTGATCCCGCCGCATTACGAAAACATCTGCTCTCTGGTACCACCGGAAAGATTTAAAGAGCAGGGCTTTTATGAAAAGAATGACTTTGCGGCGTGGCAGCCGGATGTGATCTGTGTAAATCTCGGAACCAATGATGACGGGGCATTTCACAACCCTCCCTTCATCGATCCGGAAAGCGGGGAGAGTCAGAAACTGCACATGACGGATGAGACGACATATCTCGCGGACGATCTGAAACTGGTGCAGGATGCAGCAACGGAATTCTTAAGAACGTTAAGGCGCTGCAATCCGGATACCTATATCCTCTGGTGTTACGGAATGCTGGGGACACCGCTCCTTCCGGCACTCCGGGCGGGAATGGATGCCTACATCGAAGAAAGCGGAGATAAGAAAGCAGAGATCCTGCTGCTTCCGGAAGCCACGGAAGAAACGATCGGTGCCAGATGGCATCCCGGAGAAGCGGCACATCGTCTTGCCGCAGATGTGATCGTTAAAAAAATACGGGAGATCCGTGTCTGATCAGCGGATGGTTTTGCTGAAAAGGAGAGCGTCTTCCGACCGGATGCAGGAGAAACCGTTTCGCTCAAAGCATCGGATCGATGCGGGGTTATCCGGAAGGACTTCGGCTTTCAGAACAGAGATCCCTTCCGGCACAATCTGCTCGGCCAGGGAAACGATATAACTGCCGCATCCCGTTCCGCGGGCTTCCGGAGCAACGGTATAACTGATTTCGGCAGAGCTTTCCTCACAGTCGAGACGAAGGACACCCACCGGAGTACCATCCCTGGAAATGATATCCATGATGCATCCCGGATCCTGCAGCTTTCGGGAAAGCCAGGTACGGTGAGCTTCCGGGGAGACCTCTTCTTTGGAAAAGGAGTTCTTTCGTGTCACGGGGTCGTTACGCCAGTATAATAAGAGTTCCAGGTCCTGTTCGGTCACGGGCCTGCGCTGAAATGAATGTTCCATAGGCACATTATAGAGAGAACAACGTTGATTTGCAAGAGCAGTCAAAAAGGAGTATCATGAGTTACATTACAACGATTTCGGGAATCCATTTTGATCCGGTTGAGCCGGAGGAGGCGCTGATCCGGATCGAGGACATCGCACATTCCCTGTCCCGCATCTGCAGGGGAAACGGCCATGTAAAGGAGTTTCATTCCGTGGCGCAGCATTCCCTGGAGTGTCTGACAGAGGCCAGGGCACGTGGTGAATCGAAGCGGGTACAGCTCGGCTGTCTTCTTCATGATGCGAGTGAGGCCTATCTTTCGGATGTCACCCGTCCCGTGAAAAAAATGCTGACGGAATACCTGGTGATAGAGGACCGTCTGCAGGATCTGATCTGGAAAAAGTTCATGGGAAGTGTACCGACTCCGGAAGAAAGGGAACGGATCTTTGCGATCGATGATGCTCTGATGTCGCTGGAGTTTCGGCAGAACATGGCAGAGACGATCAATGAGGACTACCGGAAAGTAGTTGCGGAGATCCGCTGCGGATACCGTGACATGAATGAAGTGGAACAGGAGTTTTTACGAGAAACCGATTCACTGCTGCGTGCGTGAGAAAGGACAGATCATGAAGAGTATTTACGAAGAACGAAATATCGCCATGATGATGGATCTGTATGAGCTGACGATGGCCAACGGATATTTTCTGCAGGAGCAGGAAAAACACCGGGTGGCTTTTGATGTTTTCTTCCGCAGAAATCCCGACGGGGGCGGTTTTTCGGTCTTTGCGGGACTTGAGCAGATCCTGCAGTATCTCGAGGATCTTCACTTCGGAGAGGAAGACGTGGAGTATCTCCGCTCGCTGGAACTCTTTGATGAAAGATTTCTGGAGTATCTGAGAGAGTTCCGTTTTACCGGAGAGGTGTATGCGTTTCCGGAAGGTGCCGTGATGTATCCGAACGAGCCGGTGGTAACGGTCATTGCGGACCTGGTGCAGGCGCAGATCGTGGAAACGGAGCTGCTCGCACAGATCAACCATCAGAGTCTTGTGGCGACGAAAGCAAACCGGATCGTCCGCGCTGCTGCGGGACGGGCAGTTTCCGATTTCGGTGCGAGACGTGCACATAATAATGACGCTGCGATCTACGGCGCACGTGCCTGCTATATCGGCGGTGTAGCCGGTACCGCGACGGTGTCCGCCGGGCAGTATTTCCACATTCCGGTGGGAGGTACCATGGCACACAGCTGGGTTATGTTCTACCGGGATGAGCTTACGGCGTTTCGGAAGTTTGCGGAGTGCTATCCGAATAACTGCATTCTTCTCGTGGATACGTATGACGTTCTCCGTTCCGGTGTGCCGAATGCGATCAAAGTCTTTAATGAGATGAAGGAGAAAGGTATCAGTTCCAAAAACTTCGGGATCCGGCTGGATTCCGGCGACCTTGCTTATCTTTCGCGTAAGGCCCGGTGGATGCTGGACGTGGCCGGGTTCACGGAGGCAAAGATCGTCGTGAGTAATGCATTGGATGAGTATACGATCCGTTCGATCCTGGACCAGGGAGGAAAGATCGATTCCTTCGGTGTCGGTGAGCGGATGATCACGGCACGCTCGGAGCCGGTTTTCGGTGCAGTGTACAAGCTCTGCGCAGTCGAAGAAAACGGAGTGATGCAGCCGAGGATCAAGATCTCCGAAAACATCGAGAAGGTCACGAATCCGGGGCTGAAAAAAGTGTATCGCGCATATAATGCTGACGGACAGAGTATCGCGGATGTTCTGGCGAAGCATGATGAAAAGCCGGAAGATTTCACGCATCTTGTGGATCCGGAAAAGCCCTGGAAAAAGATCAAAGTCGAGAACTTTACGTTCAAGGAAATGCAGAGCTGCGTGATGAAAGAGGGAAAACGTACCGGAAAACCCGAAGAGATCTCCGTGATCCGGGAACGTCTGAAGAAACAGCTGGCAAGTGAGATCTGGGAAGAGGAGCAACGTTTTGAAAATCCGCATTCCCATTACCTGGATATGAGTCCCGCCTATTACAGCGAGAAGATGGAGTTGCTGTCAAGGGAGGGCTAAATGCTGTCGAAAGAGAAGACCGTCAAGAAGGTATTATTCTACGCGCTGGCTCTGGCGTGTAATATCTTTTTGAACCGGCTGGCAGCTGCTCTGGGACTGCCGCTTTTTCTGGACAGTGTCGGAACGATCCTTGCCGCTGCGATCGGCGGTTATGTTCCCGGCGTACTCATCGGTTATCTTACGAATATTATCAATCTGACAGCGGATCCGGCAAATGCCTATTATGCGGTGATCAACGCTCTTTTTGCGGTTCTCGCGGCTTTTCTTTCCGACAGAGCCGTGTTCGAAAAACTGTGGAAGACTCTCCTTTGCATACCGCTGTTTGCTCTGGTCGGCGGGGCATTCAGTTCGGTGCTGACTTATCTCATGTATGGCTTCGGGATCGGAGAGGGGATCTCCGCCGGGTTTGCGAGACGGCTGCTCGAAAGCGGAAAGCTCTCGGTGTTTTATGCACAGCTGGTCTCGGATGTTTCGATCGATCTGGCGGATAAAGCCGTCACACTGATCCTGGTCTTTCTCATCATCCGGCTGATCCCGAAGGAGTTTGCAACGTCGCTGCGTCTGACCGGCTGGCGGCAGAAGCCGCTTCCGGAGCGTGAACAGAAAAAAAGCCTTCATGCAACGACGCGTGCGATGTCACTTCGCGGAAAGGTGAGCCTTCTTACCTTTATCATCATGTTTTCCGTGGCATTCGTGACGATCCTGATCAGTTTTCTTCTCTACCGGAGCTTTGCGGAAACGCAGTATATGCACACCGGTCAGAGTGTGGCGAGACTGGCGGCCGAGGTGATCGACGGTGACCGCGTCGCGGATTACCTGGAACAGGGAGAAGCGGCAGAGGGGTATCCGGAAACGAAAGCGGAGCTTGAACGGGTCAAAGCTACTTCACCGAATATCGAGTATCTGTATGTATATCAGCTCCGGGAGGACGGCTGTCATGTCATCTTTGATCTGGACAGTGAGAATGTAAAAGCGTCTGAACCGCGCAGCGTCGTTCCTTTTGATGAAGACTTCAAAGCGTATGTTCCGCAGCTGATGAGCGGAGAGCGTGTGAACCCGATCATCACCGAAGGGGCTTACGGATGGCTGCTGACCAGCTTCGAGCCGATCTTTGACAGCAGCGGGAACTATGTCGGATATGCGGCAGCGGATCTGGATATGCGGGATGTGGAACTGAGCGGGATCAGTTTCGTTACAAAGGTCAGCTCGTTGTTTGTCGGTTTCTTTATCCTCGTTCTTTCGCTCTGCATCTGGTTTGCCGACTACGGTCTGGTTTATCCGATCTCGTCCATGACGACGGCGGCGAGAAAGTTTGCATTTGACGATGAGGGAACGACAGAGCGCAGCGTGGAACGTCTGCAGGAGCTTGGTATCCACACGGGGGATGAGATCGAGAACCTCTATGAGGCGTTGGCCAAGACCATTGCCGAAGCCGTCGGCTATATCGGCGAGGTGCGGGAAAAGGGCGAGCAGATCGCGCACATGCAGAACGGTCTGATCTACGTGCTTGCGGATATGGTGGAGAGCCGGGATAAGAATACCGGGGACCATGTCCGGAAAACGGCAGCCTATGTACGCATGCTCTTAAACCGGATGAAAGAAAGCGGGGAGTACGCAGATCTGCTGACGGATGAGTATATCGAGGATGTCGGGAATTCGGCACCGCTTCATGATGTCGGAAAGATCGTTGTCTCCGATACGATCCTCAATAAACCCGCGCGTCTTACGGATGAAGAGTTTGAGATCATGAAAAAACATACGACGGCAGGGGAGCAGATCATCGGCAGCGCCATGGCGCTGGTAAAGGACAGCAGTTATCTGCAGGAAGCAAAAAATCTGGCGACGTATCATCACGAAAAATGGGACGGCAGCGGATACCCTTACGGGATCAGCGGGGAGGAAATCCCTTTATCCGCGCGGATCATGGCGATCGCGGACGTCTTTGATGCACTGGTTTCCAGGCGCAGTTACAAGGAACCGTTCACGGTCGAACAGGCGATGGACGTCATCCGGGAAGGCGCGGGAAAACACTTTGACCCGAAACTGGTCCGGATCTTTACAGAGGCGAAGGACGAAGCAAAACGGATCGCAGAGGAACATGCGAGGATCCTGGCGGAAAGAGACCGTCTTGAAACAACATGAAGAAGATCGGTATCCTCGGGGGCACGTTTGATCCGATCCATGTCGGACATCTGCTGCTCGGGCAGTGGGCAAAAGAAAAAATGGAGCTGGATGAAATATGGTTTCTTCCGGCAGGATCGCCGTACTTTAAAGAAGGCAGCGGTGTGACGCCTTCGGAGGCGCGGCTTGCCATGACGAAACTTGCCGTAGCCGGGCGCGAGGGGATGAAGGTCTGTGACATCGAACTGAAAAGAGAAGGAAGGACTTACACCTGTGACACCGTGGAAGAACTCAATGAAACTTTTCCGGAAGATCGCTTTTTCTTTATCTTCGGGGAAGACTGCCTGGATTCCTTCGGGACATGGAGAGAACCGGAAAAGATCCTGAAAGGCTGCGAGATCATCGCGGCAACCAGAGGGAGCGGATCCGAGTTCAGGGAACTGTGGAGAAAAGCCGATGATCTGATGCGGCGTTTTCACGGACAGATCCATATCCTTGACTTTCCGGCGATCGAAATCTCATCTACCCTGATCCGTGAACGGATCGGAGAAGGAAAACCGGTCCGGGACCTGGTACCGGATGCGGTGGAAAAATACATCAAGGAAACGGGACTTTATCGTCAGCAGAAAGGAGCGTCATGAAGAAAAAACTGAAGATCTCATTTAATGCACCGGTCGTATTAAGCTTTGCACTTTTGTGCCTGGTCGCACTGATCCTGGGGGCCGTAACGGGAAAATGGACGACGGAGACACTCTTTATGACCAGACGCGATTCGCTTTTGTCGCCGCTGACCTATCTGCGTTTCTTTACACATGTGCTCGGACACAGCGACTGGGATCATTTCATCGGGAACATGGCATATATCCTGCTTCTCGGCCCGATCCTGGAGGAAAAGTACGGCTCTTCGAAAGTCCTCGGAGTGATACTGCTCACGGCGGTTGTTTCGGCGGTGATCAATTTCATCCTCTTTCCTGACATCGCAGTCTGCGGAGCCAGCGGAGTCGTATTTGCATTTATCCTGATGACCTCGTTTACGAGTTTTAAAGAAGGCGAGATCCCGATCTCTTTTATCCTGGTCGCGGTGATCTTCCTCGGAAAAGAGATCATTAACGGCATCTTTGTGGATGATAATATTTCGAACCTTTCGCATATTCTCGGCGGAGTCGTCGGAGGGATCGCCGGTTATCTGCTGAACCGGAAGAAAGCATAGGAGAAAGAGGGGGCGACTTGAAAAAGTACGGGCTGATCATATCCGTAGCGGCAGCGGTCCTGTTCCTGCTTTCCTGGATCACGCCGGTCTGCGATCTGTATGCCGATACCGTTTATGCGCTGATCTCCGACGGACTGGGATTCCTTACGGGAAATCTGCCGGTGAATGTCGGAGAATGCCTGATGTTTCTGGCATTTCCGGTCGCAGCTGCCGCGGTGCTCCTGCCGGTCTCTCTCATTTTTCTGCATAAAAAAACAGGATATAAAAAGTTTGTGTTCTTCTATCTTCGCGCACTGCTCTGTGCGCTGCTTACGCTGCTCCTGATCTATGAACTGAACTGGTGGCTTCCGCTCCGAAGCCGTCTGATGGGCGGAAAGATCATGCCGGCGGAAAGCTTTACGGTCGATGAGATCGAGGAGGTCCGTAATCACATCGTAAAAAGCATCAACGATGTGGCGTTGCAGTGTCCGAGGGATGAGAACGGGCATCTGATCTACATGGACGGGGAGACAATGCGAAGGGAGATCTCGGAGGCCATGCACCGGAATGCCGGTGTCTTCGGCCGTTTGGGAGGATATTATCCACGGATCAAAGAGGCGTACTGCTCCGATGTGCTGGACTGGATGGACATCGGAGGATATACCTATCCGTATACGATGGAGCTGACCTGTAACCGTTATATCACGAAACTATACTATCCGGCGCTTTTTACGCATGAATCTGCGCATCATCAGGGATACTACCGGGAAAACGAAGCGAACTTTGCGGAACTGCTGGTCGCGGAGCAGAGTGACGAGCCGAGGCTGCGGTATGCGGCATATCTGGATATGTATCGTTACGTGAATCTGGCATACATGATGGCGCTGGATCAGAGTGATCCGGAAACGGCGATGGTACGTTACAAAGAACAGATCCGGATCTCGGAACAGGTCTGGCGGGATGAGGTGGAAGCGATGGAGGAAGCGGAGGGAAGATATGAAGAGGATCCGCATCCTCTGGAGTCGGTATCGGAAACCGCGACGGAGATCTCCGAGACCGGCTGGGAAACGCAGGGACAGCTGCTCGGCGCAGACGGTTATGACGGGGTGGTACTTCTGATCCTGAGTTATTACAGGGAAAACGGGATCGCCGGAGAGGAGCCCTGATCAGCGCTCGTTGATCGCAGAGTATCCGGATCAGATCCGATCAGTGGCTGATCTCGATCTCCTCACCGGGCATGAGTATCATCCGCCCGGAAGCGGTAAAGCGCTCTGCCTGGGCGGCATCAAAACCGGTACTGCCGTCCGCCGCGCTCATGTGGTACGGAATGCTGTGCGCAGCATTCACGAGATCCGCACAGGACGAGGCTTCCTCCGGTCCCATATTGTAGATCCCGTCACAGCAGTAAAAAGCGTAATCGATACTGCGCGAGGAAAGCTCCGCCATCTGCTGCGTCGTTGAAGTATCTCCGGAAACATAGACGCATGCTCCGTTCCGGAACGTGAGCAGATATCCGACACAGTTTCTGACATCGTGATTCGCATTGTATCCCGCCTCTACGGCTTCTACTTTTACATAGTCCAGGTCAAAGCTCCGGTACTCCCCGTCCGGATGCGCTTCTTTGTATGTGATGATCTGACAGTCTTCTGCCCGGTCAGTGATCTTTGAAAGATCCGTATGATCATAGTGGTCGTGTGTGATGAGGATCAGGTCCGCAGGACGGTCGTAACCGTCCCCGGTATAGGGATCGATGTAGATGACTTTATCGTCCTCCGTGATGATGCGGATGGAGGCATGCCCCTGATAGAGCAGGCGGGGAGAGCCGATCGCAGTACCGGGATCTTCGGAGCCGGTTGCTACGGGATCTCCGGAAGAGACTGCAGCCGCTTCGGAATTGCCGGCTGACGGCGTTTCGCTCGCTGCGGCAGGGGTATCGGAAGAAGCCGGTAAAGATGCGGAAACTGCTTCGGAGCTACCCTGCGGAGCAGCCGTTCCGGTATTGCCGCAGCCCGTAAAGCAAAGGGTCGCCGCGCTCCAAAGGAGACATAGAAGAAGTCCCGGTCTTTTGAAAGTCGTCTTCATGGTTTTCCACCTCATCATAAATAAAAACAGGGTTCCGGAACTTCCGAAACCCTTGATCCTTCAGGATCGATGCGACAGGATTTGAACCTGCGACCTCTGCGTCCCGAACGCAGCGCTCTACCAAGCTGAGCCACGCATCGTTATCATGCCCTTTTTGCAGGCACGAAAGAGATTATATATCATGAAACGCTATTTGTCAAATATTTATTTTTTGACAGAAAACAGCGGGTTTCGCGCTTTATTCCAGGGTTTCGTCATAAACGGCCCGGATACCGCCGACATACTTCGGACGGCGTCTTGCGGCAGTGATGACAGCCTCTCCGATCCTGCGCTGCGTAATCTTCAGCGGGACGACGACGGGCATTACATGCATTCCGATCATGACACCGCCGATATCGATGCCTGCGACTGCCTTCTGTTCGACGCTCTCCACGACGACAGGATCCTTGAACATTTTATATGCTGTGGTCGCAAAGGAACCGCCGGCCTTGGGCTGCGGGATCACATTGACCTGCGTCAGGCCGTACTTCTCCATGGTGGAGCGCTCTACCACAAGCGCACGGTTTAAATGCTCGCAGCACTGTGCCGCAAGTGCGATCCCGTGTTCCTCCAGAAGCGGGGCAAAGCCGGCGTAGATCGCTTCCGCGGCCTCGACGCTCGAGCCGGTACCGATCCTTTTCCCGAGCACTTCACTGGAAGAACAGCCAACGACGAGGAGGTCGCCCTTCTTTATCTTTGAGAGTTCGATCACTTCCGCGAGCAGTGTCGCGGCCTCTTGTTTTACGGATTCCATAGCCATTTTCAGCACCTCCGGGTACGAATTACCGATTCATTATAGAATAACATAATCTTGCTGTCAAAAAAAATTTGGATTGCCGCTTTTGTCATACGGACACGGATTTCCGGCATGGTTGCAAAAAGATTATCCGATTTTTTTCGCTTGCAAACATAAAAGTGCCGTGCTATAGTCGTGGCAAGTCAAAGCAGATTCATCTGCGACGAACTGTCAACTCCCGTCAGGGAAAGCTCGATTGACAGGATACCAATGACGAAAAACAGGAAATATCGTGTGATCTTTGTGCCTTTGTTGTGCGTTATTTCTTTACCCAGGGACATGTAGGAGGTGTCTTAATGCTCGCAGTGGCGGTATGTTTCGTAACGCTTGCGGTAGCGTTCGATCTGAAAACGGATCGTATACCGAATGCTTTGAACTTAACAGGACTGACGGCCGGTCTTTTCATGACATTTATGAGGGCCGGTCCGACGGGACTGCTTCCCTGCATCCGGGGAATTGCGCTGATGTTTGCGGCGACCTTTCTCCTCTACCGGCTGCGTGCGATGCGCGGCGGTGACGGCAAGATGCTCTGCGCTCTGTCTGCGGTTTTCGGGGAGATCGGAGGATTCCGCATTCTGCTGTGGTCTCTGGTAAGCGCATCAGTGATCGGTCTTCCGCAGATCATGAAGAAAAAAAAGGGGGATCGGACAAAGATCCATTGCAGCCTGCCGATCGCATTCGGAGTGATGCTGTATCTGGCGAATTACGGGGGTGAACTATGAAACAGGAAAAAATGGCTATCGTTGATACGGACAGGGGATATGCATACCGTCTGCAGGAAATACTGACCAAACGGGAAACGTTCCCGTTTTCGGTAAGTGTATATACCGATCCGGAGCTGCTTTCGGAGGAGGGAAAACCCGAGCGTTTCCGGCTGCTTCTTGCAGGCGGGGAATGCTACGAAAAACTGTCGGAGGTCTGCAGGTCGCCGGAACGGCTGATCCTCTTAAGTACCGGAGAAGAGACAACAGCGAAACGGAGTATAAGAAAGTATCAGTCCGGAGAAGAGATCCGAAAGCAGCTGATGGAGATCTATGCGGAAAGCGCGGTTTCGGGAACGGGGGCGCGAAACGGCGGGAGGAAGACTACGGTGATCGGGATCTTTTCGCCCGTCTGCCGCGAGATTCAGACCTCCTTTTCTCTTCTGATGGGACAATTCCTCGCAAAGAAGTCACGTGTCCTGTATCTGAACTTTGAGCCGTTCTCCGGACTTTCCGGATTGCTGGACCGCTCGGATGAAAGGGATCTGACGGACCTGGTCTACTATCTGGAAGGAGGGAGGGAACGACTGATCTATAAACTGGAGAGCATGGTCGGAAACGTTAACGGACTGGATTATATCTCACCGGCGTTTTCCTTTATCGATCTCGGACAGATCCGTGCGGAAAACTGGATGCTGCTGTTACAGACTCTTCGGGAGACGGGAAACTACGACTACATCATCCTGGATCTTTCCGAACTGGTGCAGGGACTTCTGGATGTACTCCGTTCCTGCGAGATGATCTATACGATCTCCAACCGGGAAGGAATGGCACTGTCACGAATGAAACAGTATGAGGATCTGCTGAAACATCTTGATTACGAAGACATCGCAGCACTTACGACGCAGTGTGAGCTTCCGGCTTTCAAGAAACTTCCCGGCAGCATAGAAGAATTACCGTATACGGACCTTGCCGGGTACGTGAAACGAATCGTTGAGGAGGAGATCTGCGCATGAAGGAAATGACAGAGATCCGGGCGGAACTGAAAGAACGGATCCTCGGCGGGATCAGCCTGGAACGCGAGATGGAAGACGATGAGGTAAGGGAACTGATCGATCAGACCATTATGGCGGAAGGGCGCCGTATGGGACTTACGCTTGCGATGAAGCAGCAGCTGTCGAGGGAACTGTTCTATGAGATACGTCGCCTGGACATCCTGCAGGAACTGACGGACGATCCGAAAGTGACGGAGATCATGATCAACGGAAAGGATCACATCTTCATTGAACGGGACGGCAGGCTGTTTCGCTGGGAAAAAGAGTTTTCTTCGGAGGAAAAACTGCAGGATGTCATTCAGCAGATCGTGGCGAAATGCAACCGAACGGTAAACGAAGCATCTCCGATCGTGGATGCGCGTCTTGCAAACGGTTCGCGTGTGAATATCGTTCTTGCACCCATTGCTCTGAACGGACCGATCGTAACGATCCGGCGTTTTCCCGAGAAACCGATACAGATGGATGATCTGATGCGCTTCGGCGCGATCACACAGGAAGCAGTGGATTTTTTACGGAAGCTGGTGATCGCAGGCTACAACATTTTTATCAGCGGCGGAACAGGAAGCGGAAAGACTACATTTCTGAATGCACTTTCCAATTTCATTCCGAAGGACGAACGCATCATTACGATCGAAGACTCTGCCGAACTGCAGATCCTCGGCGTACCTAATCTGGTCCGGCTGGAAACAAGGAATGCGAATGTGGAGGGCTGCAAGGAGATCACGATGCGTGATCTGATTAAGTCGAGTCTGCGGATGCGTCCCGACCGTATCGTGGTCGGGGAAGTCCGTGGAAGCGAAGCTCTGGACATGGTGCAAGCGATGAATACCGGTCATGACGGATCTTTATCAACCGGTCACGCCAACAGTGCAGCGGATATGCTGTCCCGGTTGGAGACCATGATCCTTATGGGAATGGATCTGCCGCTTTCGGCGATCCGCGGCCAGTTATCCAGCGGGATCGATATCATCGTTCACCTGGGACGACTGCGGGATAAGAGCAGGAAAGTATTGCAGATCGTGGAAATACTGGATTACTCGGATGGTGAGATCCGTACATCGGTGCTGTATGAGTTTCAGGAGGAAGGAGAATCGGAGGATGGGAAGATACGCGGAACGCTTCAAAAAAGAAATACGCTCGCTCACGGGGAAAAACTCCGCGCAGCCGGATTATGATGATTACCGGATGACGATCCCGGAGTTGCTGGCTTCGGTCGGAAAGGGATGCGCGATCCTGGCTTTGTTTTCCTACATATTTTACCGTTCCCTGCCGGCGTTTTTTATTCTGCTTCCCGGACTCTTTCCGTTTCTCCTGTATGAAAGGAAAAAGAAGACGGTGAAGCGCAAGGAGCAGCTTACGGTCCAGTTCAGGGAAATGATGATCGCCGTGATCGCGAGTCTGCAAGCGGGATATTCGATCGAGAATGCATTTTTGCGGACATACGAAGATCTCTGTCTCCTGTTTGGAAAACGGTCGATGATCGCCCGGGAACTGCTTGGTATGAACCGGGAATTGAGAAACAACAGAAATATTGAAGAGATCCTGCAGGAGTTTTCGGCAAGATCACATATTCCGGAGATCGCGGATTTTGCGGAAGTATTTCGTATCGCAAAGCGAAGCGGCGGAGATCTTCCATCCATCCTGCAGCATACTGCCGATCTGATCTCGCAAAAGATCGATGTCCGAAGAGAGATCGCAACGCAGATCTCTGCAAAGAAAATGGAGCAGCTGATCATGGATCTGGTCCCGTTCGGCATCATCCTCTATATCGATGCGACATCACCCGGTTTTTTTGAGCCGCTCTATCACAACGGGATGGGAGTGATCCTGATGACAGTTTTGCTGGGCGTGTATATCACGGCATATCTGATGGCACAGAAGATCCTGAACATTGCATATTGAGGAGGAAATACAAATGTTGATCCTGGGAATTCCGATACTGGCCGGAGCGATATTGCTTGGTATTCTGTCGCGTAAAGAAACGATCCCCGAGGGATGTGAGGCGTCGACGGTCACGGCCCCGTTTTTCAAAATGGCGGTTTATCTGCTGCGGCTCCCGGAAAAAACAAAAGAACAAGGCGGATGGGCACTGTCATTCCGGGAGAAGATAATCTCGAAAAATGAAGAAAGGATCCGCCTGCTGGAACCGTCGAAGGATGTGCGCGGAATGGCACAAAGACATGTCGTGAGAAAACTCGGGCTCTGCCTTCTTTTTCTTACCGTGGGTACGGCTTTCACGATGCTGATCGGTTACAGAGAAAAGAGGGAAAGTGTTTTGGGTGCAGACGCAAGCCTGCAGAGAAAGGAGTACGGAAAGGGACATTACAGCGTGATGCTCAGTGCGGGGGTTGACGGAGAAGAGTTTGAGCATGTGAAGGTTGATATCGCACCAAGGGAATACACGAAGGACGAGATCCGTGAGATGCTGCCGGAGTTTCATGCTGCGTTGGAGAAGGCGTTTCTCGGGGAGAACGAGAGTGTCGACCTTGTCTGTCTTCCCGCGGATCCGGTTTCGGAAGTGAAGGGATATCCCTTTTCTGTAGAGTGGAGTTTCAGCGACCGGAGTGTGATCCGCACCGACGGAAGGCTGAAAGAGGGACTCCCGGAAGAAGGGACTCCGGTGACGGCGGATGCGAAGATCAGTTATGGAGATTTTTCGGAGATTTACAGCTTTCCGTTTATGGTTTATCCGCCGCAGCTGTCCGGGCGGGACCGCCTGTATGCATCCCTGCAGGAAAAAATGGAGCAGGCGGATGCGGATACAAAGACAGAGAGGGAATATCGCTTGCCGACAGGCGTGGATGGGATCCGGGTCGTCTGGACGGAAGAGAAACAGGATCACACAGGAATACTCATGCTTTTGGTACTGGTCATGGTCGGTGTGATCTGGTGGGGAAAGGACCGGGATCTTGATAAACGTCTGGCACAAAAGGATGCCCAGATGCTGGAAGATTATCCGGAGATCGCGGGTAAGCTTTCCCTGTATGTAGGTGCCGGGATGACGCTGCGGCTTGCCTGGAAAAAGATCGCGGAGGAGGGAAAGGGAAAAGGGAGATTTGCATATGAAGAGATGCAGCTGGCTGTTTACGAGATGGAAAGCGGAACCGGAGAACTGTCGGCATATCAGCATTTTGCAAAACGTTCCCGCGTGCAGCGCTATGTCAAGCTGGTATCTTTGCTCGAACAGAGTGTGAAGCTCGGAGCCAGGGGCTTTCTGGAAGCGCTGCGCAGGGAGTCTGAGGATGCATTGGAGGAAAAGAAAAATGCGGTTAAGCGAAAGGGAGAAGAGGCAGGAACCAGGCTTCTTGTGCCGATGATCCTGATGCTTGCGATCGTAATGGTAGTGATCATCGTTCCCGCGTTTATGGGGATCTGAAATGTAGTCCTTAAAAAGCGGATGGGTGAAATCATGCGGCAGGAAAGGAGGGAAGAAAATGAATGAACTGAAATCATTTATCAGGGATGAGGAAGGAATGGGAACGGTAGAAGTGATCCTGATCATCGTGGTCCTTGTCGGACTGGTCCTGATCTTTAAGAATCAGATCACGGCGATCGTCAACAGTCTGTTTGACAGTATCACAAGCAAATCCAATGATGTCATGAGATAAAGAAAGGAGATTGTAGGATGCAGGCACGGAAACAAAACGGATGCCGGGGCGCTGTCAGTGTATATCTGGTACTGATGCTTGCGGTCATGATACCGCTCACCCTCACGATGATAGAGGCTGCAAGGATCAGCACGATCCGCCTGACATTGGAGTGCGCGATGGATCTGGCAGAGGATTCCGTGCTTGCGGAATACAATCGGGAACTGTTTCGACAGTACGATCTGCTGATGATCGATACCGCATACGAACATGAGAGAGGATCCGTCGGATATCTTGCGGAACATCTGGAAGGATACGCAGATTATACGATCCACCCGTCAAAGAGAATCCTGCAGCCGGGGGCAAGAGATCTGACCGGACTGTCCGCGGATACGATTGAGATCACAAAGGTTTCGCGGGCAACTGATGAGGATGGTGCGGTATTCCGCTATATGGCGGTCTCCTACATGCTGGAAAAATACGGGATCGCATATGTACAGGATATACAGGATCTGGCTCATACGACGGAAGCGGAAGGGATCTACGACAGTGATATCGATTCCGATCTTTCGGATGCACAGGGAAACGTGGACGCGATCCATGTGGAACCGCCCGAAGATGAATGCGATGAGGACGGGAATCCTGTGGACTGGGAGGAACCTGAAAAAGATGATCCTGCAGGCGGAGTTCTTGCACTACGCTCAAGAGGGATCCTTTCCCTGGTTTGTAAAGAGGAGATCTCAGGACAGACGATCCGTCCGGAACAGTATGCATCGCACCGCAGTCTGGTCGTGGGAGACGGGATGTGCGAAGACTGGGAGGAGAGGAATTCATTGGCGGAACAGTTTCTCTTCAGCGAGTACATCATGGAAAAGTGCGGATGTTATACGACTCCGAAAGAGAACTCGCATCTTCGTTATGAAGTCGAATATATTGTGGCCGGGAAAGACAGCGATACGGAAAACCTCCGGTCTGTGGCACATCGTCTGCTGCTTTTGCGGGGCGGCGCAAATACCGTTCATTTTATGAGAGACACTCAGCTGAAAAACCAGGCGAAGGGTATGGCAAAGTTTCTGTCATTTGTGCTGGCGTTTCCGGAGTTCGAGGAACTCTTTGAGATCCTGATCGACGCTGCCTGGATCTATGCGGAAAGTGTATATGATGTGCGCCTCCTCTTTGACGGAGAAAAGATCCCGCTGATCAAGGAACACTCCGACTGGAACTTGGGCCTGGAGAATGCGCTTTCACTGACAGCTTCCGAGCTGGATCATCCGAACGGAAAAGAATCACAAAAAGGATTGTCTTATGCGGATTATCTTCGTCTGATGTTGTATGTTACGCCCCTTTCCGACCGGACGGCCAGATGCATGGATATCGTGGAAATGGATATCCGAAAGATCGAAGGATATGAAAACTTTCGTCTGGATGACTGTGTGGCGGCGGCGACGGTGCAGTATATCTTTTACAGCAGCTACGGATACAGCTTTTTTGCGGAGCGAAGGTTTCGTTACATGTAAACAGGCGGAGGAGAGATATGAGAAAAAATCGCGGGAGTTTATCTCTGGAAGCAGCGATCGTGTTTCCGCTCTATCTGTTCTTTTTCATGGCACTGCTTTCCGTGATGGAAATGCTGCAGTTTTCATCGCATGTGCAGTATGAACTGAGTCATGCGGCAAAGGAGATCGCGGTTTTCGTTCCGGTACAGGCACTTATGTCAAAGGGAGATGTGGCCGGAGCGGAGCAGGAAGCGACGACACCGGGAGGAACGGCAGCGGGCGGGAATGTCAGCGGGATCGCGGATACGGTGCTGGCGGATCTATACACCGAGGATCTGTTGAAAGAAAGGATCCCCGCAGACGAACGAAGACAGATGGGAGTGTCCCGTGATCTGTCCCTGTTGCAGTCAAAGGTGATGCTCGGAAACGATCTGGTCGATCTGGCAGTGACATACAGCATCGAACCGAGATGCAATGTTTTTTTTCTTCCGCAGCAGGAACTGACGGCCCGGGCGAGGACGCATGCGTGGACCGGATATGACCGTGGCGGAGGTGCGGTAACAGAGGACGGCGAGCGCATCGTCTATATTACCGAGAACGGGACGGTATATCATCTGAGCAGAAGCTGTACGCATCTGGATCTGTCGATCCGTCCGGTAGCGGCCGGATCGGTAGGAGAGTACCGGAATAACGGCGGAGGAACGTACCGGGTCTGTGAGATCTGCGGGGCGCCGCTTCCGGGGCAGGAAGTGGTTTATATCACGGATGAGGGGGATCGTTATCACAGTTCCCTTTCCTGCAGCGGTCTGAAAAGGACGATCCTGGAGATCCCGATCTCACAGGTCGGCGGGAAAAGAGCCTGCTCCCGTTGCGGCGGCAGGGTGGATTAGGAGGATAGCAAATGGAAATCATACGGAGCAGGGAACTGTGGACAGGGATCATGCTGGCCTGCGGGAGTATACCGGATGTGAGAAAAAAGCAGCTGCCTCGACTGTATCTTATCTGCTGCATAATCATAAGCGTAGTGTTATTCATCGGCAGCAGCCGCGGAGTGACGTTGGAAGCAGCAGCCGGACTTTTGCCGGGGATCGCCGTCATGATCCTCGGACGTATTTGCGGTGGAGGGATCGGGGAAGCGGACGGGATCATGCTGATGCTGCTCGGACTTTTGTTCGGAGCGTCCGAGTGTCTGAAAATCCTTCTGGTGGCTTTTTTCCTGGCCGGCATCACAGCGGTCCCGCTCATTCTGTTCCTGCATGCGGACCGGAAGAGCAGGCTGCCTTTTTATCCGTTTCTGCTCGCCGGTTTTCTGGTGTGCAGATGGGCGGGATAGACAGGGGGCGAAAGGAAGGGAAAGGATGAAAAGAAACAGCGGTATGATGACTCTGGAGGCTGCGGTGATCATTCCCATGATACTGATCACTACGATATTGATCTTTTGGACGGGTGTTCTTCTGTATGACCGCGCTGCCGTAAGGAGTGCGGCTTCGGCGGCGGTACTGCGGGGAAGTGAAAGGGCGGAACTGTCCAATGAAGAATTGGCGGATCTGATGAAAGAAGTGGCAGGCTCCTGGCTGAACGGCCGTCTGGTCCTGATGGATGATCCGCAGGTGGAGGTATCCGTGGAGTACGAAAGTATCCGTACCGGCATCACGGGATCCGTGGAAGTGCCGGCTCTGCCGGTCTTCGGATCTGCAGTATGGGATGTGCATGCGTCAGCAGAGGCGATGCGTCTGCGGGAATCACAGATCGTCCGGACGATCCGCCGGATCGACAGAGTCCTGGAAGAGGGGGGAAAAACAGAAGAAGGAAAGGAGGAAACGGAGTATGGAGAAGCGCCGTAAAGAACCGGAAGCACGCTATCAGAGAAGCTGCAATCATAATTATCTGGTTTTGCAAAAGCCGGAGGAAGAAGCGGAAGATTATCAGACACAGATGCTTCTGGAGAACAGGATCGGAGGATTGCTGCCCATGGAGCGGCGGGAATGCGAAGGGCGGGAGGAATATTATTATGAGATCAGTTCTCTCCAGCCGATCCTGCGCGTATATGAGCATAAGGAACTCGGCTGGGAGGAGGTCCGGACGATCACGGAAGGGATCCTTGATGTATATGACAGGCTGCAGGAGTATCTTCTTGATGATTCCCATGTGGTGCTGGAACCGGAGCAGATCTACCAGAACCTGGACGATCATAGCATCAGCCTCCTGTTCTGGCCGTTTTACCGCGGGAGCAGAGAGGAGAGTTTTCTGCATCTTGCCGAGTATTTTCTGGACCGTATCGATCACAGGGATACGGCGGCGGCCATGTTTGCTTACCGGTTTTACAAGATCGTGCGGAGAGACAACTTTGTCCCGGAAGATCTTCGCCGAGCCCTTTCAGAACCGGAAGAAGCTGCGGCGGGTGCAAGCCGGGAACCTAAGGTCACGATACGGATGTCGAAACCTGAATATGAAGAGCAGGACATGTCCCGTCCGGAGAGCAGACAGGAAGAACCCTATGGGGAGACCGATCCGGGAGACGAGGAAAAAAGCCGTCTTCCGGTATTATCCCTGTGTTTTCTTCTGGCAGGACTTCTGGTTGCTTTCGGTCTGATCCCGGGGATCCGTTCCGGGAGCACGAGGCCGGTCACGGCGGCACTGCTGATCGTAGTGGGCGTGGTATCGTTCCTGCTTCTGTTCCGGGGGAAGCGGCCGCCGCGGAATCCCGATCCGGCGGAGATCTTTCCGGATCCGATGCCGGGATCCCGTCCCGTGAGCGGAGTATGCCAGGAAGAAAGCGTGACCGGGTTTTCGGAAGATGGCTTTCCGCGTGAAAAGCCCCGGGAGGATCCGTTCGCTTTCGAAGAGGATGAGTTCGGGAAGACTGTATTTTACGAACCTGAGAAGGAAACACTTCTCTGTATCCTGAAGGAAAAAGGAAAAAATACCGAGTATCCCATGCGTTCCTTCCCCTTCACCATCGGAAAAGTAAAGGACTGCGTCGATCTTGCGCTGCCGGACCGCTCGGTCAGCCGTATCCATGCCAGGATCGTCCGTGCGGGTGAGCAGCTCTGCCTGCAGGACTGCCGCTCCACCAACGGGACGTTCTTAAACGGGATGCGGCTGGAGGCGGAGGAGCAGGTGATGCTGGAGAAGGGGGATGAGGTCGGGATAGGCAAACTGAGGTTCGAATTGGTTTGAAAATTTAACAAAAAAACAGTTTATTCTCCCCGAAAAATTTGGTAAAATAGGAATATATTTACGGACGGGGGTGCGGATATGAAATTTGTCCCGACAGATGAACTGAAACCGAAGATGCGTTTGGCAAGACCCATCTTTAACAAGAAGGGCGTCATGCTCTATGACCGGGATTCCAAACTGACCAAGCAGGGCATCGAGAGCATAAAGAATTTCAAGCTGATAGGCATCTATATTCTGGAGCCGGCGGAACCGCTGCCTCCCATGACCGAAGAGGATCGTGAGTTCGAGCGTTTCCAGACCATGTCGGTCTTTACGCTGCAGGAGATCATGCAGGAGATCCGGGACGGACAGAGTCCCAAGCATCTCGAGCAGCTGACCATGGAGATCCAGCGCCAGTTCGGGCGCGGCAACGGCAAGTTCACTTTCATGCAGAATCTGCGCAGCCCGGAGGACAATGTATACAAGCATTCCCTGAATACGGCGATCCTGGCGGCGGCGATCTTCGGGAAACTGACCGATAACCGCAGCGGCCAGAGGAATGCGGTGATCGCTGCATTGCTCCATGATATCGGATCTCTGGATATTCCGGATGCGATCACGCATAAAAAGACGGAAGAGCTGACGGAAGAGGATTATGAGGCGATCGATCATTACCGGGAGGAAGGATACCGGATGATCCGTGAGAACTGCGATCTGGATTCCGAGATCATGAAGGATATTTCTTATCTTTTACGTGCGCTGAAAGAGATCCGCACCAATTCGTACAATCCCGGGAAAACCGTGGATTTCCAGGTCGAAACCCTGAAGGTGGCATATTATTTCGATAAGATGACCGCCATGAAGTTCGGCGAGGAACCGCAGTCGGATATCGCGGCGTACAAATATCTGCATCACCCGGCACATCATATGAACCAGCAGGTGGTCGCTGCGCTGACACAGGCAATCCATATCGTACCGGTCGGCTGCACCGTAGAGTTCACGAATAAGAGAAAGGGCATCGTTCTGACGGAGAATGTCGATGATATCCTGCGGCCGTTCGTGCTTTCTTTCCATGATAACCGCATGTACAACCTTTCCGACGGAAAGGTCTTTCAGGAGATGCAGATCAAGGATGTGGTGAAGACGATGGACAATCGTTATGTCATGACCGATCTGTACAAAGACTATCAGGCGGCACTGGAGCGCGGTGAGGTTCCGGCGATCCGGATCCCGAAGAAAAACTGACCGGACGGGAAATGGAAAACGGAAAGATCCGGGAGATCCGGACTCTGTATAAAAATCCGCATCTGAACTTTTATCATATGGACGCGCTGACCGACAGTGGCAGGGAGTTTGATTATTTTTTTGCGTCCCGGAACGACGAGGATCATATCAAAGCAAAAACGGGTGTGATCAGGGCCGAAGGCGTAGTGATCTATGCGCTCCTGAAAGAGGACCCGGGAAAGATCGTTTTGATCCGGCAGTACCGCTATCCCGTCGGGGATTATCTCTATGAGCTGCCGGCCGGTCTGATCGACGCCGATGAGACGCCGGAAAAAGCGGCGGTCCGGGAGATGCGTGAAGAGACGGGGATGCGGCTTTCGGTCTGTGAAGACATCGACGGGATGTGGAAAAAGCCGCTTTATATGGCACAGGGAATGAGCGATGAGGCCTGCTCGGCGGTATTCGGATATGCAGAGGGAGCGATGAGCCGGAATCTGGCCGAAGATACGGAATCGATCACGGTAACGGTCGCAGACCGGAAAGAAGTAAGGAGGATCCTCCGGACGGAACAGGTGTCGCTTCGGATGGCCTATCTGATGATGATCTTTTTGAATGCGGATCCGTCGGATCCGTTTGCGTTTCTAAGGGAGAACAGAGACTGATGATACGAGAGAGTTTGATGGGAGAAGGCTGGCGTGTTCGGGAATGCGGAGGGGCGCAGACCTATCACGTATCGGCACCCTGCAGCGTGCTGTCGGTGCTGATGGATGAGGGCGTACTTCCCGATCTGTACGACGGAGAGAATGAGGCGCTGGCGCTTCCTCATCTGGAGAAGGACTACGAGTTTGAGCGTATCGTATCCGTCGGCGGGGAGATCATGCAGGAAGATGTGATCGAACTGGTTTTCCACGGGCTCGATACCGTGACGGAGATCTACCTGAATAATGAAAGGATCGCCCGTACGCGCAATATGCACCGCGCGTACCGGATCAGCGTAAAAGACAAGCTTCATATGGGAGCCAATGAGCTCAAGATCGTTTTTCACTCCCCGCTGAAATACATCCGGGACTACAAACCCGGAGAGCACAAGGAGATCAGCTATGCACCCTGCGGCGCGCTGCCCGGCGGACAGTATCTGAGAAAAGTGCATTCCTCTTTCGGCTGGGACTGGGGGCCGCAGCTTCCGGACATGGGGATCTTCCGGGAGATCGCACTGGAAACCTATGCAAAGGTGCATATCAATGAGGTCCGTTTTTTCCAGGAACATGACCGCGGGCGGATCCGGCTTTTCGTCGATCCCCTGCTGGAATACAGTGACGTGATACCGGTCGAACTGACGGTGGAAGTATCCGGCGAGGAACCGGTCTCCGTGATGACCCGCATGCCGGCCGACGGTTCGATGCGGACGGCACCCGGGGAAAACGAGTTCCAGATCCCGATCCACGATCCGCAGCTCTGGTGGCCGAACGGACTGGGAGACCAGCCGCTTTACGAAGTGCGGATCAAAGCACATAAAGCAGACAAGATCTATGATGAAAGGGTATACCGGATCGGTCTGAGGACGCTCAGTGTCAGCCGTGAGAAGGATGAATACGGTGAAGAGTTCTGTTTCGTCGTCAACGGAGTCAAGATCTTCGCGATGGGTGCGGACTATATCCCGGAGGATGCGATCACTCCGAGACTCAGTCGGGAAAAGACCGCGATGCTGGTCAATTCGGCCCGGGCGGCAAACTTCAACTGCCTGCGTGTCTGGGGCGGAGGATACTATCCGTCGGATGATTTCTATGATCTGTGTGACGAGGCGGGGATCATCGTCTGGCAGGACCTGATGTTTGCCTGCAATGTCTATGAACTGACTTCCTCTTTTGAAAAGAGCATCATCGCGGAGACCCGCGACAACGTCATGCGTCTGCGTCATCATGCCTGCCTCGGACTCTGGTGCGGCAACAATGAAAACGAATCGGCGTGGACCAACTGGGAGGAGTTTCAGAAACAGTCCCCTGCGCTTCGTGCGGATTATATCAAGATGTTTGAACATATCCTGCCGCGTGCGGTGGCGGAATGCGATGACCAGACATTCTACTGGCCCAGCTCGCCGTCATCGGGCGGATGCTTCGATGCACCGGAGGACGAGAACCGGGGAGATTCCCATTACTGGGGCGTTTGGCACGGCTTAAAACCGTTTACGGAGTTTAGGAATCATTATTTCCGTTTTCTTTCGGAGTTCGGATTCCAGTCCTTCCCTGCATTGAAAACAGTCAAAACCTTTACGCAGCCGGAAGACCGGAATATCTTTTCACCTGTCATGGAAAGCCATCAGAAAAACGCACAGGCCAACGGCAGGATCCTTTCGTACATTTCCGAAAACTTCCGTTATCCGAAAAACTTTGAGCAGCTGATTTATGTCAGCCAGATCCTGCAGGGACTGGCGATCCAGAGCGGAGTGGAGCATTTCCGGAGAAACCGCGGAAGGTGCATGGGAACGCTGTACTGGCAGATGAATGACAACTGGCCGGTAGCCTCCTGGTCGGGGATCGATTACTACGGCCGTTGGAAGGCGCTGCATTATATGGCAAAGCATTTCTACGCGCCGGTGGCGGTCAGCATCAACTGTGAGGGACACAAGGTGACACCGTATCTGGTGAATGACGGAATGACGGACACCGTGGCAAGACTGAAACTTTCGGTGATGACGATGGAAGGCCGTGTGATCTCCAGCTTCACGGAAGAGGGAAAGTGTCCGGCAGGAGAGGTGCACCGCTTCCTGACGAGGGATCTGGAAAAGCAGCTGCGGGACTTCAGCGAGCGTGAGGTCTATCTGTATGCGGAGTTTTCTTACGACGATAATGCGCTGTCCAAAACGGCGGTACTCGTTCCGCATAAAAAACTGAAACTGATCCGTGAAGAGCCGGAAGTGACGATCAAGGATGCCGGTGAATACTATGAGATCACGCTGCTCTCCGAATCCTACATGCCGTTTGTTTTCCTGGATCTGAAAGATGCGGATGTGATATTCAGCGATAACGTGATCGATCTGAATCACGGGATGCCCGTGACGGTCCGGGCCTATAAAGCGGATATCAGCGGAGCGGAGATCGAAAACGCGGAAAACTTTCAGGAGCAGTTGGTCGTATATACGTTACAGGGTTCCTATGTTTAAGCAGTGCAGTTTATAAAAGGAGGAGAGTATGAGACTGTTATTTTACGCGGCAAAGGTGTATGACCAGAAATCGTTCGATTCGGTACTGGATGCTTATCCGGGGATCGAGATCGATTATATCGAACATGAGCTGGAGCCGAGGACGGCTGAGCTTGCAGGCGGTTATGACGCGATCTGTGCTTTCGTCAGCGCGGATGTCGGGGCGGCAACGCTAAAGATCCTGAAAGAAAAAGGCGTAAAGACGGTGCTCATGCGCTGTGCCGGATACAACAACGTGGATACGGAAGAGGCGAAGAAACTCGGGATCACGGTCAAGATCGTTCCGGGCTACTCTCCGGAAGCGGTGGCGGAGCTGGCGATGGGACTTGCACTGTCCGTGAACCGTCGTTTATACAAAGCATACAATAAAGTCAGAGAGAATGATTATTCCCTGCGCGGATTGCGTGGTGTAAACTTTTATCAGAAGACGGCGGGGATCATCGGAAC
>Ga0247610_10000772_pt1 | contig 43584 bp, 47 predicted proteins | sample 174DNAGHGhighgp2_FD_193483 | JGI IMG/M metagenome (GOLD analysis project Ga0247610, IMG submission 193483) | Sheep rumen microbial communities from Palmerston North, Manawatu-Wanganui, New Zealand - 1742 DNA GHGhigh gp2 | ecosystem: Host-associated > Mammals > Digestive system > Stomach > Rumen...
TAGCGAGCGCAAAGATACTTGATTTCTGTCAAAAAAAAGATAATGGAGTCAAAAAAAGATGGTTTTGCTCCGATTTTTTGTATCTTATTAAGGTGTCCTGTAAAGAAGGAATGTCTTTATGAAAGAATGACTTGTGTATTTTGCTTATTATTCAAATGCCTTTTTCATATAGCAATATACACAACCATAGATTCCTCCTTCAATAGATTGTGGAGTTCCGTGTTGTATATCATATGCTTCTCCTAATTTGCTTGTCCAAAAACCTGAGGATAACTGTCTGGCTGCATGTGTACACTTTGTAGTGCCTGGAGTAATATACAATGCAATTTTTCTGTAACCCTCCTCAAAATCAGGAGTGCTACATTTTTCATACCCTTTAAGTCTGAAAGCATCAACAAACCTTTCTACCTCTGCACTTGCATTGTCGTCTGGCCAATACGTGACTGCATCTAACACTTTTGCTGGTATACCTTTGGGAGGCCACATCCACCTTCCTTTAATCTGGTAGGCCCATGCAATACAATTGTAGTTGGGGTCAATAGGACTTGTAATCTCGAAATACTTGTCGTATCTCAGACCAGGAAATGCGTCTATTACATCCAGTTTCGCTGTTTCAGTTCCTTTACCCATAGTTTACAGACATCAGTAATTGTCATTTCTGGCTTATCTGTTATTCTACAATTGAAAATTAAATTTAATGCCCATACCAAATTTGATGCTTTTGTATCAATTTCTGCTCCAATGAAGGGTACGGCCTTTTCCCCCATGGCGACAATTGTCTGAAAATCCTTTTGATTAATTATGTCATCCGTTGAAGATAGAAAGCGGGTATTCTTTCTCCATGATTGGAGAAGGTTGTTAAAACGTATTTTGTCACTCATATAGGCTTCTGAAGGATCATTGACTTCAGCAATATACTTGGATGTTGTGTGATTATTGATAACAGTACTTATATTACTGAATTGATCCGTATCTGCCAAAGCCCCCATGACACCACTCGCAACCATTGAAGCTGCGAGTGTAACAGGTTTCCAACCTTGCTTAATATTCCTTAGTTGCATAGCTCTAATATTTTGTTCGTGAGATTCCCAAAGAAAATATTATTTTTTATATCTCTTAATCTCTCTAATGTTTCGTCAATTGTGCCTATATCAAACAAAATGTTATTCCTATCAAGAACATCTATGTCAAAAATATAAATATACTTGTCTGTCAGCTGATCCACATTCTGGTTTACAATAGAATAGACACCTTCAGAAATATCAAACGTCAGGCGAAAACCATATTTTGTAACCGGATATGGCAAAGGATTCTCTGCCGTAGAAGAAGTTATTTGCGTGTTAAAATATTCTGTCGGATCATCAAAGTCGGTCAGGCTGAATTGATTAATAAATCTAATTGATGTCCTTTGAATAGTGATACCTTCCAATACTGGTAATAATGTGTTTAATACCTTCAATACGAAATCTTTGAAAGAGTCCCATCCCGTATATGGGGTTTCTTTTGTATAAGTGATATCGCTTTCCGAGAGTGTTAATTTTTCCTTTTGGTCAGTTGTGAAATACACATATCCTGTACGGCGTGTATTTGTAACCCCACTAACTTGAGCTTTTCCTAAAGGAATTCTAGTTGAAGGAGCTAAGCTCAAACTTGACTCGATATTCTCTCTTCTCTGCGGGAACTCTCGTTTCAGTATTGTGTCGAACTTTAGGAAATCATCTAACCTAATGGAACCACTATCATATTTTATTTGAAAGATAGCCGTAACAACGGGAGGATTTGCCAAGTTCTTCCACTTAGTATCCATAATTATATCTATTTATATTGCAATATTTTACTGTTATAACGGTGCAAAGTTACAATATTTTTCTGAATCAGCAATGCTTTTGCCAAGAATTAAATAAAAATTATATGTCTAGTACGTTCCTTTGCTATATATCCGCAATGCAAACTAAACTTTTCTTTCCCAAAAAGTTGTTAGGACTTTAAGGGAAAGAGAAAGTCAGAGGATGTCGAGTTTTGGCATGCTGTTGATTGCCTTCTTCTTTTCTTCATCGGCAGCACGGACATAGATTTCTGGGAATCGTAGGCTACTATGACCTAGCAGACTGTTTGTCACCATGATATTGGCACCGTTATTCAGCAGCTGAGTGCCGAAACTATGCCTTCCACAATGCCAGTTTCCGTGCTTATCTATACCTGCCTTCTTGGTCCAATGCCTCAATGCTTTCAGGGCGCACTGCGGAAGTTGGATCTTTTATTTGCTTTTGTTCTCGTGGGTTCGATTCCCCTGTCGGAAACAAAAAGGTGGTCATCAACTCAAGTTCCCCACCTTTTATAATCATCAAGAATTAGAGAATTTTCTTTCTATACTACAAATTACACTAATTACACGAATTTGGATGGGCCTTTGGCTGCAAAGGATGTTTTATCAAGAATTAGAGGAAATGACTGACAGAATATACATAATAAAAGAAGAACAGGTTATTATCTGAGTCAGATTGTATTATGATTTTGAATAAGATTTTCTTGTAATTTTGAGCGAAGCGACCACCACACTGGAAGCCTACCACAGCCTTGGTTGTAAACAGAAAAAGTGATACTAATTCGATTGTGGATGTTTCGAACTGCCAAAAACAAAGCGTCAGCGACGCATTCCATAATGTAGTGCTTCCCTCCCTATAGCCGCTCCGACCTCTTACAAGGTGGCACGGCGTGAGTTAGCGAGCGCAAAGTTACTCATTTTTCACGAAACAGGACTCTGAAAATGTTAAAAATCGCATTTGAAAATCAAATAATTCTAGGAAAATTTGGTTTCAATTGATTAAATGACTATATTTGCACCACGATTATGCTCATGGCTACGTACAATCCGATAGCAAGTTCCCAAACTGCTAATTCTTGATAATGGATGTGCCGACCCTTGAGCTTTTTTTACAAATATTTGAAAACATGAAGAATAGTAGTGAGGGTATAGATTTTATTCTTGATCCTATGGGGGCTGAGGTTGAGCCGACTTTGTTCGAACATATTGATGGACTTGATAGTTCAGTCAAGAAGATAAGACCCAAAACCAGTTCTCCTTCTCCTGCTGGTGAGGAAAGGAGCACTTCTGCAGTAACAACCATAAAGGGAGCTTCTATTAAGAACTCAACCAAGAATTAGTATATCTTTGTTAAATCATTTCCTTGTAGCGTTTAGTACGTTCCTTTGCTATATATCCGCAATGCAAACTAAACGTTCTTTTCCCTTAAGGTTGATATAGACTTTAAGGGGAAGAGATAAGTTCAGAGTATGCCGATACTAGGCATGCTGTTGATTGCCTTCTTCTTTTCTTCATCGACTGCACGGACATAGATTTCTGGGAATCGTAGGCTACTATGACCTAGCAGACTGTTTGTCACCATGATATTGGCACCGTTATTCAGCAGCTGAGTGCCGAAACTATGCCTTCCACAATGCCAGGTTCCGTGCTTATCTATACCTGCCTTCTTGGTCCAATGCCTCAATGCTTTCAGGGCGCACTGCGGAAGTTGGATCTTTTATTTGCTTTTGTTCTCGTGGGTTCGATACCCCTGTCGGGAACAAAAAGGTAGTCATCAACTCAAGTTTCCCACCTTTTATAATCATCAAGAATTAGAGAATTATCTTTCTAAACATCTAAATACACGAAAAAAATAATGGGCCTTTGGCAGCAAAGGATGTTTTATCAAGAATTAGAGATAGCAGTTTTGTAGAATGATTGGGAATTTGAGAAGAAATGGCAAGCCATTTACGTTTCAGTCCGCAGAGCTCCAGTCGCTTGCGACGGGTAATTCCAAACAATTCTCTTTTTGGGCAATAATCATTCTCAAATCTCTCAAACTCTTGATAAATAATAACTTAACGTTCATTATTGGGATGGGAAACTTCAGCTGTAAAAAGGGGGGGCACACCTTGCCAGGAGCCTTTGCAACCGAATAACGGCTCTCTTACCCTGAAAGAGGGCCACATTTCCGGAAATGGCAAAGGATGTAGAAACAACCAACGATGCCGAGATGAGCCCTGCAGACCTGCATAAAGGCTCTGGCCTTGCCGTAGACAGCGGGAAGGAGAAATGGTACATCGCGGAGTGCAAGCCCACCAAGGAAGGCACCATCCGGACCATGCTCACGAAGGCCGACTACAACGTCTATGTGGCAAGCCGCACAGAGGAGAAGGTCTACAAAAGCCGCAACCATTACAAGAAGGAGACGGTGGTCATTCCCGGAAAGGTGTTCGTCAGGACCGAGGAGTCCAAGCTCATGGGAATCCTCCTGGGCTATTCCTCCGTCCACCGGTTCATGATGAACCGCTCCACGAAGGTCAGGACCTACGCCTTCGTCCCCGAGGACGAGATGCAACAGCTGCAATATGTCCTGGGCAAGGCCGAGAACCCGGTCCTCATCACCGCCGAGAGCCTGAAGATCGACCAGAAGGTCCAGGTGATGCGCGGCGCCCTGGCCGGACTTAACGGCTGGTATTATAAAAAAGGACGTACCTCTTTTATAGTCATCAAGGTCACCATGGGCACCAACCACTACGTCTACACCGAGATACCCATTGAGGACATCCGTGCCCTCTGACCCGCCGGCCTGAGGGCACAGGAAAAAGCCGATGGCACGGCCTGCGAAACCTATATGCCACCGGCTTTCCATCACGGTTGGAGATCCCTGTACTCAGCTATAGCATCGAAGCATGGGCAGTCACGGTCCGGAGCCAAGTCACGGTGTCCCACTATCAGGGCCTTGGGAAACTGCCTGCGAAGCCTCTTCAGCAACGCCCTCAGGGCGGTCTTCTGCTGCGGCGTCCTCGTATCGTAGGGCTTACCCCGTGCATTCAGGCCACCTTCGTAGCATACGCCGATGCTATGGCGGTTATGCGGGTAGCAGTGGGCACCCATCACCTCGATCGGCCGTCCGGTCTCGATGCTTCCGTCCCTGCGGCACACGAAGTGGTAGCCTATGGACTTCCAGCCCTTATCCTTATGCCATTTGTCAATCTCAGCTGCCGAGCTGGTCTGATACGGTCTCACGCAGCTGCAGTGGACCACAATCATTGTAATCGTTCTCATGTCTACAATACATTTCTGATGACGGTCACGAAGCAGTAGGTAGCAGTCATTGCCGTGGCAATGGCAGTCAGGATGTTGATCAGCGTCTGGATGATGAACTTCCAGACAGCGGTCTTCCCCTCCTTACGGTAGTTGGGAATCAGGTTAAGAATCACCTTCACAAGAAGATTCGACATTTTCTTCATCACAATTACGATTTAGTTAATCATCCGTTGTCATTCGCGTAAAAAAACAGTGTCGTCGTGGCGACGATGGCCAGGAGACCTCCCGGTCAGGAGTTTAGCGCCCGGAGGCGCTAAACACTAGTCACCGTCAGTCCCGGGGTTGTTGATCGGCTCATCACCGTTGGTCGGAGCGTCACCGCCCTCGCCGTTGTTCGGAACCTCTGCCGCGACCTTGTTGACGCGCTTGAACACCGCCTTGCTCTGGAAGCGCTCGAGCCATTTCTTCGGCAGCTCGATGGCGATGGTCGCCGAGAGGTCGCTAACGGAGAGGTCCGACACCGTCAGCTCGCGGTTCACGTCGATGTCCTGCGTGGGGTCAGCCTCGAGCTTCGCCTGAAGCTTCGCCTTCAGCTGCTTCTGGGTGATGGAACCGCTGACGGAGGGACGGAAGGTCAGGCCCTCGGGCGAGCACACCACCTTCGCGTTCAGGCCCAGGATCAGCGGCAGGCGCATCTCGATCTGCTTCATCACCGCCGACACGTCGGCAGCCGTGACAGTGGAGCCGTCGGTCAGGTATTCGCAGAGCGCATTGAAGTCCAGCTGCTGCGTGTTCACCAGACGCGACATCACGAGGTCCTCGTCAGTCAGATAGTTGTGTACTTTGTAGAACTGCACGTTTAGTGCCATGTCGTTGCCCCTTGCCGGTAGGGGACTTGGTATTTAGCACGGCCCGGAAGCCGTGCCCCGGCGGGAGTTAAACAAAATAAGTAAAAGAGCACTTGTGAACGAATCACGGTGCAAAGGTATTCAGATAGTTTTCCCGTGTCAATAGCAGGACAACTGTTGGGACAGAAGTTACGACAACCCTGCTGACAACCCCGACGGTTACCGTCATTATCCGAGACACCCAGTATATGTCCATGACCATCAAGAAGCCGTCCCCCGACAGGCAGCAGGACAAGTCCGACGTACTGTCCCTGCTGAAGTCCATCGAGAGCATGTACGACACCTGCCAGGATGTGCTGAACACATACACCCAGACCACCCTGTTGCTGTCGATCGTCATCGAGGCACAGACGCTGCTCACGAAGCTCCGTGTCATGCGCGACCGCTGGTCCCGGCACCTGCCGTTCAAGGAGGCCTGCACTGTCGACTTCTACGACTGGGGGAAGAAGATGGACGTGATGAGCAAGAGTCTGGTGACCGGTGAGGAGAAGGATGGCGAAGACGAGACCATGTCCGAGTACTGCCCGTCCAAGCATTTCGTCCTCGACCTCTACGAGACGCTCTCGGGCGAGGACCGTCCGAAGGAAGCCGTTCCCTATTACCTCGAGACCTCCATCCCGAGGCTCATCGCCAGCCAGGAGAAGATCCGCAAGGAAGTCTCCAAGCACTGGACCACCTACAAATACCGCTTCTCCGACCTCATGGCGCAGAAGATCGACCAGCGCATCGGCGACGTGCTGGGTCAGATGGCCGACAAGAGCGTCATCATCCGCATGGTGTGCAGCGACATGCTGCAGCAGCTGTCCGCGGCGCTGTACGGCCTGCATGAGATGCCCCAGGGAGTCATCCCGCGCGACCAGTTCGCACGGCTTGCCGAGCGGGTCATCAACGAGCAGGAGTACGGAGGCAGGAAGGCGCAGCAGTCTGCCCGCCGCTCGGTGGACACGCTGAAGAACACCACCCCCGAAGACCAGTGGAAAGAGAGGTGCAGGGACGAGATCAAAGCCTCCACCGACATCATCGCCGAGATGAAATACGGCCGCAGGGTCTTCGACTACATAGGCCGCAACAACGACATCAAGGGCCACTATGCCGGACTGGGCAGGTTCCTGAACAGCGTCCGTTGTGACATCAGCGAGACAGAGCTCTTCGACCTGATAGAGCAGCTCCACAAGATCCTCTACTTCCAAGAGGACATCGAGCAGCAGGCAGCCGAGGAAGCCCGGCAAAGCGCAGAAGAGCAGAAGGCATCGGCAGATGCCAGGCCATCGTCCAAGGATGCGATGGCCGTATACCAGAAGCGCAGGAGCGTGCAGCCCGAGCGTCCCAGGCTGCCAGCCTTCTTCAATCCCAAGCTCACTGGCAACGCAGCCGCCGTAGACCGTTACTATGACATCCTCCACCATTGCGGCTTCTATATCGGGCGTGCCCTCACCAACGAGGAGAAGCACGACCAGGAAGCCAGCGTCTATGAAGGATGGAAATGGAAGCACCTGCGTGAAGCCTTCATGCAGCTGGGGTTCATCAAGAAAGACCATGTCAAGAAAGCCCTTGCTGAGTATTTCGAGAAGGTCTTCCCCTACCTGGATGCAGCCAATGTCCTGCGTGGCTTCAACAGCCGAGGCAGCTATGAGGACCCCACCCTCTTCGCCCGTCTCGTCAGTGAGATCAAGGCAGAGTTCCAGCCCGTCCTAGACCTCAGCTGACACCCCGTTCCAGCTATCGATTCAGCATAAGAAAAAAAAGAAGAATCCAGTCAACTCAGTGGAATTCGCCAGTTAACTCCCAGAATCCCCTGAGTTAACTCAAATCATCGATCGAGTTAACTCAAACGATGAATCGAGTTAACTCACGATTTTTGGCCTCCAAACTTTTTCGACAGACCACAGGAACCATTTGTACGATTCTCCAATTCTTGAATGAACACCCTTTGCTGGTCAAAGGCCCATCCAAATTCGTGTAATTAGTGTAATTTGTAGTATAGAAAGGAAGCCCTCCATTTCTTGACCCTTTGCTGGTCAAAGGTCAATCCTTTTAATCCGTTCAATCCGTGTTGTAAAAACAAGTCTGTTCTTCTGTTATTCTGTCTTTATCCTGTTAATCTGTCTTTATCCTGTTAATCTGTCTGACCTAATATGTCCCATCTTTACACCATCAAACATGGCAAGGGCTTTACCCGAACAGGCGATCCCTACCGCACCCATCTCGACATCGTCAATAAGGACACCTTGTTGCATGTCGCGAAGATGCTTGATGTAAAAGGCATCTACAAGTCCCACTCCAAGGAAAAGATGACAGAGGCCATCTCTGTCCATGTCCTCGCCCACCCCCAGGAGAGTCTATCCTCCCTGTCGAGCAAAGAGCTACTGTTGTTGAAAGACCTGGTGCTAGCAGGCAGTAACACCCATGTGTCCCGTCCAAGCCGGAAGTATTACGACACCTTGAAGCAACTCCTGTTTGTCTCGGTGTACCATGACAAGAAAGAGCGTCGTCTCTATTTCGTCATGCCCGATGACCTCCGCGAATGCTTCGCCCCCTTCCTCGACAAGCTCCTGAAGGATGCCAAGAAACGTGAGCAGTCAGAGAAAGAAGTCAAGCCAACAGTTCCTGCCACCCGAGTAGAGGAACCCGTCTACCTTGATGAGGACGATGACTACTCCGATGACCAAGAACCCCTTGACCCCAACGATGAGCTCCTGCAACATCTGAAGGCAGCCTTCCCCATGATTGATTTCGATGAGATCTACGGACTTACCGACAATGACGATGATGAAGAGGATGATGAGGAACCTGAAGAAGATGGTCCAAGCCATTTCTCCTATTCCTGCAGTGTCCCTATGCTGGAAGACATACGCTCACTTACCTATACGGCCCAGGCCGAGGTCTGTAAGGCCTTCCACAAGTTTGTCAAGAAAGGATTCCCTGGCGATGACTCATATCTGATAGACCGTTTTGAGGAATCTTATAGCGAAATTGTCTTCAGCCATTTAGACGGTTCCCTAGACCAGATTCACTATACCATCAATGACCTTGACAGTGCCATTCACGAAATAGACATGTTCAACCCGATGACCTTCTTTGATCTTGAGCGCAAGCTTGCGCCCGTCATCAGACGAGGCCCTAAGAAGGGAGAAGACAGTTCACGGTAACACAGGTTCGTCGTCACACTAAAAACAAGGTTGTTATAGACCTTCGCTCAGCCTCCGGACGTTTGCATTTTGCAAGAACATGCCTAAAATGACCGCTTATAATCAGCGATTGTATGAACATTGAACGCTTCCATAACGAGTTAGCATTACGCTTAGGATACGAGCGCATTGTAAAGGATAGGAGGATTTCTATCTCTGTGGAAGAGTGTGATGACCCTTGGGTAACACTGACGACACCTGGAAGTGGCAAAGATATACGTTTTAAAGCTTCTGATACTGCAGAGGAAGTGTTTTTTGAAGATACGCTTATAATGCAGGACGAAATAAAGGTAATTATTGATGCAGTGCATCAGGCATATATAAAAGCAACAACAAATCCATTCTGATAAGTGAGTGAGGACTCATGCTGGTTCCGAGCAACATATCCAGCGGGTCTTACTCCTTATCAGATTTAACCCAAACTCCGTTGGAAACCCCCTGTTTTAGCTTTTTAGTGGCAGGTCCTTCGGAGATAATACAAATATATAATAACAAAAAAGGCATGAGATTAATTATTGAACCCGACTACGAAAAGATGTCGAAATGGGCTGCATACTATGTGGCCAAGTGTATTAACGAAGCAAACCCAACGGCAGGCAAGCCATTCAAGTTAGGCTGTCCTACTGGAAGCTCACCATTGGGTATGTACAAAGAGTTGATAGCCCTGAACAAAGCAGGTAAGGTGTCATTCCAGAACGTGATAACGTTCAACATGGACGAATATGTGAACCTCCCCGAGGATCATCCCGAGAGCTACCATAGCTTCATGTGGAACAACTTCTTTAGTCACATCGACATCAAAAAAGAAAATGTTCATATCCTCAATGGCAATGCCACGGATATCCAAAAAGAGTGTGAAAACTACGAGAAAGCAATTGAATCGGCAGGTGGCATCGACCTATTTATGGGTGGTATTGGTCCTGATGGCCACATCGCATTCAACGAGCCGGGCTCAAGCCTTCAGAGCCGCACCCGTCAGAAGACTCTTACCACGGATACGGTCATAGCTAATAGTCGTTTCTTCGATAATGATGTCAACTTGGTTCCCAAAACTGCTCTCACCGTAGGTGTTGGAACAGTGATGGACGCCAAACAAGTGATGATTATGGTCAACGGCCATAACAAGGCCCGTGCTCTTCGCCATGGTGTAGAGGAACCTGTCAATCATATGTGGACCATCAGTTGCTTGCAGATGCACCCCCATGCCATCATCGTCTGCGACGAAAATGCAACCGACGAACTGAAGCACGGCACATACAAGTACTTCAAGGATATTGAGAAAGATAATTTACTGTAATTTAGAGTTGGTATGATGTCTTCCTTCAGACATCTTCCTTCTTACTTCATTTACGGCCTCTGGCAGTACAGGTGGAACAAATGTTCGCAGTTCGATACTGCCTGCCAGAACAAAGTAAAAAAATAAAAATATGGCAAAGAAAGTAATGTTAGTGTTTGGAACACGCCCAGAGGCTATCAAGATGTGCCCGTTGGTTAAGGAGTTCCAGAAGCGCCCTACAGAGTTTGAAACAATTGTATGTGTGACAGGACAGCATCGTGAGATGCTGGACCAGGTACTGACAATATTCGATGTCAAGCCAGACTACGACTTGAATATCATGAAGCAGGGCCAAGATCTTTATGATGTCACTGCTCGTGTCTTGACTGGCATGCGTGACGTTTTCAAGGAGTGCAAGCCCGATGTGGTGCTAGTTCATGGTGACACTACCACTAGCACAGCAGCTGCTCTGGCAGCATTCTATCAGCAGATTCCTGTTGGTCACGTCGAGGCAGGCCTGCGTACGCATAACATCTACAGTCCCTGGCCTGAGGAGATGAATCGTCAGATTACTGGCCGTATTGCTACTTATAACTTTGCACCTACACCTCTCAGCGAGAAAAACTTGCAGGAAGAAAAGGCTCATGGTCAGATCTTTGTTACTGGCAATACCGTAATTGATGCCCTCCACATGGTGGTGGATAAATTGAAGAACGACCCCAAACTTGCTGCAGAGCAGGAGGACGTCCTTAAAGCTGCAGGCTACGACGTAAGTCGTCTAAATTCGAGTGATTCGTGCAATTCGTGTTCACAAAAAAAGAAGCTCGTGTTGATCACTGGTCACCGTAGAGAAAACTTTGGAGACGGTTTCATTTCTATGGTGACAGCGATGAAAGATCTCAGTGAGAAGTATCCTAACGTGGATTTTGTTTACCCTATGCACTTAAACCCGAATGTGCGTAAGCCCATTCACAAAGTGTTTGGAGAGGACTTGACGCGCCCCAACTTCTTCTTCATTGAGCCACTTCAGTATCTGGAGTTTGTTTTCTTAATGGAGAAAAGCACAGTAGTACTTACCGACTCAGGCGGTATCCAGGAAGAGGCTCCCGGACTTGGCAAACCAGTCCTCGTCATGCGCGACACCACTGAGCGTCCTGAGGCGCTGAAGAGCGGTACTGTACACCTTGTGGGTACCAACCACGACTTGATAGTAAATGAGGTAAGCACATTGCTTGATGATACTGTTGCTTATGAGCGTATGAGTAAAGCAGTGAATCCTTATGGTGAAGGCAAGGCCTGTATTCGCATTGTCCGCGCCCTCAACGGTAAAGTAGTAGATAGGTATGCGATAGATTAATTTTCAATTTTCATCTGTCAATTTTCAATTCAGTAAATATGATTAATGTAATTGGTTTAGGCTACATTGGACTGCCCACAGCACTGATGATGGCCTCACATGGTGTGAAGGTCATTGGCACTGACTACAACAAGAAGTTAGTTGATACCTTGAATGCGGGTAAAACCACATTTAAAGAGGATGGCCTTGATGAACTTTTTAATGACGCTGTTAAGGCAGGTATCAAGTTTACGACGGAGTATCAGAAAACAGATGTATATATTGTTTCTGTCCCTACGCCTTATGACAAGTTCTCGAAAAAAGTGGATGCCTGTTATGTGGTAGCAGCTGTGAAAGAGGTGATGAAAGTCTGCCCAAAGGGAGCAACAGTCGTTATTGAGAGTACAATATCTCCAGGTACTATTGACAAGTTTGTGCGCCCTGTTATTGAGGATAATGGCTTTAAGATTGGTGAGGACATCAACTTGGTCCATGCCCCAGAGCGCATCATCCCAGGCAACATGGTTTATGAGCTACTTCATAACAACCGTACCATTGGTGCTGATAATAAAGAAATTGGTGAGAAGATAAAACAGTATTATGCTTCTTTCTGCCAGGGTGAAATCGTTGTCACGGACATTCGTACTGCAGAAATGACTAAAGTTGTTGAGAATACCTTCCGTGCAGTAAATATTGCTTTTGCCAACGAGCTCTCACGTATCTGTCGCCATGACAACATGGATGTATATGAGATCATCAAGATCTGCAACATGCATCCCCGTGTGAACATCCTTCAGCCAGGTCCCGGTGTGGGTGGTCATTGTATCAGCGTTGATCCTTGGTTCCTCGTAGGTGATTATCCCCAGCTCGCCAAGGTGATTGATGAGTCAATGAAAACGAATGACTATCAGCCTGTTTTTGTTCTGGAACGCATCCATGAGATTATGGAAGAAAATGGCATAACGGATAACCGCAAGGTTGGCTTGTATGGTCTGACTTACAAAGAAAACGTAGATGACATCCGTGAGAGTCCAACACTCCAGATGCTGGACATTCAGAAACGTCATCTGGCTCGTCCTTTGAAGACGTTCGATCCATACTTCACTGAGAAGGAGATTGTAAAGAACCAGATTCTGGATTTTGACCAGTTCCTAAAAGAAGTTGATATGGTTGTGATTATGGTGAAGCATGATCATATCAAACAGAACTGGGATAAACTGAAAGGTAAGATCGTTCTTGACTGTTTTAATGTCTGCCCATTAGAAGGTGTTTATCATATCTAAGTCTTTTACAATGGCATACAATCATATAATATTTCCAGAAGACTCACTTTTTCTAGTAACAGGTGGAGCTGGTTTTATAGGCTCCAATCTTTGTGAGGCTATTCTAAACCTGGGTTATAGGGTACGTTGTTTGGATGACCTGAGCACAGGCAAACAAGCAAACGTTGATTTGTTCAAAAATAATCCGAATTATGAGTTTGTCAAAGGGGATATCAAGGCTCTGGATACATGTTTGAAGGCATGTGAAGGTGTAGACTATGTGCTCAATCAGGCTGCATGGGGAAGTGTACCTCGCTCTATTGAAATGCCTCTGTTCTATTGTGCTAATAACATTCAAGGGACTTTGAATATGTTGGAGGCTGCTCGCCAGAATGGTGTGAAGAAGTTCGTGTATGCTTCTTCAAGTTCTGTTTATGGCGATGAAGTTCATTTGCCCAAGCAGGAAGGTGTAGAGGGAAATCTTCTTTCTCCATACGCATTGACCAAACGTTGTGATGAGGAGTGGGCAAAGCAATACACCATGCATTATGGTTTAGACACTTATGGCCTTCGGTATTTCAATGTGTTCGGGCGTCGACAGGATCCCCATGGAGCATACGCTGCTGTGATCCCAAAGTTCATCAAACAGCTTTTGAATGATGAACAACCAACCATCAATGGCGATGGTAAACAGAGTCGTGACTTTACCTATATAGAGAATGTAATTGAAGCCAATCTGAAGGCATGTCTGGCTCCCCATGAGGCTGCAGGACAGGCATTCAATATCGCCTATGGCGGTCGTGAATATTTGATAGATATATATTACACGTTGACAAAGGCATTAGGCAAGGATATAGAACCAAAGTTTGGCTCTGACCGTAAGGGTGATATCAAACATTCTAATGCGGACATCAGTAAAGCCCGCAAGTTACTCGGTTATGATCCAGAGTACGACTTTGCCCATGGCTTGAATGAAGCCATTGAGTGGTACAAAAATAATTTGTAATTGAAAATTGACAATTAGCAAGATATGAAAGAAACAAAGATTTGCGTAATCGGTCTCGGTTACGTAGGATTACCATTGGCACGTCTGTTTTCAACAAAGTATGAAACAGTGGGCTTCGATATGAACCAAGCTCGTGTGGATGCATTAATGGCTGGTCATGATGCTACGCTGGAGGTGGCTGACGACCTGCTTCAAGACGCCATCAATAATCATGGATTCAAGTGTACCACCTCTCTTGATGACATCAAGGATTGTAATTTCTATGTAGTCGCAGTGCCTACTCCGGTCGATGCAGATAACAATCCAGATTTGACACCTCTTTATGGAGCCAGCACTACAGTAGGCAAAGTCATCTCAAAGGGAGATGTGGTGGTATATGAATCTACGGTGTATCCTGGAGTAACCGAGGACGAGTGTATTCCTGTGGTTGAGAAGGTCTCTGGCTTGAAAATGAATGTGGATTTCTATGGTGGTTATTCCCCAGAGCGTATCAACCCAGGTGATAAGCAACACACCGTAGAACATATCAAGAAGGTAACTTCTGGTTCTACTCCTGAGATTGGTAAATATATCAATGAAGTGTATAGCTCTGTTATTACAGCAGGAACACACTTGGCACCAACCATTAAGGTCGCAGAGGCTGCAAAGGTGATTGAGAACTCCCAACGAGATATCAACATCGCTTTTGTCAATGAGCTCTCTAAGATCTTTACCAAGATGGGTATTGATACCCTCGATGTACTGGAGGCTGCTGGCACCAAGTGGAACTTCCTGCCTTTCCGTCCAGGACTGGTTGGTGGGCACTGTATTGGCGTAGATCCCTATTATCTTGCCCAGTGTGCCCAGCGACATGGCTATAATCCAGAGATAATCCTTGCTGGTCGTCGTATGAACGACGGTATGGGTGAATATGTAGCAACAGAGACCATCAAACACATGCTGAAAAAAGGTATTCAGGTTCTCGGTTCACATATCCTTATTCTTGGTTTCACTTTCAAAGAGAATTGCCCTGATGTACGTAATACCAAGGTGATTGATATATATAAGGCATTGAAGGAGTACAATGTCAATATAACGGTATTTGACCCATGGGCTAATCCCGTTGTTGCTAAGAAGGAGTATGGTATCGACGTTGTTAATGAATTGCCAACGGAGAAGTTCGATGCTGCTATCGCTGCTGTGGCTCACAAGAAATTCGAAAGTCTTGATGTCTCTTCGTTACTGAAAGACAAACATGTCATTTTTGATGTGAAATGTACTTTAGATAGGGACATAGTTGATGGAAGGTTGTAAATAAGTATTAGTATGAAGATGAATACTCCTAGAATCATTGAGCTTCCAAAGATTTCAGACCCACGAGGAAATCTTTCGGTAATAGAGGAGTTGAAAGATATTCCTTTCAAGATTGAGAGGACGTATTGGATTTATGATGTTCCCGGAGGTGAAAAACGTGGTGGTCATGCCTATAAGGAAAATCAAGAGTTCATGGTTGCCTTGTCTGGCAGTTTCGATGTTGTGCTTGATGATGGAAAGGAGAAGAAAACGTTCTCCTTGAACCGTTCGTATAAAGGGCTCTACGTGCCGAAGGGTATGTGGCGGGAGATGGAGAATTTCTCAACGAATTCCCTTGCGCTCGTATTATCTTCCACAAAATTCGATAAGAATGACTATATCCGAGATTATCAAGAGTTCCTTAACTTTGCAAATCAATGATAAAGAGCCTTATATCCCTGCGAGGAATCTTCATCCTGTTTATCTTCTTTCACCATTGTTTAAACCTCTATGTGGGTGGAGGAACTATGGCAGTTACATTCTTCTTCGTGTTAGGAGGATTCGCTATAACAATAGGATATAAGGATAAGGTGACAAGGGAGGATTTCAGTTACAAGCAGTATATTGCGCGTAGGTGTATAAAGTTCTACCCGCTGCACTGGCTGTGTATTTCGGCTGTTATGCCATTTGCTCTTCTCTCTCTTGATTTGATGGATGTTCCTAAGCTATTCTTAAACTCAGCATTGCTTCATACTTGGATTCCGATAAAGAGCGTATATTTTTCTTTTAATGCTGTCAGTTGGTATCTAGCTGATACTCTGTTCTTTGCTATTGTCTTCCCATTCATCTTTAAGTGGATTTCTAAAGTATCATCTAAAGAAAAATTGGCAATAGCAACCGTATTAGCTGTTATATATGTAATTGTGGCCCTATTGATACCAGTAGAAAAGTACCATGCTGTTTTGTATATAAGCCCATATATGCGGTTAATGGATTTTGTGCTTGGAATCTATTTGGCTTTTGGCTATCTGAAGTTGAAAGAAATCCAAGCGGCAAAATGGAATGTCATAGCATTTCAAATTGCTATCTTGGCTTTGATAGTACTATTGGTGATTGAATCTTGCCTCCTATCTGAAAACGTGAGATTATTTGCACCAGTTTACTGGATTCCAGTGGCATTACTGATATTGATAGCTTCACTCTCAGAACAAACATGGGGGGGGCAAATTCTGGAAAACAAATGGCTACAGCGTCTTGGTGAGCTGAGCTTCCCAATCTTTATGACACATCAAATCATACTCCGTTACACAACAGCCGTATTTAATAAGATACTTCATATTGAGAACGATATAATATACGTTGTCTTCACCCTTACATTGACAATGGTCTTAAGCATAGTGGTGGACAAATACATACTTAAACCCATTACGCAATGGCTGATAAAAAGAATCCAACCGTCTATGACTGCTCGTTCATAGAGTTACCAAAAAACTCTTTTCCTGAAGGCAACTTGACGTACATCTACAATGATGTGCACCTGCCCTTTGAGGTGAAAAGAGTCTTCTATAGTTATGACATCCCCGGAGGGGAAAGCCGTGGTGCACATGCCCATAAACACTGCCATCAGTTCCTTGTGGCAGCAAGTGGAGCCTTTGAGGTGCTACTTGATGATGGTAGAAATAAGCGAACGGTGCTGTTGAACCGACCCTTCTATGGCCTTCATGTGCCACCTGGAATATGGGCTTCTGAGCAGGGTTTTTCCTCTGGTAGTATCTGCTTAGTCTTAGCTTCACATGGATACGAAAAGGAAGATTACATTCGTGAATATGCTGATTTTTTAGATTATATTAATAACATCATTTAAAATTAAAGATTATGAAACTTAAGGAATATGTCACAGCTTTTGCTGATCAGTTTGACGATACCGATCCTGATGAAATCACTAAAGACACTGTTTTTCATGACCTTGATGAATGGGATTCACTTATTGCTCTAGCCGTCCTTAATATGACAGAAAAAAAGTTTGGGAAGAGTGTTACATTTGACGAAATGAAGGCCTGCAATACAGTTGAGGATCTGTTTAACGTAATAGTTGCCAAGTAATGACAAACCCGTTTTCATTAGAAGGGAAAACTGTATTAATTACAGGCGCTGCTTCTGGAATCGGAAGAGCAACTGCAATCCAATGTGCCAATATGGGAGCAAAGGTCATTCTTGTAGATTTGAATGAAAAAGGTCTTCAAGAAACCAAAGAACTTATTTCGCATAACGACACAGAGTACAGAGTCCTTGATTTGACTAATCTTGATAAACTTATTGAAATGGTGGCTTCGCTGCCAAAGTTAGATGGCGTTGCAAGTAATGCCGGTATCGTTCTTTCTTTACTTGCAAAGTTCAGTGAGGCAAGTGACATGGAGCGTATTTTTAAAATCAACACCTTTTCGCATATCAATCTCATTCAGCAACTGATTAGCCAAAAGAAGTTGAACAAAGGTGCCTCTATTGTATTCACGTCTTCAATGTCTGGTGTATATTGTGGCTTGGCTGGAGGTTCTCTTTATGGTGCTACGAAATCAGCTTTACTTGGTTACACAAAAGCTTTAGCGATAGAACTTGCGCCACGAGGTATCCGCGTGAACACTATCCATCCAGGTATGATCGAAACACCCCTGACTTCAGGAACAGCTCTCTCCAAGGAGCTGTTAGAAGAAGATGCGAAAAACTATCCTTTGGGTCGTTATGGGAAACCAGAGGAAATTGCTTATTCAATAGTTTATCTCCTCTCTGATGCAACTGTATGGATGACAGGTACTCAGTTGCTAATAGATGGTGGTTATTCTGTAAAGTAGAATGAAATGGAGGCATATATTAAAGCGATATCATATTATCTTCCAGAGACAATTGTCACAAACGAGCAATTGGTAGAAGAGTTCCCCGAGTGGAGTGTAGAGAAAATAGCCAAGAAGGTCGGGATTAATGAGAGACATATTGCTGCAGAAGACGAAACTGCAGGTGATATGGCTTATAAAGCAGCTGAGAAGCTTCTTTCTGAGAACAGGATAGACAAGAATACAATAGATTTTGTACTTCTGTGTACTCAAAGTCCAGACTATTTTCTCCCCAGCACCTCATGTGTCATTCAAAGCCGTTTGTGCTTGCCAACTAAGTGCGGTGCCTTTGACTTTAACCTTGGGTGTTCCGGCTATGAATATGGATTAGCCGTGGCAAAGGGGTTTGTCATGTCTGGTGTGGCGAAGAACATCCTACTGCTGACAGCAGAGACATACAACAAGCATATTCATCCGAAAGATAAGGGTAATCGAACCATCTTTGGCGACGGAGCTTCTGCTACACTCATTTCTACCGATGGGTTTGCTAAAATTGGTGAGTTTGTTCTTGGTACTGACGGTAGTGGCTTTGACAGGTTGATTCATAAAACTGGTGCAATGCGTTACTACCAGCCAAAGAATGATCTACATAATGACGAAAATGGTAATCCGTTATCAAGTGATTATTTGTTCATGGATGGTAAAGCCATATTTGATTTTACGTCCGACGTAGTGCCACCCATGATTGAAGAGACTCTTCAGAAGAACCAACTCACTATGAATGATGTGAATCTGTTTGTTTTCCATCAGGCAAACAAGTACATGATTAACTATCTCCGCAAATTGATGGAGATTGACAGAGAAAAATTCTATGTGTTTATGGAAACGGTAGGTAATACTGTTTCCTCTACGATTCCTATTGCCTTATGTGAAGCATTAAAGGAAGGCAAACTAGAAGGCAATATTGTATTGGCAGGATTTGGAGTAGGATTGAGCTATGGAGCTACCGTAATTTATGTTTAAATACCACTGGCATGAAATATTTACCGCAAAATTTTGAAATTGAAAAGTATGGTCTTATTTGTCGTTATGTGAATGAAGAAGATGCTGAGTTTATTGTGAAATTGCGTGCTGATGAAAAACGAAGCAGATTTATTCATGAAACTGATTCAGATGTGGAAAAGCAAATAAAATGGATACAAGAGTATAAGTTGCGTGAAGCCAAGGGTGAAGAGTATTATTTCATTTATGACATTAACGGAGAACCTTTTGGCGTAAACAGAATCTACGATATTCATCAAGATCATTGTACAGAGGGAAGTTGGGTGTGTCTTCCCATAGAAGACTCTTCCAAAATCATAGCCACTGCACTAATTATCCGAGATATAATCTTTGATTATTTCCAATTTGACTACGATCTCTTTAATGTGAGTGTGGGGAACAACAAGGTGAAGAAGTTTCACCAAATAAGTGGAGCAACTATATTTGACAAGAACGATAAGGAGTATAATTTCCGCCTTCAAAAAGAGCACTATTTACAAAACAGAGATTGGTTTTTAAAAACATATAATTTGAGATAATATGATACCTTTTTTATCTTTAAAGGACGTGACAGCTCTTCATGGTGAAGAGATCAACGAGGCTGTAAACCGAGTCGTAAGCAGTGGATGGTATCTCCAAGGTGCTGAGAATAAGAGGTTTGAAGATAATTATGCTAAATACATAGGAACAGATTATTGTGTTGGTGTTGGTAATGGTCTTGATGCCTTGATTTGGATATACCGGGCCTATATCGAACTCGGCATCATGAAGCCAGGCGATGAGGTTATCGTACCTGCAAATACTTATATTGCCTCTATTTTAGCTATTACAGAGAATGGATTAAAGCCTGTATTGGTAGAGCCAAAACTGGAAACTCTGGAAATAGATGAAGATAAGATAGAGGCTGCCATCACAGAACGTACAAAATCTATTCTTATTGTTCATCTTTATGGACGTTGTGCTTATACTGATAAGATAGGAGATATATGTAAAAAATATAATCTGAGACTGGTAGAAGATAATGCCCAGGCGCATGGCTGTCGTTTCAGAAACCAACGAACAGGGGCATTAGGCCATGCTGCTGGGCATAGCTTCTATCCAGGAAAGAATCTCGGAGCTTTAGGAGATGCTGGTGCAGTCACCACTAACAATAAAGAGATGGCCGATTGTATTAGAGCTTTGGCAAACTATGGGTCTCAAAAAAAATACGTATTTAAGTATAAAGGGAAGAATAGCCGTTTAGATGAGATCCATGCAGCAGTACTGGATGTAAAGCTACGTCATTTGGATGAAGATAATACCCATCGTCAAATGATAGCAAACTATTATTATGAGAATATCAAAAATCCCTTAATCCAACTCCCAACGAGGCTGAATGATGATAACAATGTTTATCATATTTTCCCAATTCTCTGTGAACATCGTGATGAGTTACAGCAGTATTTGACAGAAGATGGCGTCCAAACATTAATCCATTATCCAATACCTCCACACAAACAGGAATGTTACAAAGAATGGAATAAATTGACTTTTCCTATTACTGAACAGATACATAACCAAGAACTGAGTCTTCCAATTAGCCCTGTAATGAGTGTGGAGGATGCTGAAACGATTTCAAATGTTATCAACAAGTTCTTTTCTAAGGAATAAACTTACTTCCTTAATTGTTTTAGTCTAATAATGTCTGATATTATTCTAGGCAAAGAAAAAGTATTGGGTGAAAAAAGTGCAACCACAAGTTATCGAAGTATTTTTAAAGCAACTTCGCTATTTGGTGGAGTCCAGTTTTGGAAAATACTTATTATGATTGTACAGACCAAGTTTGTGGCTGTATTATTAGGTCCATCTGGAATGGGTATAAAGGGCCTATATTCTTCGGCTATTAGTCTCATTCTGTGTATCACAGCTATGGGGTTATCAAATAGTGCTGTAAGAGATGTATCACTCGCATACGGATCTGGAGACTCTAAACGCGTAAGTCACGTCATTGCTGTAGTACGAAAACTTGTTTGGATTACGGGATTCCTCGGAATGTTTACTGTGATTGCAATGTCTCCATTACTGAGTAAGATAACCTTTGGTTGCTATTCATACATAATACCATTTATTATTCTTTCATCATCCCTATTGCTTTCACAATTGACTACTGGTCAGAATGTACTGCTTCAAGGGCTCCGAAAGCTAACATATCTTGCAAAAGCTGGTGTTGTTGGGTCATTGATAGGGCTTTTTATTACTGTACCGCTTTTCTATTTATTGAAGACAAATGGTATTGTACCAGCTTTAGTGTTGGATTCATTGGCTCTTTTCCTTATTGCCCGCTATTACGCTCAAAAAGTAAAAATAGAAAAGACTGATGTGTCATTTAAGGAAGCGATTCATGACGGTAAAGGGATGATTGGGCTTGGCTTAGTAATGACATATAATTCCATGCTCGTATATGGTACTTCCTACATTTTAAGAGTATTTATAACACAATCTACTGGTGTTTCTGATGTTGGATTGTTTAATGCTGGTTTTGCTGTGATGAACACCTATGTTGGACTCATTTTTACTGCGATGGCAACAGACTATTATCCTAGATTAGCTGCGGTTTCCAATGATAATAATATATGTAAAACAATTATTAATCAGCAGATGGTTGTAGCTATTTTGATAATAGTACCCCTTATGCTGTTTTTTCTACCAATAGCCCCTTTTGCAATTATTGCAATATATTCAGGTGAGTTTTTGCCAATTGTTAGCTTCATTCAATGGTCATCATTAGGTGTATGTCTGAAAGCAATATCGTGGTCTATTAGTTTTTATTTTATTGCTAAAGGTGACAAGAAAACTTTTGCAATAAACGAGACCACCATAAATATTGTAGGGCTAATTATGAATATCTTTGGCTATAAATTTTGGGGTATAACCGGGCTAGGAATTTCTTCATGTGTAAACCATACGATATATGTCATTTTGGTTTACATGATGGCACACTATAAATATGGCTTTTGTATTTTGAGTAGTGTTAAGAAGATAATTGCTATTATGATGATATGCCTATTTATTCTTTTCCTATTACTATCAATATGGAAAGAATGGTGGGTTTATGTACCTGCTGCGTTTATTGTGATAATTGGCAGTCTGTATGCTTATAAAGAATTAAGCACTCGTTTAGGAATAAATTTGACTGTTGTCAGAAGCATGTTAAAAAAATGAGACAGGAGTTTTATGCTATGACTAAAAATGTATATTTTTATTATCCAAGCAGAAGGGTAGGCGGTGCACAGCTATTATTTTACAGGTGTGCAGACTGGTTGACGCAAGTGAATGGGCTAAAGATTTTTTATATTGATTACGTTGATGGATATATCAAATCCCATCAAGAAAACAGTAATATTATATTTGTCAACAAATCTAGTTATAAAATCTTGGACAATGCAATAATTATCTTACCCCTAAGCCTCTTGATGACATACAAAAAGATATTTGACTTAAGTGCTCAAAATAAAGCTAGATTTTTGTTTTGGTCAATAGAGCCTTATAATTTCACTTGGGCTTTCATTCTAAACGGCAAATTCATATTACCAAAAATCGTGTACAAAAAGGCTGGAATAAAAATAGAAAGACTCTCAAGACTTGGCATTATCCGTTATATGGATTACCATAATTATCATTCGATGTACTCTTCTTTTCATATAAAGGAGGACCCTGAGGTCAATTATATGCCTATTCCATTTGGCGATGATAATAGGTTTATATCATATCACGAAAGGAAAAATGACATAATAGATCAGCAAGTGTTATCTTTTTTATGGCTCAGTCGGCTCATGAATGAAAAGATACAACTAATTATTAATTTATTTCATGAACTGGACAATCTCAAATTAGGGAAAAAGATAGTTCTGCACATTGTTGGTGATGGCGATTGTGAGGAATTAATAAGGAAAGAAGCTTTAAGCCATGATAATTTTACAACCATCATGCATGGTAGAGTGTTAGGGAATGAATTGGACACATTAATTGATTCAATTGATATTGGTGTAGCTGTGGGGACATCATCACTTGAGATAGCAAAGCGGTTTAAACCAGTAATTATTGGAAATCCAAGTTTGTATAACGAATTAGGCAATAGGATGGACGAGACACATAGCAAAGAATATATTTTACTTTCACAAGAGATCGGTTTTTCCGTTTCGCATCCTGGCCACTATATTTCTGGTCAACTACCTTTTGAAGATTTATGTAAGGCTATTATCTCTGATTATGAAAGAAAAGCATATGAATGTTGGCAGTACGTCAAAGATAATCATTCAATGGAGAGTGTTGGTAATCGTTTGTTAGAAGGTATTAACCAATGCTATTCGGTAGACCATATAGTTATGAAAAAGGAACTGGAATCTCTTACACAAAGGTTATGGTTGCCAATGAAAGTCATTAGTGTCTTACGCCGTTGTCTTCAGCATTAGAGTCTTCACTGTCAAAGAGCTCTTGTTATATTTATTTGTAGGATAATAAATGAAGATTCCTTCAAAAATAAAAAAATATTGGTTAATTGGTGCCTTATGTTCATTTGGATATGAGTTGCCAGCTATGATCATATCCAGTATGGATAGGGCAAATCCCCGTTTGTTTGATTTCTTTTTTGTCATCGGCTTATTTCTTTTTAGGCAATCTCTTTTCAAAAGAATCGACAATCCCATTTTTAATATATGGACAAAGATGGTTTTAACAATGGCAATTTGTGTAAGCATATATGTTATGATATTACCTCTAACGGCCTCTGCTTTTACTGTATATTATTTTTGGAAGTATGTTGAGGGATGGCTGTTTATAAGAATGATGCTTCAGTGTAAAGACTTTATAAAATTTGTATTTATTAGGAAAATAATGATATGTATAGGTGTGTTTTTGAGTATTTATTCTATTTTGCAATATATGGGATGGCTAGGCACCGAAGTTCAGCTGACAGATACTGTTGACGTCCATTATGTAGAAGGAACTATTCTAGGACCCTATAATTCAACTTATTTTGCTTTGGGACAAATGTCTCCCTTATGTTTTTTGTTTTCATGTAGCAAAGTTAATGATGAAACAAAACAGTTACACAAAGTGTTGTATGCTTTACTTTCAATCTTTATCTCGTTTCCTGCTTTATTCTGTGGTAGTCGTACAGCATTAGTATTGATAGTATCATCTTTTGTATTTTATTATTGGGTTATTCGAAAAATGAAAGATCTTGCTGTGCTGGCTACATTTGGGGCAATATTGATACTGTTTTTCTCCATTTCAAAGGGTTTAGATTTTGGGTCCTTCTTAGGTGAAAATAACAGAACATTAGAAAGGGCAGAGTTTCTTTCAGACAATAAAGAACAAAGTGTAAAAGGAAGGTCATTATATTTTCTTCTAGCTTTTGATATCGATAGATATGACTACAGTTCCTTAGTACCTTTTGTTGGGGCTGGTTTTTATGTCGCCCCTATGGAGGGAAGGTATAGAATTGGTTATGGTTATCATAATGCATATCTGTTCTCTTTTGAGCAATTAGGCTGTATGGGTTTTTTGCTTTTTATCTGTTTGTATTATAGGACGATTATAAGAAGTTTCCGATATCGTAGATATAATCCTTTTGCTGCGCTAGTTTTTGCATATGTTTTAGGTTTAGTTATAGTGGGTCCAGCGGGAAATACTTTCTGGCGTGGGAATGCTACAGGAAATATAAATACATTGTTAGTGTTTTTGTTTTCTATAGGTACAGTTAATTTAAGTAATACCACAAAACAATACAATTATGTATCATGAAATTAAGTCAATATATTCACTTAAGGCGATCTTAATGTTATTCATAATATCCCTTCATTCTGGTGTTCTGTTTGGAGATAGTCAATTATATACAACAGTTTTCCCTGTTTTTAGGATTGGTGTACCCACTTTCTTTATGATATCGGGGTATTTCATGTTTTGCACATCTCTACAAGATTATTATAAACATTGTAAAAAAGCCATATTGAAATTAATCAAACTAGGTATGTATGGCGTATCTATATACTTTTTGTATTATTTAGTAACACATGGATATAATTATGTGCATGAGATTGTTTCTGATTGTAATTCTTTTGTAAAATGGCTGTGTTACGGCATACCACCATTGGGGGCACATTTGTGGTATATATTTGGATACATTTATATTCTTTTAGTATCTTTGCTTGTATTTTATTCGAGAAAAAAAACAAACTTAGAATTATGGAATGTGATATTTCTAATACTTCTTTTGTATTTAATGATTACACTCTTTTGTCATTATTATCATGAACCAAGTAAAATAACATGTAATTGGTTGATTTCTGGCATTCCTAGTTTTTTTGTTGGTTGGTATATAAGACAAGAGGGTATTGAAAGTAGGTGTTCTATAAGGTATATTCTCCCGCTTACAATGTTTTTTCTTATCATTACGGTATTGGAAGGATTGTTTCAAAAAGGGAAAATGGGGGATTTGTTTTACACCACATTACCATTTTCCATTTCCACATTATTGTTATTTTTAAAGATTAAGGAAAAAGTCAATCATGTACTATATATAATTGGAAAAAAATACAGCATGTGGATGTATATTGTGCACGTCATGTGTATTGCTATTACAAAACATATACTATTGTATCTTGACTTAGAACCAAACTTGTTTGTAGGACTAATATCATTATTATTTGTTTTTCTCCTTTCAATCTTTTTTTCGTCTATCTTTCGGTTTTTATACAAGCCAATTTTGCAATTGGGTTAGCACATGTGTTGAATTCTTAACACGCTTAAGAACAATTCATTTGTAAAACAACAAGACAAGTTGTTTCATTATTGTGAGGCGATATTATAGTATGTCTTTTGATAGCTTAGTCATGTTCGATTATGTACAGAGTCCGTTAATTTTGATTTGAAATCACTAGTGTCCACTAAAAAATTAAGCATATGCAGAACAAAGTTATAAATAGCTCTAAAAGCCCTAAAAACGGCATGCATTTTTGTCAAAGACTTGTAAATCAGACTGATAAGCATTTCAAGTCCGTTGACTCGAAAAATCCCTATAAAATACTGATTTTCAGAAATATATAAAGCTATTGCCATAAATTTAAGTAGACATTAGTGATTTGAAATCAGAAAAATAAATTCTGTTTGTTCGTATATATAAAATTACATTTATTGGTCACTTCTGATATATTATTTATGAAAGCTGGTTTTGTATGTGCCTCTGCTTGTTGCTTAAACGATAAGGGGCAATTAATGGTGCAGTCTCATGAACATCTATCGCTATTGCAGTGGACACCTCTATTTGAAAAGGTTGTTATTTATTGGACAGAGACGAAATATAAAAAGGATGATAAATGGTGTTTACTTGAAGCTCCAAATGTAACTTTTGAGCCAATATGCCACAATAACGACTCGCTTTTAGAGAAGATTCGAAAGATAAAGGAAAAAGCTAAATGCACAAATTGTAATGTGTTCTACTATAGGATGCCATCTTATGAAACATTGCTATTCTATCAGTTCCAGGATAAAAGAATTCCGTATTTTGTCGAAATGCATGGTAATCAGGAATCAGTCATAATGCTTGGAAGCAAACCTTTCTTTGTCAAAAAGATACTCAATTACTTTGTACATAGAAAAAACCAAGCTTTATGTTCAAACGCAAAATTTGCAATTTCTATCGGTCCGAAGTTGGTCGAAGATTATATAAAAACAAAGATTCCTGTATTGGTGACTACAAATCACCTAACTAGAGAGGCTGATTATCCACAGGATGTTCCATATCATTCGCTTCATCATCCTATAAAAATATTGTTTGTTGGCAGCATTTCAGAAAGGAAAGGCTTAGGAATTTTATTTCAAGCTTTAAAAAAACTCAATGAAGAAGGAATTGAATTTGAAATGTTATTGGCAGGCGAGGGTCCAATAAAAGAAAAACTGTCAGATTATGCAAAGGCAAACAAATTCATGCACAAAGTTCATTTTTTGGGACAAGTAAGACATGGTGTTGAATTATATAACATTTATAAAGGAGCGGACATCTTTGTCCTACCTTCGGTTGCAGCAGAAGGGGTTCCTCGCGTTACCCATGAAGCTATGATTTTTGGTTGTGCAATAGTCGCAACTAATATTGGAAGCGTCTCATGGCAGTTGAACAACAATTCTGGCATTGTTATACAACCGAATGATGTTATTGCATTATACGAGTCATTGAAAAAATTAATATATAACGAAGATTTAAGAAAAACTATAGTAAAATGTGCTTACACGAAAAGCAAAAATTATTCATGGGAGAAACAATGCTCCGGTATTCGTGTATTTGTAAAAAAACACTTAAATAATGATAAATAAAACATGGGAATTATTAGACTATATGATAGCGTTCGTAGAAAAGTTCGAAGTGCATTTTACAGTCACTTTTTTAAATCATGTGGAAATGGTTTAGTAGTAGACAAAGATGTTACTTTAACCTGGTGCGACCACATTTCTCTTGGTGAAAAAGTAATGATAAACAGAGGAACCCTTATACAAGGGAATCCTTTTTCTCATATTTATATTGGCAGTCATGTTACATTTGCTTATGAGTCGATGATTTTATCTGCTGGTCATCCCATCGAAATACATCCTAAAGAACACATTTATAAAGATGTAAAAATAGGAGATAATGTAAGAGTTCTTGCAAAGGCTTTAATTACTAGTGGAGTAGAAATCGGACGTAATGCTATAGTAGGCGCTGGTGCAGTGGTGCGTAACGATGTACCACCTTATGCGATAGTTGTGGGTAATCCGGCAAAAATTATCGGATTTGTTGCAACTCCTGATGAGATTGTTGATTATGAAAAAACAAACTATCCAATGGATGATAGATTACCAGCTGATTTATTAGAAAAGAACTATAATAAATTCTTTTTAAAACGATTAAAGGAAATCAAAGAATATACCAAATTATAAATTTGCAATGAAGATAGATCATATAGGTTATATCACGAATAACATTGAGGATACTTGCCGGGAATTCAACATTCTTGGCTATACACTAAAAGGTGATCTTGTCATAGATGAAAGACAGAATTGTCGATTATGTATAATGGAGTCAGAAGCAGGTGACAAGATAGAAATGGTTGAGCCATGTGATGATAATGTACAGATGTTGAAAATCTTGAAGAAAAGAGGGTGCTCATCTTATCATATTTGTTATGAAGTAGACGATGTAATGGAAACATACAAGTCATTGTCTCAAAAAGAAGGATGGATTTCTATTTTTAAGCCGGTACATGCACCAGCTCTTGAAAATAGACTCATCACTTATTTTTACAATATAAAAATTGGTTTTGTAGAATTTGTAAACTCAAAATAATGATAATATGGAAAAAAATGAAGTTTTGAATAAGCTCCAGGACATAATCCGTGAAGCTGTTGATGATGACGAAATTGTAATAAATGAGAAATCTTCTGCTTCAGATATTGAAGGCTGGGACTCACTTGCTCAGGTTTTGATTGTAGGTGAAATACAAAACGAACTAGGTGTTAAGTTCACATCTACAGAAATTGGCGAAATTACAAATGTAGGAGAACTGGCTGAGGCAATTATTGCAAAATTGTAAATATGCAATCAATACTAGAATTAAAAAAGAAAGCCAAAACAATTCTTGTAGATAAGCCGACTATAAAAGTTGCACTTGTCGGTGATACTGCTACACAACTGCTTGCTACAGCGATTAAAGGCATGGGAGTGGTACGTGGTTATAATATTGACCTTTTTGAGGCAGAATATAATCAAGTTGAGCGACAATTCTTGGATCCAACTAGTGAACTAAATGTTTTTGATGCTGATATCATTGTTGTTTTCCAATCAACACACAAATTGGGAGAACATCATAGTATGCTGACTGTTGAACAGCAATTGACACTGGCTGATGATAGGCTAGGTTTCATTGTATCCATTTGCGAGAATCCTGCCTTTGCTACCAAGGAGATTATCTATTTCAACTATCCCGAGATAGATGATACAGTATTTGGCAGCTATGCTAACAAAGTCACATCTTCACTAACCTATCAGGTTCGTAAACTTAATTATGAATTGATGAATCTATCGCAGCATAATCCTAATCTCTTTATCTGCGATATAGCTGGTCTTCAGAATAAACTTGGACGCGACATGCTGTTTTCATCAAATGTATATACGACAACCGAGATGATATTTAGTACGAATGCACTACCATATGTGGCATCAAGAGTAATGGATATTGTTTGCGCCATTAAAGGAAATTTTAAAAAGTGTCTGATACTCGATCTTGACAATACTATTTGGGGAGGTGTGATTGGTGATGATGGTCTTGAAGGTATCCAACTCGGGCATGGGTTAGGTATAGGTAAGGCCTTTACTGAGTTTCAGATGTGGGTGAGAAAGTTGAAGCAGCGTGGAATCATCATCTGTGTTGTTTCCAAGAATAATGAGAATACAGCCAAAGAACCTTTTGAAAAGCATCCAGATATGGTGCTCAAATTGGATGATATTGCTGTGTTTCTGGCGAACTGGGAAACGAAAGTGGATAATATTCGAACTATTCAAGGCATTTTAAATATTGGATTTGATTCGATGGTGTTCCTCGATGATAATGCCTTTGAACGTAATATGGTGCGTGAAAACATACAAGGTATTACAGTGCCTGAACTACCTCAAGATCCTGCTGATTATTTGGAGTATCTTTACTCACTTAATCTCTTTGAGACCACCAGTTATAGCTACGCTGACAAGGATCGAACAAGACAATATCAAGTAGAAGCTAGGCGAATAACCCTTCAAAAAACCTTTTCAAATGAAGCTGATTTCTTGAAATCTCTCAATATGACATCGACCGTTAGTGGGTTTACTAAGTTCAACACTCCTCGCGTGGCTCAGCTATCGCAGCGCAGTAACCAGTTTAATCTGCGGACTATTCGTTATACAGAGACAGATATCGCAGCAATGGCAGAGAATCCAAATGTGATAGATTTGTGTTTTACTCTAGAGGACAAGTTTGGTGACAATGGGCTTATTGCTGTCGTTATTATGAAGAAGATAGACAAGAATACTTTGTTTGTAGACACATGGTTTATGAGCTGTCGTGTGTTAAAGCGTGGAATGGAGTACTTCACTCTTAACATAATGGTAGAACGAGCCAAGGCCGCTGGATTTAAAACTATCATTGGCGAATATATACCGACACAAAAGAATAGCATGGTAAAGAATCATTATCCTAATCTTGATTTTATAATGATAAAAGAAAGTGACACATCATTATTTGCTTTAAATCTGGATTCTTTCATACCACACGAATGTTTTATTAATAGGAAAGACTTATGATGCTCTACTTAGTAACTGCTCGAGGATTTTCTTCTCGAGCTATGACGAGAAAAAACCATGAAGTTGCTTCTTGTTTTAAACGAGTTACGGATACAGATGTGATTTGTGGAAAGGATATTTATGCTGATAAAGGAGAAGGAGGTGGTGATACTCTATCAACTGCGTCCTATTATTCTAAATGGTACAGGCAAGGTAAACTGATGCAATCACTATCGCAGTCATATGCTGAAATAAAGAACATTATACATAACTTTCGACTATATTATTTCATCAAGAAACAAGATAAGAAAAAAAATTATACTTTGATATGCGAGCGAAGCACAAATCTAGGTTGGGCTGGAATATTGTTTGGGAAAACACATCATATTCCAACCATCTTAGAATGGAAGGATCATCTTATTAAAGATTATTGGTCTTTCTTTAAGCCCTTTGCAATATTTATAGAAAGATGGAAGAACAAGAATGCTGATTTTATCTTTGTTGAGTCTCAGGTTCTAAAAAAGCAACTGATAAACGAAGGTGTTGACGAGAGAAAAATATATGTAGCCTATAACGCAGTAAATCCTGATGAATTTAGTAGAGACAAAAAAGCTCGTTCAGAAGTTCGAAAAGAACTACATATAGCGGAAGATGACTTAGTGGTAGGATATGTTGGCAGCTATGCGTTCTACCATGACTCAATCAGAATGTTAAAAGCTGCAAAAATACTAAAAGGTAAAGGTTATGAACATATAAAGTGGCTTTTGATTGGCGATGGAAAAGACAAGGCAGAATGTAAGAATTTTGCAAAGAATAATAGTCTTTTAGAAAACACCGTAATAATGCTGCCATTTCAGAGTAAGGAGAGGATTCCTCATTACTTGTCAGCTATGGATGTAACAATATTACCTGGGTCTACAGATATTATTTGTCCAATTAAAGTTATGGAATATATGGCAGCTCAATCAGTTGTTCTTGTTCCTGATTATGATTGTAATCGGGAAATAATAAATGGGACGAATGGCTTATTGTTTAAATCAAGGAATGAAAATAGTATAGCGGACGCTCTAATAAAAGTTTATGGAGACTTGGCTATACGTGAACAGCTGGGCAGAGAAGCCCGAAAAACAATTATTCAAACATTAACATGGGATAAGACATATGGGGCTTGCCTAAAAAAAGTAATAGCCAAAATTAATGGAAAAAATGAAAATTCTAATTAATGTAGTCAATGCAAGAAATATAGGTGGTGGATTTCAGGTTGTTTTCAATTTTATTGTTATGACTCAGGAATATGTGAACACCGATGTAGAGTGGTATTACGCCGTTTCAGAACGTTTGGACAGTCTTCTAAGCAACAATTTTAAAGAGAAGGTTGAAAAGGATCACTACTTCGTCTTTCCTAATCAACCAGATTTTAAAAGAACATATTGGCAAGTAAGGCGTGAACTTAGGAGTTTGGAAGATAATATTGAACCTGATGTTATCTTTTCTCCACTTTCACCGGGATTTTTTTTCTTCAAGCACAAAGAAGTGATGCGCTTTGCTAATGCTTGGAGTACTAATGCGAATTCGTACGCATGGAAGACAATGCCGTTTAAGTCCAAGTTGCGTATGTATGCCTATAACATAATGCAAAGGGCTTTGTTAAGAAGAGCTAAGTATATTATCACCCAAACAGAGACTGTAAAAGGCGGTTTGCTACGTATAACAAATTTGCCTAGTGATAGGGTAAAAGTTGTACCCAATGTATTGCCAGCGGTTTTACAGGGAATTGACCCTACACCTCTTAAAGAAGATCCGCGATGGTTTGATTTTGTTGCAGTGGGAGGTCAAATGCCACATAAGAACCTTGAAATTATTCCAGAGGTCCTGTCAATCCTTGACAAAAAGTATCACATACACAATTTGCGTTTTCATACAACCCTTCCACCGGAAAGTGATGTATGGTTAAGAATTGAAAATGGATTGAAAGCATATCATCATGAAGAGCATGTAGTTAATCATGGCAATATGCGTTTAACAGAATTGGCAGATTTATATCGCCATTGTAGGTTCTGTTTCCTTCCATCCGTGTTGGAAACTTTTTCAGCAAGTACGATAGAGGCCATGTATTTTGACTTGAAGACGGTTGCTTCAGATTTTTCGTTTAATAAGGAAGTTATGCAGGATGCCTGTCTTTACTTTGAACCGATGAATGCAGCTTCAGCTGCAGAAAAAATCACCCAAATTGTTGGAGATAAAGAATTACAGAACATTCTTTCTTCAAAAATGAAAAAAAGGCTGAAAAATTATTCTGATTTTAAAACATATTATGATAACACTGTTGATTTCCTAACGGAAGTTGGGAAGAGTTCTATTTAGACTTTACAAAACACCTGATTTCAAATGAGAATTGCACTTGTTATATCTCTCAATTTTCATCCCGGTCATGTAAGCCACATGGTTGCAAGTTACAAACAATGTGAAGAGTTGGGCTTTAAATCTATATATTGCGTTACAGATGGTTTTGTGGATTATTTACCATCAAACAGTCAAATTTGTGTATATGGAAAAGACGATATCCCAAAAGTGACATTGGCACTATTCGTTTTTCCAAGTCAGAAGAACCTATTGTTAATTCGAAAATTGAAACAGCAACAATCAAAAATTATCTATATATTTCACGAGCCATTAGCACCTATAAAAGAATACAGGAAAGCTGGTTTTTCTTACAAATACCTTGCAAAATTGTGGATTATCAATCAGATTAGCAGCAAAACTGTTAAGTGGAGCGATGCTATTTGTCTGCCTTCGAAAAAAGCAGAGGAATTGTATCATGCAAATCCACTATACAAAAACAAGAACGTCCATTATCTCCCTTTATTGTATGATGATGAACGCACCACGCAAATAATAAATATACCACGCCAATATTTCGGATATATAGGTACAGTTGCAGCGGATCACTCTTTCAAAGAGTATCTTCAGTTTGTGGAATGGGCTATAATGGAAAACAGACTACCAAAATTGAAATTCCTAATTGCCACAAAGTCCGACTTTAAAATACCACGGGCTTTGGCAGAATCCTCACGTGTTGTTATTCAAAAAGGCAAACCTTTGAGCGACAAAGAAATCAATGAATTCTACGCATCCACTTTTGTGGTATGGAATGCGTATGCTCGAACAACCCAAAGTGGTGTTCTTGCTAAAAGTTTCATGTTTGGTACGCCCGCAATTGTTTTAAGAAAGAATCTCTCGGAATTTACTATTGACGGTCAAGAAGTGATTGCAATAGATGACAATACTTCTTTCTGTGAAATTGAAGAAGCAGTTACTTCCATTCTTGACAACTTTTCTTATCATTCAACTGCTGCCAGGAAAAACTTTGAAAAAAAATTTTTTTATAGGCAGTACAACGATATTTTCAAAAGAATACTATCATTTATATAAACAAGGATGAATCATCGACTACATATTATTACTGAGCTCTTTCCTCCTGATGAAACTTCAACTGCATTCATTCTGGGAGAAATAGCGAATGTGATGACACGAAAATATGAAGTAAAAGTAATCTGTGGGCCGGAGATTTACGACAAGCGCAAGAAAACGGATCCCAATAATAGTTTTGTGCTGAAACCACAAATAGAAGTGACTCATGTAAAAGGAGTGAGTTTAGACAAGAATACTTTCTTTGGAAAGGCCATGCGTTTTGGGGTAATTAGTTGGCAACTGTACCAGATAGCAAAGAAAAGTATAAAAGAAGGTGATAAGGTGTTGCTTGTAACGAATCCTGCACCGGTTATTGCTTTGGTATCGAGACTACGAAAGAAAAGAGGATTTGAATTGAACATTTTGGTTCATGATGTTTTCCCTGAGAACACTGCACCCGCAGGACTGAAGATTCCACCGTTTGTTTATAGACACCTTAAAAATATATTTGATAATGCATATAGCAAAGCTGACCAGTTAATTGCTTTGGGACGTGACATGAAGCAAGTTTTAGATCAGAAAGTTGTCCGTTTCAGCAAGCACCCGGAAGTCACCATCATTGAGAATTGGGCTGACTTGGACATCGTTTCACCAATAGAACTGATGCTTCATCCTAATGGAATCGTAATTGGATATGCAGGGAATATAGGTAGAGTGCAGGGACTACAGAATTTGATAGAGGACTTCTGTAAATCTAACAACAAAAACATACAATTACATTTATGGGGAACGGGGGCTGAGGAGAATAACCTGAAAGACTATGTTCATAGTCGCGGAATGAAGAACATAGTTTTTCATGGGGCATACTTACGTTCAAAGCAAAGTGAAGTGATTAACAGCTGTGACCTGGCCTTGGTAACTTTATCTGAAGGAATGTTTGGTCTTGGTGTCCCATCTAAGACATATAATATTATGGCAGCAGGAAAGGCAATCCTCTTTATTGGAGACATCAAAAGTGAAATCGGTTTGTTGGTCAAAGAAAAACAAATAGGCTATGTATTTGAACCTTCGGACAGGATGGGTATCGTCAAGTTCCTTTCTGGACTGTCATCTGACAAGCGAGCCGAGTTCACGGATATGGGACAACGAGCCAGAAAGGTGGCTGAAACTGAATATGCAAAAGACATTATCTTGAACAAATTTGTTGAAGCTATATAATGAAGAAACTATTGTTTACAGGTGCCTCGGGCTTCTTGGGATATAACATTCGGCCTTTGTTAGAAATGACTTATGATGTGCATACCATCGGACTAACCGACGATGATGACATCAAGTATAATCTTGCAAAGGATGTGCCGCCAATCAATACTCATTACGACGTGGTGCTACATGCAGCGGGCAAAGCGCATACCGTACCAAAGACGGAAGCAGAGAAACAGGTGTTCTATGATGTGAATTATCAAGGCACAGTGAATCTGTGTGCAGCTTTAGAGAAAGTGGGAGCTCCAAATGCTCTCATTTTCATTTCTACGGTTGCAGTATATGGGTGTGAATATGGTGATTTGATTACTGAGGAACATCCTCTAGAAGGTTCGTCACCATACGCAGAAAGCAAAATCATGGCTGAGAAGTATCTGACGGATTGGTGTTCTTCTCATCATGTGAAGTTAGGCATCCTTCGCCCTTCACTTTTGGCTGGGAAAAATGCTCCTGGCAATCTTGGAGCCATGGTGAATGGTATTCGCAAGGGCTTCTATATGAACATTGCCGGTGGAAAGGTCGTGAAGAGTGTTCTGATGGCAGAGGACATTGCCCGACTCGTTCCATTATTGGAAGAAAAAGGAGGTGTGTATAATGTATGTGATACTCGTCAGCCTTCGTTCGGTGAGATATCTATGTCTGTGGCTAAGCAATTGGGAAAGGGGAAACCGTTGAACATTCCTTATTGGATGGCCTGGTGTATGGCAAAAGTCGGAGACCTCCTCGGCAATAAGGCTCCCATCAATAGTTACAAACTGGAGAAAATGACAAAAAGTCTTACCTTCAGTAATGAAAAAGCCCGTCGAGAACTCGGATGGGTGCCTTTAGATGTGCTGGAGAACTATAAGATATAAACACACGGATATCACTGAAAGGGGCGCTGCGTTTAAAATGTCAAATAAACAATTCAAAAGTGAAATGGCTGAAATAGCAGAAAGAGTATATCATGAGTAATGATTTGGTAAGCATTATTATGCTAAGTCATAATAGTGCCATATATGTTGAGGAAAGTGTTAGGAGTGTACTTGCACAGACCTACACGAACTGGGAACTGCTTTTCATTGATGACAACTCTACAGATGACACGATTCATCTGATGATGGATCTGATATATGAAGGGAGATGGAAAAAGGAAGATGGAACTGTTGTTGAGCGGGTAAAGGTGTCCAAAACTGTTACTAATCGTGGCGAAATAAACAATTGTAATTCTGCCTTGAAAGAGGCATGGGGAAGGTGGATAGCCTTCTTGAACGTGGGAGATATATGGGCTCCCGATAAGCTGGAGAAGCAGATTGCCTTCATGGAGGAACATGGGTATGCGTTCTCTTATCATCAATACCGACTGATGGACGCAGCATCGAAGGATCGTGGCTATTTGATAAGTGGCAAGGAGCATGTGACTCATAAGGATATGTTGAAATGCTGCTGGCCGGGATACCTGACGGTGATGTATGATGCAGAAAAGGTCGGCAAAAAGAAGATACGTTCGGTATGGACGAATTACTATGCGCTGTGGCTGAGTGTGAGCGACAAGAATGACTGCTACTTGTTGGCAGAGAACCTGGCAACGCTCAGGATAAGATGGAATTACCTTGGAAAGTTCTTGCTGACGAACAATGTCAGATGGAGGTATGATGCGTATAGGATGGAGGAGGATCTGGGAAGAGTACAGTCGCTACTATATACCATCAGGAACTGGTTGTACGGTTTGGTGAAATGGTATCAATATGTCCAAAGGACACACTAATCAGGACATACCTGTATGTCACACAGATTACAGATAACACAGAAATGTTTTCTAGCTACTATTTTCGCTTTTTCACACTAATTGCCCTTTGACAAAGGCTGAAATATCGGGAGTGGCCAATTGGCCTCAAAATCTATTTCATCATAAATAAAGCTTTCGACGCATGATCACATATCTCATCATATTTGTTGTTCTGTTTGTCTTGGAGTTAGCCTACTTCAAGATAGCAGACCACTATAACATCATTGACAAGCCGAACCAGCGGAGCTCGCATAGCAGGATTGTGCTGCGAGGCGGAGGGATCATCTTTGCCCTGTCGGTCATCGTGTGGAGCCTCACACCTTTCCCCTCCCCGACTGGCGAGGGAAGCATAATAGGACTGACAGAGTATCTGCCGTTTATCGTGGGACTGGTGTTGGCAGCTGGAGTGAGCTTTATTGATGACATCCACTCGCTGCCTGACAGCGTGAGACTCGTCGTGCAGTTTGCGGCCATGCTACTGATGCTTTGGAACATCGGTATCATGCAATGGGACATGTGGTGGATGGTGCCCATCGCACTGGTGGTTTGCGTGGGATGCATGAACATCTTTAACTTCATGGATGGCATCAACGGCATCACGGGAGGATACTCCCTGGCTATGCTGATACCGCTCTTCATTAAAAACGAACTGATGAGAGCGGAGGGGGGAGAGGGCTTCGTGGAGCCTTCCCTGCTGATAGTGGTGATACTGGCGGTACTGGTATTCTGCTTCTTCAACTTCCGGGAGAAGGCGAAGTGCTTCGCAGGGGACGTGGGCAGCATCGGCATGGCACTGATCCTGGCTTTTTGCATCGGCAGACTGATGTTCGTGACAGGTGACATCACGTGGATCGTCCTGTTCGTGATTTATGGGGTGGACGGGTGCATGACCATCTTCCACCGCATCAAGCTGCACGAGAACCTGGGCGAGGCCCACCGCAAGCATGCATACCAGCTCATGGCGAATGAGCTGAAGATACCGCATGTCGTGGTGAGCAGCATCTACATGGTGCTGCAACTGGCGTTCTCGCTGGTTGCCATCTATGTGATACCGGACACCGCGCTGGCACACTGGGTGTACCTCCTGGCCTCCGGCATCGGCATGGCCATCGTCTATATCCTGTTCATGAGGAAATACTACCACCTGCACGAGGAATACCTGAAAGGACTACAGGAGAAGCCTCACCCCCGGCCAAGCGGAGTTTCTTAGTAAAAAGCGAAATGCGATCGCCGTATCCTGGTACGGTCTCAATCGCCTTGTGCAAATGAGTTTTGTACATGATAGTTTCGTAGTGCAGGGGTTACTGACGGGTTTGTTGGAAGCTCACCGTCATCTCCCTGCACTTTATAAACGAAAGATATAGAGAATAGTATAATGGTGAGTAGTTGGAGCCGCATGGCTTTAGCTTTTTCACCGCAGTGAAAATTAGTACAACAAACTACGAATTACACTAATTTCACGAATTTTGGCCTTTGCCAGCAAAGGATTATTAACTGAACTTTCGCACCCAATAATGAACTTAAGTAATTATTTATCAAGAATTTGAGAACTTGAGAATTATTATTGCAAAAAAAGAATTGTTTAGAATTACCCGCCGCAAGCGACTGGAACTCTGCGGACTGAAACGGAAATGGCTTGCCATTTCTTCTCAAATTCCCTATAATTCTACTAAACTGCTAAAGGAGAAATTCTCAAATTCTCTAATTCTTGATTATTCTAAAGGTGGGAAACTTGAGTTATTAACTGAACTTTCGCACCCTTTTTAATGACCACAGATTACACAGATGTCGCAGATTAATAACATATTACAGCCGCTTTGCGGAGATTTTGAAAGGATTTCACAGAATCTTCCCTGCTATTTTGTGAGAAGCAATCGCGGCTTTAGCCGCTGTAATCTCAGAAAAATCCGTGGAATGGAAAGCCAATGCGCTACCAGAATCGGTGCAATCTGTTAAATCTGTGGTAAAATAATAAAGGGTGGGAAACTTGAATAAATAATTCGTGAAATTAGTGTAATTACTGCGAGCACTCGTGGGTCTTCGACAAGTCTCGTAGTCGTGGAAAACTGTCCGTGCAGTCCGGGGCAGGGAAAGAAATGAAAATCAAAATAAATAAGTATAATCAATTATGAGTGTATTTGAAGGAAAGACCCTCCTGATAACAGGCGGCACAGGTAGTTTTGGGAATGCTGTACTGAACAGGTTCCTGAGAACGGACATAGGTGAGATACGTATTTTCTCACGCGACGAGAAGAAACAGGACGACATGCGTCACGACTTCCAGGCACGGATGCCGGAGGTGGCGAACAAGATCAAGTTCTATATCGGAGACGTGAGGAACAAGAGCACGCTGAAGTATGCCATGCAGGGCGTGGACTATGTGTTCCATGCAGCAGCGCTGAAGCAGGTGCCCAGCTGCGAATTCTTCCCCATGGAGGCGGTGAAGACAAACGTAATCGGTACGGACAACACGCTGGATGCTGCCATTGAGGCAGGGGTGAAATGCGTGATCTGTCTCTCGACGGACAAGGCTGCCTACCCTATCAACGCCATGGGTATCACCAAGGCCATCGAGGAGAAGATTGCCGTGGCGAAGAGCAGGCTATCAGGGAAAACGAAGATTTGCTGCACACGCTACGGAAACGTGATGTGCAGCCGTGGCAGTGTGATTCCCCTGTGGATAGACCAGATACGCAAGGGGAACCCCATCACGCTTACTGAGCCCAAAATGACGAGATTCATCATGTCGTTGGAAGAGGCAGTAGATCTCGTGCTGTTTGCTTTCGAGAACGGTAAGAACGGTGACATTCTGGTACAGAAAGCACCTGCCTGCACCATCCAGACACAGGCCGAGGCAGTGGTGGAACTCTTCAAACACCAGTATTGCAAGGATGTAGTAACGAACACAAATCTCACGAATGACACGAATGAGCCTGAGATCCGCGTCATCGGCATCCGTCACGGTGAGAAGATGTACGAGACGCTGCTCACGAAGGAGGAGGCCGCGAAGGCCATCGACATGGGGAACTTCTACGCCGTGCCAGCGGACAACCGCGACCTGAACTACGACAAGTTCTTCAAGGAGGGTGACGTGAAGAGGGCTACAATCGAGGAGTTCAACAGCGACAACACCTATCGGCTGAACCTGGAGGAGACGAAGGCGAAGATAGCCTCGCTGGAATATATCCAAAATGAACTGAAGGGTATTCCGAATCTTGTGTAAGGCCCCCAAGCCCCCTAAAGGGGAGTGTTGTAAACGCGGATGAAAGGGAGTGTTAGACATTCATCTGATGTGATTGGATATCCTTTGCTGTGGAAATTTGCAAAGGAGAATCGGAATAACCCTACGGAGGCGGAGAGGTTGTTGTGGTTTTATTTGAGCAACAAGCAACTTGGGGTTCGGTTTCGTAGGCAGCATATCATCGGACAGTATATCGCTGACTTTGTCTGTTTGGAGGAAATGCTTGTTGTTGAGTTGGATGGTGGATATCACTCTCTACCGGAAAAACATTTAAGTGACGAACAGCGTGCTGAGGATTTGCAAGAAATGGGATATAGAGTGATTCGATTCACAAACGAGGAACTCTTTCATGCAATAGATTTAGTATTAACCCAAATTAAAAGTGCCCTCAACGAAAACGCTCCCCTTTAGGGGGCTCGGGGGCTTTAACATTATGAAGATACTTGTGACTGGTGCGAAAGGATTCGTGGGAAAGAACTTATGTGCGGCCCTGCGGAACATTCGCGATGAAAAAGACAGAAGGTTTCCTGAATTGAAGATAGAGGAAATCTTTGAGTATGACTTGGGGAATAGTCTGGAGGAACTGGATGCTTGGTGTAAGGATGCGGACTTCGTGTTCAACCTCGCGGGTGTGAACAGACCGAAGGAGACCTCGGAGTTCATGGAAGGGAACTTCGGGTTTGCATCGACGCTGCTGGATACACTGAAGAAGCATGGGAACAGATGCCCGGTGATGCTTTCGAGCTCACAGCAGGCTTCTCTCACTGGCCGTTTTGGGAACAGCGAGTATGGACGCAGTAAGAAGGCAGGCGAAGACCTGTTCCTGGACTACGAAAGGGACTTTTTAACATCTAAAGACACGAAAGAAACTAATATTAGTGATTTTAGTGTTTTTCGATGTGGATTAAAGCCTCGTGTTCTGATTTACAGATTCCCGAACCTGTTTGGGAAGTGGTGCAGACCGAATTATAACAGTGCAGTAGCAACCTTCTGTAACGCCTTTGCCAATGACCTGCCTTATACAGTAAATGACCCCAGTGTGGAACTGGAGCTGCTGTATATCGATGACCTGGTGGATGAGATGATAAGGGCACTGATTCCCCTCCCGACCTCCCCCTCAAGGGGAGGAGAACACCGATGTGAGTTTGAGGGACTTGAGGTGATACCTAAGGATGATGGGCGGTACTGCTACGTTCCGACTACTCACAAGGTGACGTTGGGACGGATTGTGGAACTGCTGAAAAGCTTTGCGGAGCAACCGAAGACACTGATGATACCGGAGATTCCTGACGGGTCGTTTGAGAAGAAACTGTACTCGACGTATTTGTCGTATCTGCCTAAGGAGAAGGTGGCGTTCCCCCTGAAGATGAACGTCGATGACCGTGGCTCGTTCACGGAGCTGGTGCATACGCTGAACAGCGGACAGGTGAGCATTAATATCTCGAAGCCTGGGATTACGAAGGGACAGCACTGGCACAACACAAAGTGGGAATTTTTCATTGTGGTCGCTGGTCATGGCTTGATACAGGAACGTAAACTCGGAACTGATGAAGTAATTGAGTTTGAGGTGAGTGGTGACAACATCCAGTGTATTCACATGCTGCCGGGATATACGCACAACATCATCAATCTCAGTGAAACAGAAAACCTCGTCACGGTGATGTATTGCAACGAGATCTTTGATGCTTCACATCCTGACACGTTCTTCGAAAAGGTTTAGAAGGCCCCCAAGCCCCCTAAAGGGGAGTGTTTTATGAAGGGGAGTGTTTCCTAAAGGGGAGTGAAGACCGCGGATGAAAGGGAGTGTTAGACATTCAGCTGATGTGATTGAATATCCTTTGCTATGGAAATTTGCAAAGGAGAATCGGAATAACCCTACGGAGGCGGAGAGGTTGTTGTGGTTTTATTTGAGCAACAAGCAACTTGGGGTTCGGTTTCGTAGGCAGCATATCATCGGACAGTATATCGCTGACTTTGTCTGTTTGGAGGAAATGCTTGTTGTTGAGTTGGATGGTGGTTATCACTCTCTACCAGAGCAACAGTTAAGTGACGAACAGCGTGCTGAGGATTTGCAAGAAATGGGATATAGAGTGATTCGATTCACAAACGAGGAACTCTTTCATGCAATAGATTTAGTATTAACCCAAATTAAAAATGCCCTCAACGAAAACGCTCCCCTTTAGGGGGCTCGGGGGCTTTAACAAATATGGAAATAAAGCATTTTAGAAACGACGGGAAGCTGAAGCTTCTTATCATAGTTGGTACGCGGCCGGAGATTATCCGGTTGGCAGCGGTGATCAACAAGTGCAGGAAGTATTTTGACTGCCTGCTGGCACATACGGGTCAGAACTATGACTATAACCTCAATGGGGTGTTCTTCAAGGACCTGAAGCTGGAGGATCCTGACATCTATATGGAGGCCGTGGGCGATGACCTCGGGGCCACCATGGGTAACATCATCGACAAGAGCTATAAGGTGATGGTGGAGACGAAGCCCGATGCCGTGCTGGTGCTGGGTGATACGAACAGCTGCCTGAGCGTGATCGGCGCCAAGCGCCTGCATATCCCTATCTTCCACATGGAGGCAGGAAACAGGTGTAAGGACGAGTGCCTGCCCGAGGAGACGAACCGCAGGATTGTGGACATCATCAGCGATGTGAACATGGCATACTCTGAGCATGCACGTCGCTACCTGGCTGACTGCGGTCTGCCGAAGGAACGGACATACGTCACCGGCTCGCCCATGGCGGAGGTGCTGCACCAGAACCTCGCAGAGATTGAAGCATCGGACATACACGGACGACTCGGACTTGAAAAGAGAAAATATATTTTGCTCTCAGCTCATAGGGAAGAGAACATCGACACGGAGAAGAACTTCACGAGTCTGTTCACGGCCATCAACAAGATGGCAGAGAAATATGACATGCCCATCCTGTATAGCTGTCATCCGCGTTCGAGGAAGCGTTTGGAGCAGAGTGGCTTTAAACTTGACAAGCGCGTTATCCAGCACGAGCCGCTGGGATTCCATGACTACAACTGTCTGCAGATGAATGCCTTTGCCGTGGTGTCGGACTCTGGCACGCTGCCTGAGGAGAGCTCGTTCTTCACCAGCGTAGGTCATCCGTTCCCTGCCATCTGCATCCGTACGAGCACGGAGCGCCCCGAGGCGCTGGACAAGGCATGCTTTTTCATTGCCGGTATCGACGAAGTGTCGCTGCTGCAGGCAGTAGACACTGCGGTTACCATGAACCAGAACGGGGACTACGGAATACCTGTGCCTGACTACATCGAGGAGAATGTCTCGACGAAGGTGGTGAAGATCATACAGAGCTATACGGGAATAGTTAACAAAATGGTTTGGAGGAAGTAGCCCCCAAGCCCCCTAAAGGG